>LFIK01001045.1_pt1 | contig 21524 bp, 34 predicted proteins | sample 643401 | NCBI WGS metagenome assembly LFIK01 (sample SAMN03777447, study PRJNA286221) | soda lake metagenome | biome: soda lake; feature: Kulunda steppe; material: water; isolation source: sample T5-Br brine of Lake Tanatar-5 | place: Russia: Kulunda steppe | collected 2010-07
CCCTGAGACCAGTATGTGCACTTTTCCATGTGCTTCCAGAGAACAAGCACCTCCGAGCTGTGCTTGCCCGATCTGAGAAGAAGGCCAGATCAGCTCAGGACGCATTCATCACAAGACAGGCAAGCTGCGCTTGTTTTGGCACACAGACTTTGCAGCACCGTGCATGCCTGCAGTAGGTCTGGTCAATGTCTCCGGGAGAAAGAGTGCAGGAGGGTGGCTTTGCTCGCTGATCCTGTGCTGCACATCTAGCCCGCTGAGCCTGCATTCCAAGGAGAGCCCGTCTCCGAATCAGCCTGCCTTTTTTAAGTGCGAGGTCCTGCATGCCAGCTCAGGGTTGAAGTGCCTACCAGCCAGCGAATGAGGGCCAGGCCGAAAGTGGCCTGGTACTCTCCCAGCAAGCTCTGCTCAGGACCAGGAGTGAAGGGCTGGGTGGCACTTGCTGCGCTTTTGTGGACCTGTCGTAAATGCACGCGGCCCGTTTCCTTCGGTGTGCATGGCTTTGACTCAGATTTTGGGTCCTTTGCACCCCTCCCTCGTAAAGCTCATAGCTGCACGTACTTGTCCCTCTGCATGGATGCCTTGCGCTTGGTGCAGAGCAAGCACCAAGCCAAGGGTTCTCATCCTTGCTCCACCCCCCGCCCATCCTCATCAGCCTCATCGTCATTGTCATTGCCATCACCACCATCACCACTTCCACCGTCATCGCCATCATCATTATCACCACCACCACTGTCATCATCATCATCACCTCTATCATCATCAACACGATCATCACCACCATCATCATCAACACGATCATCGCCACCATCACCATCATCACCACCATCACCTGTCGCTCCGCCATGCCCCTCACTTTGTGCTGGCCGTAGGGGAAGCTGCAAGAGCTGGAGAGCTGCTACCTGTCACAGGCAGCAGAGACGGCCAAGCTCGCTGGTAATCTGAAGAAGATGTCAGGCGCGAGGAGGGCAGCCGGCCAGACGTGGGATGCATCCGACCTGCCTGCCGCGGGAGTGGAGCAGCCCAATGTGCCGGTGGGTGAGGGCCCCGCCATGCTTGCTCCCGCGGGCACCGTGTCTGTTTGGGTGTGCAGGTGTGGTTTAAATGCCCATGCATTGTGTTATGGTGTGGTTTCATTGCCCACGATCATGTTTTGGTGTGGTTTCAATGCCCGCGATCATGTGATGGTGTGGTTTTCAATGCCCATGATCTTGTGATGGTGTGGTTTTCAATGCCCATGATCTTGTGATGGTGTGACGAGGTTTCATTGCCCACGATGTTGTGATGGTGTGGTTTCATTGCCCGCGATCTTGTAATGGTGTGGTTTCATTGCCCGCGACCTTGTGATGGTGTGGTTTGAATTCCCATGATCATGTGATGGTGTGGTTTGATTGCCTACGATGTTGTGATGGTGTGATTTTATTGCCCATGATCTTGTGATGGTGTGGATTTGATGCCCATGACTGAGCTGTCAGGCCGCATGGACTTGTCGCATGGACAGCGAGTGCATGCCCTCGCTGACCGTGTCTTAGGGATAAAGTCTGGGCGAGGGGCAAGCCCACCCTCGACAAAGCCGCCGTCATCACTGCTGTGCACATGTGCGTGCGCCACTGACACGACTGGTGGTGCCTCCACTGCTGCACACGCACATGTGTGTGTGTGCATGCAGCTGACCACGGTGGTGCACCAGCTGGCCTCTGTGACCCGAGAGCGCGACGACCTGGTGCGGCGCGTGAAGGAGCTGAGCACGCGCCTGGCGGACTGCGAGGCCGCGGCGGCAAGCATACGCACCACACAAGTGGGTGGCCTGTGTGTGTCCATCCCTCTGTGCCCTGCCCATGTGTGTCCGTCCCTCTGCGCCCTGCCAGTGTGTGTCCCTCAGCACCATGACGGGTGCGTCCCGTGGCGCCTTACACACACGCGTCCCCTGAAGCAGCAGCGTGGCAAAACAACACCCCCTAGCCTGAACTGGCATGCAGCTAGACCACGAATGAGGTCGCCAGCCATGCATGGGTGCGCTGGAGGAGCCGGCCGCATGCAGGACTGTCTTTTCTTTTCGGTGGCTGGAGGGACTGGTCTTCTCAAATTTTGCGCCTTGGGCTGCATTCCCATGTGTTGCTGAGCACTGCAGCAGTGGACAAGGGCTCGCCTGGCCCTCCTGGTGCAGGTGCCCCACCCAATGTGCGGATGTGCACCAGTGAAGCATAGATCACTTGGGCCATGGCAAGACCCCCTATCGCACGCTTGGTCGCGCACCTCTGGATCATGTGTGCATGCGTGGTATATATCTTTACGCGGCGTGCGCTCATGCCGCAAAGCACCCTCCCTGGGCCCAACTTTGTGCCACTGAGCACCCTTGGAGCACCTTACACTGGGCGCGACACTGTGCCTGGAAGCACACTTGGCGCAATTCTGGGCCGCGAGCCCCCCTTGCTGCGCTTGCCACGGACCTGCTTTTGCAGGCACAGCGGTCGACCATGGCCACCAAGACGGCCGCGGCGGCGAACGCCAAGCTGGTGGCGGCCACCTCACGCGTGACCCAGCTGGTGGCTGAGGCAGAGGAGCACCAGGCAGAGCTGCGAAAGGTCGGCAGCGTGGTGTCGGGCGTGATAGTGTTGTTGTTGTTGTTGGTTGTTGTTATTGTTATTGTTGATGTTACAGTTGTTGTTGTTGTTGTTGTTGGTGGTGGTGGTGGCGGTGAAGGTGTGCTTTGGCGCGCGGACAAAAGTGTCCAGGAGGCCACCAGGGGGGGTGGGTTGGCTTAAACTCCGCCAAGGATGGGATAGCCAAGGCCAAGATGCTCAGGGCATTGCTGAGCTGCAGCTCTCTCGCTCTTATGCGCACAGTGCTGCACATGCATGCACTTTTCTGGGCGCTGGATGATGGGTAAAGCTCCTGATGCATCAGCCTGCCAGCGTCCCCTGTGAATGTGGCTGTGCTCTGCTGGCTCGCCTGCCTTCTGCCAAGCTTCCAAGACTGCCCCCTTTCTGGTCCTTGCCGTGCCTGCGTGCAGAAACGCGAGCACATTGGCCGGCTGGAGCGCGTGGTGCTGTTGCAGGTAGGGCGACCTGCATGCTGGCCAGGCGCTTGTGTCCACCAGGGACTGTTGCAGCCGCGCCTGTCTGTGTTGATCCCTCCTTTTCTAGATGGCCACGCCATCCTTGTTACCCCTCCTCTTTTGAGTGTGCAGGCGCCCAGCAACTCCTTGGTTGTCTGTGCCGCACAAAACCCCTGCATCGGCATTCCGTGTGCTGCATGGCACCCCGCCTCTGTGCTGCGCTCGCTGCACACGCGCCCTCTATCCCTCTGTTGCCCCCACTCCAGCCCTTTCCGCCTCACCACTGAACCCACCCTGCCCTCACGCAAGCATGCCGCGTCCCATGCCCTGCCGCCTGGCACCACACTCCTATTAAATGCACCCTGCCCTCACGCAAGTATGCCACGTTCACTGCCCTGCCCTGCTGCTCAGCGCCACACTTTCGTTTCAAGCACCCTGCCCTCACGCAAGCATGCCGCGTCCACTGCCCTGCCTTGCTGCCCAGCACCACACCATTGTCAAGCTTACGCGCGACGATGCGGAGCACACACCCTCGCCCAAGCCGCGCCCAGGCGGTGGCAGCAACGGTGGCGGGGGAAGGGGTGGCGGGGGTGGTGCGCACCCAGCAGCCTTGCCGCAGGGGGGCAGCAGCCCCGCCACCGGCGTGTCTGTGTCAGCAGCCGCGGCGGCTGCAAAAGCTGCTGCAGCTGCGGCTGGGCCCAGGCACAGAGGTGGGGCAAGGGGCGCGCAAGGGGCAGGGGGCCGCTCAGGTTACAGCGGGCTGTGGGAGGAGATGGAGGGCGGGGTGGATGCGCTGGAGCTGGAATCCTCTGAGGCAAGCCTGGGGGGCGTACAGGAGGCCAAGGGTGTAGGTGTGCAGCAGGGAGAGAAGGGGGGTCGGGAGGGGGCAAGCAGGGCTGCCCAGGGTGGCTTTGATGCGCAGTGTGCGGGTAGCGGCAGCAGCGAGGAGGGGGACAGGGGGCAGCCAAGGGCGACAGAGGGGGCAGTGGGGGTGCCGCACGCGGAGGAGGTGGAGGAGATGGAGGAAGAGGTGCTGTCTCCAGAGGCCAGCCTCGGCTTCGCGGCCTTGCAGGGGGATGGGGGGGCGTGCTCGGATGGTTCAGAGGCGGCCATCAATGGCGATGGAGGCAACGGCGGGGGGAGAGGCAACAGCTTGAGGGGGCGGGCGGTGGCTACCTCAAGCGGGTGAGTGTGGACGGACGCTAGAGGCGCAGACCAAAGCGCAGGGGGAGGGTGGCAAGGACACCTTGGCCTGTTAGATGTGTGCGCTGGTCAACGGGAAGGTCATGCCGCTACGCATGCGCCTTGGCCCGTTGGGGGTGCATGCGCAGAGCATGGTGATGAGCCGTGGAATACCGCATGCCCCTTGGCTGGGTGGGGTGTGTGCGCTGTGCACAATAGCAGTCGTAGGGAACATGTGAAGTACCTTAGCTTGGCGCTCTGAGAAATTCACTTCCGGTGCCTAACATGGTGGCAGCCGCGGGATGCTTCAAACGCCTTGCTTTGATGGGCTGAGCGATGCGACGGCCGTGAGCGAGGTTTAGCATGCAGGTGCACTTCAAGGCGCCATCATTGTGCTGTGGGGCCTCCCAGATCTTGGGTGATCCAGGGCGCTCGCACAACAGCTCTGCACGGCCTGCATGCTGTCTCTGCGCCCTGCTTGCTTGTCTTATAGTGCTGCCTGTGCTGGTGTGCTGCCCACTCTGCGCCGCCCAGGCCGCCCAATCCGCCGCCTGTCCACATCAGGCAGCAGCAGCAGCAGCAGCAGCAGGATGGCCTACCACCGCAACACCCGCAGCAGGATGCAGCCTCCACCTCAACAGGCATCAGCTCTGCCTCCCCACACGCCAGCACAGGCATGGCCTCGGTTGCAGGCATGCAGCCACGCAGCCGTGCAGGCCGGACCCCAGGGCAGGAGGCCCGGTTCGGGCACAGGGGAAGCAGCCCAGGAGCAGGGGACACAGGGCAGCCACAGCAGCAGCAGCAGCAGTGGTATGGGGATTTGGGCATGGTGCAGGTTGATGCCCTGCACCGGCAGCAGCAGCCACCGCCGCCGCCCCAGGAGCTGCCGTTGTCTCCGCCCCAGGAGCCACAGGAAGTACACGAGCAGGGGACACAGGGTGGCGGCAGCTACGCGGCCATCCACAGGGGCCACAGGGGCTGCAGCACGCCGGGCGCAGCCGCCCCCCCAAAGGACACCGAGGCTGCCATGCCCAGGGCCCCTGCAGCGCCCGCAGGCGCTGTGCCTGCGCGCAGCTGCGCCCCTGCGCACCGCAGCAGTCCGCCGGGCCCCAGCTGCAGAGGAAGCCCCGCGCTCGGCGCCGCAGCAGAGGAGGCTGCGGCAGCGGCGGCTGGAGCAGCCGGACTTGAAGTTGATTTGGGGGATGAAAAGGAGGTCGAGGAGGGGAGCGTCCTGGAGCAGCCAGCATGGGCACGAGGTTGTTCCGTGCCCCTTCACCCGGAGGGGCGCCTGGACACGCCCAGCCGCAGCCCAGTCGTGCAGCAGCCCGGCTCCGCTGCGCCAGGTGGCCAGGCCCCACCGGCACGCCTGGCCGATCCTCGCCTACCCGGCCGCGGCTGGCAGGGTCAGCTGCTCCCTGACCCGCAGCAGCACTTGCAGGCTCAGTTGGGGGAGTGGGAGCAGCCCCCGCTGCGTCAATCCTCGCCGCAGGCAACAGAGGAGCCCCCAGAACCACGCAGCAGCCTGGGGCTGGCAGGCATGGTTAGCAGGGCAGCAGCGGCGCATGCGCCCCAGCCCCAGCCGCAGCAGCTGGACAGGGGCAGCAGGGCAGCCAGCCTACTGCGGAGCCCTGGAGGCCTGGCCTCGACGGTGCGTGCATGTGTGTGTGTGTGTGCGCGTGGGCGTGTGCATTTGTGTTCGCATGTGTGCGCATCATGTGTGTGCGCATGCATTTGCAGGCACTTGCATGCATTCATTCCTGGTGTTGGGTGTGAGCGAGCGCTTGTGCTTGTGGGTGACTGCTTTGTGCCATGGTGTCTGCATGACGCGTGCCTGCTGCTCTCTGGGTGTTGCAAGTGCACCGGGCTCGTCACCAGGTGCCTGTGCTTCAATGCTTGTCGAGAGGCCTTCCGCATCCTGGCCCAGGCGCTGCTACGCCCGGCATTGGCCCATGCTCTCCTCTTTAAGGGCTGAGCGCCCTGAGCAGGTGAGCTTGCAGTACGTGCGAAGCATACCACACATTTTGAACTTTGCATCTTGATGAAGGATGCACACACATCCCTCCTGCACATGCACGCTCACACCTGCACATTTGTTTGTGTGCAGGTGAGCAACATGCTAGCCGACCTCGCGTCGTCCCGGACAGGCACCGCCAGAGCCAGCAGCTGCGTGGTGGGCAGCTCCAAGCAGCCGGCCGGCGCCGTCGCAGAGTCCACACTGCCCTCCTCACTGGGGCATCCCGGCCACCCTGGCCCCAAGCTGTTTCCGCCCTTCCCGCCCACCGCGCCCATGGGCCAGGCCGCAACGCACACAGTGGGCCCTGCAGGCGCGCACGCGGCCCCATGGCACAGCCTGCCGCCCGGTCTTTGGGACGCGGCTGCGCCCAGCATGCCACCAGCGTGCAAACCAGAGGCCACCTCCGGCGGCAGCCCACAGCCGCCACGCCAGCTGCCGCCGCCGCCGCAGCGGCAAGATGGCGGGGGTTGCATGGCGGGAGTGGGGCAGCGGCCCTCAGCTCATGGGGTAGCTGAGGCAGGCAGCGACCCGCCCAGCAGCATTCGTGACGGCCTTTTGCGCAATGGCTTTGGGGGCCGCCCGGTGGGATGCGCGCCCAGGGCTGGACAGCTGCCTCTGGAGGATGGTGGGGCCACCTCAGGGGCTTGGCACGGCCAAGGCAGCCAAGGCCGAGGCGAGCACGTGGCAGGTGTGTGGTGGCAGGACCGGGCGGTTGCTCTTGTGGGGGCCATTGCATGGGTGCTGCAGCAGGTGAAGCAGCGGGAGTTGCTTGTGCTGCATGAGCATGCATGACGCGTGCGCGCAAGGGAGATGGGAGATGGGGTGGGCCAGGCGGAGGCGGGGAGGGGAGAGGAGGCTCGTCCGCAGCACATGCGCTACTACAGCCGGGGCGGCTGCGAAGCTCTGTTGCACTCCCATGCTGCAGCCACCAAGCAGGCTGCGCCTCGCCGCTTAGCAAGGCATGCAGCCACTCAAGCCGAAACACACGCGTGCTCTCGCAGGCAGTCCCGCGGCCTGCGCCCTGCCTGCCACTCCTGCAGGCTCTGGGGGCTGCCCCCGCCCTCCCCTGCCCTTGCCCCTGCCCCTGCCGCTGCCCCCGCCCAGCGCCGTGCATGCCGCTGCACAGCCCTCACCAATGCTCCAACTCCTGGGCGCCCCAGGCTCCGCCGCCAGCCTGGGTGCCCCCTGCTTGGCGCGCGGTGCGGCAGGGCCCATGCAGCAGCCGGCGCTGCTGAGCTTGCGGAGCCCCTGCAGACTGCAGCAGCAGCAGCAGCAGCAGCCAGTGCTCTTGGGGGGCCTAGCTTCGGGGGACGCCCTACTGGCAGGCACCGAGCTTAGTGTGGCCTGCCACATGGCGCCACCTGCTGCACCCCTCCCAGCAGCCGGTAGTGGGCTGCTGCAGCCGTGCGGGCCTGTGTGCGGCAGCACCGGGGCAGGCGCAGAAGAGGACGAGGATGACACTCCGGACGCGCGACCGCCCCCTAGCTGGTTCCCTCGGCGATCCCTGGCTGCCGCTGACCCTGAGCTGGTGGGCCACACCATCAGTAGCGTGTACGCCATGGGCATGCGCCGTGGGGCGGGGACTGCTGGGGTGGCTGGGCCGTGTGACACAGCCGGCGGCAGACTACCACCCCAGCCAGTGCAGGGTGATGCAGGGCAAGGAGCAGTTAACCTCGATGTGCCACCGGCTTTGCTGCAGTCGCCTGCACCTAAGCCCCATCCGCCGCCTCGCGCAGCTGTGGCGCCGCTGCGCATTATGGATGTGCTACAGCCGTCACCGTCGTCGTCGCCACTGCCAAGGGGCTGCCCTGGAACTGGGCTGGACCTGAATGGTGTGCCATACTTCAGCACTTTTGATGTGCTGCGCAAGTCCCCCGGGAAGTACTGAAGGGGATGAGGCAGGCTGGCGGCAGCGCGATCTTCATCAGCGCTTGCAGGCTACGAACGAATTGATTAAAAGAATGCGTCGATGCTCTCTCTTTATCACAGATCTTCGAAGATTGATCCACTAAAAGGTGTCACGTCAACTGCACGTTATTATTGTGCGTCATCAAAAGATAATAATTTTATTCAATCGATCATAGATATTATGTTGCTGTAAAACGAAGGAACAACACAGCAATGGCGTAATTTTACTCCATAGGTATATATATGTTCATTCGGTTTGCAATGCAACTCCTGAACAGCAGTAGCAAAACCTCCATCCTCTCTCGCTCAACCCCGAACACATCTTTTGTTTCCCCCCGAACAAGTATCGGGACTGCAACCCTGCACACTTTAGTCCCAAACCAGACAGTAGTTGTTTCGGCTGCGAGCGTCGTGCCTCGAGCCAGGCCTCAGGGCATCAACAACTTTCCTAACACCACACATCGTGCCAACCTCATCAGAACAATGGCAGCAGCACCAGCCGTGGAGCAGGCCACTGCTAATCCCCTTCTAGCTGTAAGTTGGTGTGGTGGGCAGTCTAGGGAGGGCGGATGGAGTCTGAGCGCTGAGCAGGCTCAGTGTTGGGGTGGTGTATTGTATACAGGGCACGGCAGTGGTGCCAGGAAGAAAGCTGAAGAACACCTTGAAGTAGTGCTTCCATGAACTTTGGCATGCAGGACTCTGTCTTCCCTCACTATGACCAAGTCAAGGCGGAGCATGTGGTGCCAGGCGTCCGCTCTGTGCTGTCTCAGCTACATGCAGAGATTGATGCCTTGGAGAAGGACGTTGTGCCATCGGTGCGTGGAGCTTTGCACAAACACGTTCGATCCAGGGTGCCCTCATGTGCTCCACATGGCAGTTCTTGTGCTGGTTCTTTGTGACGCAAGACAGAATTTGTGAAAGAACTGTGTTGGAGAGCGCATGAGAGCACCCAGGAGACATCTCATCATGGGGTTGAGTTGCTCCCCTGTTCACTCCTGTGCATGCCTGTCTCTGCTTGTTCGAATCCTGACCCAAGTGGTGCTGCAATTCTCATCGATTGCCTTGTGAGTCCACAGTGCAGCCCATGGAGGAAGCACCTCGATCCATTGCCTTGATCAGGTTGTGCGCTGGGACGTCATGGTCCATGGGATGTGCTCCCCCTTGTATTGCGAGGTGGTGTTCCATGGTGTGCTCTGCCCCCTGTCTGCCACGATATGGTAGGGGCGCTGCTCTCGCAGGTATGGTGGTACACGCCAGGGCCTGTGTAGGCTGCCCCATCCATCCATCCATCCATCCATCCATCCACAACACATATTGGGACATCACTCGCACCACCATACCCCCCCTAGCCCTGCCTGCGCTCTGCAGTGGGAGAACCTGCTGGATCCGCTGGAGCGCATCGCAGACAAGCACCAGCGCACGTGGGGCATCGTGAGCCACCTGAAGGGTGTGAAGGACAATGAGGCGCTGCGCAAGGCTGTGGAGGAGGTACAGCCCGAGAACGTGAAGCTGGGCCTGCGCCTGAGCCAGAGCAAGTGAGGCGTGTGCAGGAAGTGTGCAGGGTAGGAGATGGTCTTGTTTGAGGGGGAAGGTGGGTCGGCGGCAGGGAGGCGGTGCGAGTGATGTCCCAGTACGTGTTGTGGAGGGATGGATGGGGTCAGAGCAAGAAGACAGAGGGGTTGTGGGTGGATGGGGGACCGAGACGTAGGTTTCTAAGAGAGAGCAAGGGGAGAGAAGAAAGGGACTGGGAGGACAGAGGGAGACAGAGCAAGCAAAGGGCTAGGTCGGGTTGCAGGGGCATGTTCCAGAATGAGTGAGGATTGGGGAAGGCCTGTGGGGGAGGGAGGGGGGCTGGGAAAATGGGAAGAGCACGTGATAGGAGGGCAAGCAGGGAGCAAGGGAAGAAAATGGTAGGGTAGGGCAGCGGTGGGCTACAAGGGAGCATTTTAAGAGGGCAGCCGTCATGTCATTTCTAAATGACAGTCATGCAGAGTGTGACGCACTTCCCTGACAGATATTGGGGGGGGGCACCCAGAACTTCAGGGGCCTCCTCAGAGCTGTACATCAGCTTGTGGGCATTGGCAGTGGGGTTGCAAGGGGTGCATGTGCAAGCATGTCATGCACGCCGCAGCTGGAGCAAGCCTTATGCCCCTATCCAGGGGTGCTGATCACGCGCTGCAAGGGTGTGCAGACAGGTTTGCCCTGCGTGCTGGGACTGAAGCAGAAGCTTGATGCCCCTGCGCAGGCCCCTGTACGACGCTTTCCTGGCTTTGCGCAACGGCAAGGACTGGGAGGGCATGACGTCAGGCCAGAAGCGCGTGGTGCGTCAGGCCATGCACGCTGCTCTGCTGCACCACGTCAGGCCGGAAGCGCGCATCACGTCAGGCCCTGCATGCTTCACTGCTGCACCACGTCAGGCCGGAAGCGTGTGGTGCATCAGGTTGTGCACGCTGCACTGCTCACCTCGTCAGGCCAGAAACGCGCATCGCGTCAGGCCCTGCATGCTGCTCTGCTCACCTCATCAGGCCGGAAGTGCGCAGCGCGTCAAGCCTGTGCGTGTGTGTGGTGTGAGACCAAAAATTTGCGGTGTGTGTGCGCGTGTCTTTGCATCCCTCTGTGCAGCCTGCGATAGGCGTTGCGGGCCAGACCAGGGCCCTGGGCATGGTGCATGTGCACACACTCACACACAAGTAGACACCGGGCAAGCAGACAGGCGCAGCCGTGCCTGGTGGGCCGTGCCCTGGTGCGCAGATTGAGTCGGAGCTGCGCGACTTCGTGCTGGGTGGCGTGGCCCTGGAGGGTGAGCAGAAGGAGCGCTTTAACGAGATCCAGCAGGAGCTGGCGCAGCTGTCCACCAAGTTTTCCAACAATGTGGGTACAGGCAGCCTGGTGCTGCCTGTGTTCTTCTTGCAGCTGGCAGCCAGGACACTGTAGATGACGGACTTGAGAGCACCACCTCTTCGAAGACATAAAACAATAGTGTTGTGTTCTGGCAGCCTTACGCTGTGGCCGGTGCTATTGCAGGCTACCTTCCATAGCTTCCCTCTACCTTGCCAGTCTGATGGTTGAAATACGCCAGGTGCACAGGGTTTGGTGTTCCTGCCAGCTCTCGCCGCGCGTGCGCGTGTGTGTACATGTGTGTATGTGCACGCGTGTGTGCATGTGTGTATGTCTGTGTGCGCGCGCCTACGCGCATTAGTCAATGGGAAAGGGATGAAAAGGGTGTCATCGAGAGCATGCTCACATGACAGTTTGTGTGCACATGTTTATGCATGTGCGCAGGCATTTGTCTGCCCCTTCAGCTGCTGTTGTGCAGCGCAGCGTGCTGCATGGCCAGTAACAACATTGCGCGCGCAGAGCAAGTGCAGCTGTGCAAGGGGCAAGCAAGGCACGTGGCTGCTTCAGGGTGTGCAAAAACACCCGCAAGTATGCACGGGCGCGCGTGCCAACCGCGTAGCGCTTGCAAGATGGAAGCTGTGCTTGTGGGGCTGCCAACTCCCCCTTGCCTCCACGCGGCAGGGAGCCCCCTATGTACTTGAACTCCCCTCTTCCGTCTCCTTGCAACACTTGTGATGATCACGCACTCGCCCGCGGCGCCACCTGACCCACGCTGCAGGTGCTGGACGCAACCAAGGCCTTCAAGAAGCTGGTGACCAGCAAGGAGGAGGTGGACGGGCTGCCGGAGTCTGCGCTGGGCCTGGCGGCCCAGGCAGCTGCCAAGGAGGGGCATGCCGGGGCCACGCCAGAGCAGGGTCCCTGGCTCTTCACGCTGGACTTCCCCAGCTACTTCCCGGTGAGGCAGGCAGGGTGTTTAGCGAGTGCGTGCGTGTGTGTGCGCATGCGTATGTTTTGTGGGTGGTTTATATCCATGTGAGTGCATGCTTTTTGTTGTGTATGCTTGTGTGCGCATTTGTGTATGTAGTCATGAGACGAACTAAGGCGCAAGCACCATTGTTGACAGTAGTGGGCATGGAGGGCCTGCGCGCGGGTGGAGGCGCCATCTTGCATTCGTACCTGCGCCTCTGTGACAGAACAAGGTGTGTTCGGCTGCGGCCCTTCTTTTGGAGCAATTCTGGTGCCCTGTATGGCAGTTTGAAGGAGTTAGCCACAAATAGGTTGAGCAACCTGCACATGCGAGGACACAGTCCTCCTGTTTCACACTTCTGGCGATGACCATTTCGCCTTCTCCCTGCAGGGGAGAACAGCAAACGCACTGAGCCCACCCCTTCCTCTCATTTATAACTTATTCTCCGTGCACTTGCGCATGCCTCATCTTGTGTTCCCAACCCCTCCCCTGTATGCAGGTGATGACGCATGCCAAGAACCGGGAGCTGCGCGAGGTCATGTACCGCGCCAACATCACACGCGCCAGCTCTGGAGACATTGATAACACGCCCATCATTGATAAGGTGACCAGAGCATCTGCCAGTCTTCTGCTTTTATTGGCCTGATTTTGTGCGTGAGGCGATTGATTGCTTCACGAAGGAGGTCGCAGGAAGATTGGTCTGTTGCTTGGAGGCAGGCTGTGCGACTTCATGTCCCCCTGTTGAACCTTGCCCTGCATCTCAATTTCATGTCCCCCTGTTGAACCTTGCCCTTCATGTCCCCCTGTTGAACCTTGCCCCTTCATGTCCCCCTGTTGAACCTTGCCCTGCATCTCAATTTGAGATTTGTGTGCTTGTAATCAAGGTTCAGCAAAGGTTTTGTCTTGTCATCCCGGCGCCTGTCCAGGCCACTGCTCCTGTGCCGTAGGAGGGCCAGGGACGCCACCCAAACCGTGTTGTGCAGGGATCCTCTGTCAGTAAGCTGGCAGTCCAAGGGCCTCCGCTTGAGTTGACCATTGTGCATTGCCCCCAACAGCGCGCACATTGGCTGAGGCCCACTGCCCGTGTGTCCGTGTACGCCCACAGATCCTGAGCCTGCGGCAGGAGAAGGCCAAGCTGTTGGGCTTCAACAACTTTGCTGAGCTGTCCATGTCTAAGAAGGTGGGGATCGTCCTGCATTGCTCGCGCCGTCCACTAGGACACACAGGGAGGCAGCCAGGGATGGCTGCTGGCGCTGCTGCTGAGATTGCCACTGCTCATCTCGCTGTGGGCAAGATGGGATGCGCCCCCTCTGGCTTGGCAGAGACAAGGCTGGGTGCGGTCGATCACGATAAGCTGCTCAAGCCCCTTACCCGGTCCAGCAGCGCCTCTTGCGCCACGCTTTCCCCTATGGACTGCAGAGCTTGCTACTGCAGGGCGTGGCATGTCAATGCTCATGCCAGGGGATGGATTGGCAATGCTGCTTTCAGCTCGCGTTTGTGCGCGACCCCCCGCATGTCCTCGTGTCTGCTGCCACCACCCTTGTAACCTGTACTGCGACCTACTATTGCTATTTAGTGACATTTAATGGAAGCATCGGTGTGCCCTCGCAACTGCGCTGCAGATGGCGTCCCTGGAGCGCGCGGAGGCGCTGCTGGAGGAACTGCGCGCGTCCTCCATGGCTGCCGCGCAGAAGGACCTTGCTGACGTGACAGAATTTGCCAAGAGCCAGGTGAGGTCCACTGCCCTACCAAGAGGCCTCTGGTACTTGCCTGCTGCTTGCCTGCTGCTTGCCTGCTGCTTGCCTGTGGCCCTGGGGCCTCATGCTTTCCCGCTGCACTCCTGCCGGGGGCAAGCATGCGGCAGCAGGAGACGTTTGCGATGGCTGTTATGTGCTGCTCATAAGCAGCAGCGGATTGCTGGGCTGGATGTGTGGCACTGCCGCCTCTGGGAAGTGGTTGCGTGGGAGCTACAGCGCAGCACACCACAAGAGCAGGCTGCCAACGCAAGGTGGCAGCACACTTGCTGGACAAGAGGCTTATGTAGTTCTAGGGACTAACTTCTACTAACTCCAACGCTTTCGCTGTGTCCATTCTGTCATCGCATGGTTGCTGGCTTTGCGCTGCCACTGCATGCCAGCTTTTGCTCGGGGCCGTGGCTGTCCCACCCTCCCATTCCCAAATTAAGAAAGGGCCAGTGTGGCCAGCTCAGAAGGTTGCGGTACCTCGCTTTGGGGCCAGGAATGATGGGTGCGCACAAACTGGTGCGTGCCAGATGGGAGGGTGGCCGGCGCAATAAACAGTCCCCCCCCCTTTGTGCCCATGTGTGTTCCCCTGCGTTGCTACGACACCCCAACCTCACCTTGCATTCCCTGCGCAGGGTTTCGCGGAAGACAGCCTGAAGTGGTGGGACGTGAGCTTCTGGGCTGAACGCCTGCGTGAGGCCAAGTACGCAATCAACGAGGAGGAGCTGCGCCCCTACTTCGCGCTGCCGCAGGTGCGACCACCCCTCTCTAGCTGGTTGGCCAATCATCATTCTGGTCCTACCTGGTTTGCAACTCACATGTGCCCGGCCATGTGCTCATGCTGCTGCAACATATGCACGGGCGCACACCATTGTCCCCTCGCTTCACGCTGCTGTAAAGGCATGGACTCTGCTGCAGGCTGGGCACGCGCCCCTCCAGAGGCTGTGCTTGCATAATAATGATGTCCCCACTGCCACGCATGGGTTCCAGCTGGCTTGGTTTGGCTTGGCTTGGCTGTCATCCTGCTCCAGTAGGCATATTTGACGAGGGCCCGCAGGTGCCTCCTCGGGCTGATGTACGCGCATGCTGTGATGCACACCCCCAAGGGCCAGTGCATCGCCCAGTTCCTCAGCCGGTGCTCCCAGGCGCTCTAATGTATGCGCGTGTTCCGCTGCCCGCCCTGCGCGCTGCGTACCGTAGGTGCTGGAGGGCATGTTTGGCCTGGCCAGCCGGCTGTTTGAGGTGGAGGTGGTGTCAGCAGACGGAGACGCGCCCGTGTGGCATGAGGATGTGCGCTTCTTCAAAGTGCTGAAGGTAATGTGTGCCCACAAGCATGCGCGCACACCCACATGTGCATTTTGTGCGTAGACACATTGATCTTGGGCTCATAGCCGGGTCACCTGGCGTGGACACAGGAAAGGAGGACAAGCTGGTCACTACACCACACATGGCCTATCCTCAGGTATATCCTCAGAGTCTGCAGCAATGGTATACCAAACAGTACACAACTCACCTCTGACACCTCATACAGGTGCTTCAGGCTCGGGACACACAGGACAAACCGTGGCGTGTCCTCAGGGTTGGCAGTTGAAATCGCGCGAGTTGTGCATTGTGGCATGGAAGGCAGCTGACTGCACCGTGCAGGCCTGCTGCCTCAGGCAGCTGTGTATGGCTGTGGGCTTCTGCCAGCCTGAAGCACCCCTGCCTTATGTGCAAGAAGGGCCGCTTGCTGCAGGTGTTCCCCTCACATGACACATTTGAACTGTGTCATCATCTCGACTGAGCCTTCTTAAGCATGCGCGCTCAGGATGTCAACACCCCGCACCTATTCAAGGGCTCTGCCTGTGTTTGTCCATTTTTTTTCCTCTTGCAGAATGGTCAGCCTAAGGCCTACTTCTACCTCGACCCTTACAGCCGCCCTGCTGAGAAGCGAGGTGGTGCATGGATGGCAGAGGTTGTGGGTCAGGTGCGCCTTCAGATATCCGCCCCAAATGTGAATAAACCATAAATCTAGGGGAAGCTTACAAGAAGCTGTGCTGCTTTTGTGTGATGCTGAAGCCTCCAGAATCAGGCCGCCTTTGTGTTGAAGCTTTGCAGATTTGGGGGGTTGGGATCCAATCTTTTGCACGCTGTCAGCTTGCATGCCCAAACCGTGAAGTGGGCCCGTTGCTTCCAGCAGATGTTCAAGTCAGGAAGCTAGATAGGAGCAGCCTCCCTCGACAAGCGTTTGTTGACCTGGTGTGCTCAGGCTGCCCGCATGCTTGCTCATCTTCTCCTGCGACCCCGCATGCAAGCAATCGCTGTTACCCGACCCGCGCCTTGCGCGCCTGCGTGCCCCCCTGCAGAGCAAGCTGTTTGCACCCCCCGGATCCCGTGTGCGCCTGCCTGCGGCACACATGGTGTGCAACCAGAGCCCTCCCCTGGGCGACAAGCCCTCCCTGATGACCTTCCGCGAGGTGGAGACCCTCTTCCACGAGTGAGTTGCGCTCTGTCCAGGGTCGGCGAGAGCAGGCCCGCCAATGTTCATGAGTGGGTGGGGGTGTAAAGAGAGAAAGAGCACAGACCTGCGTGTCCAAGTATGTATGGGCGAGCAAGCGGCAGTGCTTTGAATTAGGAAGGGGAGGAACCTGCTCCTTGAGTGAGAGGCAGCGCCCAGGGTAGGGGGGTGAAGGCCTGCGCTCACAAGTGGGTGGCACTATGATGATTTGGGAAGACCCTCCGTCATGAGTAGGTGGCTCTGTGATGATTTGAGAAGGGTAGAGCCTCGTCCGTGGGTGGACGGCTCTCTGAAGGTCTGGGCATTGAGCACCCCTCTGTCCATGTGTCAGTGGGCATCGAGCACCCCTCTGCCCATGAGTCAGTGGGTATAGAGCACCCCTCTGCCCATGAGTCAGTGGGCATAGAGCACCCCTCTGCCCATGAGTCAGTGGCACTGCTGAGAGACTGCTGGGTAGGTGGCCAGTGACGCCACATGCTGCCCTTGTCTTGCAATCTCGGCTCCTCTGAGCGAGGGCAGCTGCTGCAGGATCTTCCGCATCGTCTGGCTGCTTTTGCTTGCTGACCATGCCCTCTCTTCCCTGCTTGTGAGTGTGTATATGTTCTGTGTGTGCCTGTGCATGTGTGCGCGCACACGCCTGCCCGCACGATCCCAAGGTTTGGCTGCCGCAAGTGCCCATATGTTTGCTCCTTGGCCATGCACTTGTGAGTGGCACCTGTGGACGGAGGCGGTGCTCGTCATGGGCTGCCAAGCATACGGCAACACTGCCTGGGAGCAGCAGGGGCATCAGTGCATCAAAACTGTGGGGGGAACCAGCTGCACGAGTGTGCTGTCTGGCCTTTTGCCTGCCTCATGTTACCAGCCTGCCTTGAATACACAGATGAGTGTGCACACAACGTGTGTGTACATAAGCGCGTGCACGCAAACTTGCATTCCGATGCCTTCCATGAACATACGCTAGGGCTAACATGTGCTTCACTGCCCGCCTATCTCCTGCTCAGGTTCGGCCATGCCCTGCAGCACATGCTGACAGAAGTTGAGGTGGGCCACTGCAGCGGCATCCGCGGCGTGGAGTGGGATGCAGTCGAGCTTCCCTCGCAGTTCATGGTGCGTACGCACGCCTGTGAAACAAACGTGCGAACTTGATGCCATTAAGCTGCACCCCCCTTTTGGGGAGAGGGAGGGAGGGAGGGGCTGTGGAGCACAGGTCTCCAGGCTCTGCAGCTAGCATGCGAGAGTGTGCCGCCAGTTGCATTTAAGGTGTGCCACTAGGTCAGACAGATGAGTTGCGGCCTGCGTGCAGGTCCAAGCTCCTAGAGCCACATGCCTCCTGATTGTGCCCATCCCTGCTTGCGATGATTTCCTGACGCGCACCCCCTGCCATGCTGTGCGTGCTGCAGGAGAACTGGTGCTACGACCGCAAAACCCTGTACAGGTACGTGTGTGCTTGCCAAAGCCAGGCACCTCGCTTGTCCGCCGCATCCTCTGCTCACAGCCGCCTGCCTTGACCGCTGTGTCTACTGCCTGCAGTCTCAGCGCAACATTTATCATCAGCCTGCTGCTTGTTTGAGAGCTTGCAACCTCGCTTTGGCAAACCATGCTGCTGCTGCTGCTGCTGCTGCTGCTGCTGCTGCTGCTGCTGCTGCTAGAGCACACCGCGCGCCCTTGTGTTGGCTGTGCTTTGGCAGTTCTCTCAACGCAAGTACCTCTGGCATTGTCTAGCCCGCAATGCAGACACTGTTCTGTCAAGCTACTTCTTGAGCTGCTTGACCTGCCGCTACTTGAGCACGTGATGCCTGCCAGGCTGAGACATTGTGCCAAAATCGGTGCCTGTGCTGTGAATGTCTGTGGCTGTGCAGTTTTGCCAAGCACTACCAGACTAAGGATCCCCTGCCTGAGGAGCAGTACCAGCGACTGAAAGCTGCCAGGACTTTCCGCGCCGCCACCATGATGCTCCGACAGGTGAGCGTGCAGCGTGGCGTGGGAGCCCTTGCCTGTGAAGCTGTCTGTGAAAGGGTGTCCTAGGGCTACTGCATGACGGACGCACAAACAAAGCAGGCTCCTCGTGACAGATTGCAAGCAGCATGTACTGAGGGGCCTGACTGGGCAGAAGCAACCATTCTGGCACGCGTGCATGCACGCGTTCACACACACACACACACGCACATACACATGTACGCATGCATGCACATTCGCATGCCCCCCCTCCTCAGGTGCACTTCAGCGTGGTGGATCTCGAGCTGCACGCTCGCTACGTGCCTGGCACTGGAGAGAGCGTGTTTGAGCGCGACCAGAAGGTGGCACTGCGTACTCAGGTGGGCAGGGACCTGGAGATGTGTTGCTTGGTCTGTGCCTCGTGATAACAACCTTATGCCCGAAACAGGCCAATTGCTTGCCTGCCCCATTTGCTGCAGGAAAAGGTCGTTTCCTGTTAACTATGTCTTCCTTAAATTGGCCATACACTGTCGCTGCCTGCAAAACTCCTTCAGCTGTCAGCTGGGAGCTCTGGCCTTCACAACCTTTTGGTCATGCTTTTGCCATGCGCAGGTCATGCCACCCTTCCCTGAGGACCGCTTCTTGTGCGCCTTCGGCCACATCTTTGCTGGCGGGTACTCAGCTGGCTATTTCTCGTACAAGTAAGCCACCAATAGTGTGAAGTAGATTGCTGCCTGTATTAGTGTACTTGGGAAGAGACTTAGCCCATGTGCAGAGCGACGGGGCATTCAACACCTGTTGTGGCTTTCTTATTTGTTTTGGCTCGGAAACTGGATGGCAGATGCCTGATCAATTAAGAGTCTATAGTCTATGGTGCACACAGAGAAGGTACTTCCTTATAAGGTTTCGGTTGGCCATGCGCCTGGCAACTGACCTTCCTCCAGCCAAGTCACCATCCCTCCCTGAATGCAATTGCTTCATCTGGTATTTTACGATGTGCATGCTGTGTGCGCTTAGGTGGGCCGAGGTTTTGAGCGCGGACGCCTTCAATGCCTTTGAAGAGGCTGGCTTGGAAGATGAGGATGCTGTGCGTAGCACAGGGCGCCGCTTCAGGGACACCGTGCTGGTGAGATGTTGATTGTGCTGCGCTAAGAGCATGCTCAGTATGCACTCGCGTAGGCTGTGTGTCCATTCATGTATTTGTCAGAGCAGTGTCAAAACTTGACATCTACATGTGCCATGGCGAGGAGAATCAACAAGAAACTGGAACACACGGGTTCCATGTGTGCACTGGAGTGACAACTTGGGTACTAGCAAACCACAAAGGCCTCGCTCTTGATGCTGCTGCTGCTGCTGATGATGATGATGATGCCGCTCTAAGAGGGGCGCGCGCCAGTCACCCAAGCTCCTTGGGCATTATCTGCCCAAACCTCTGCTGTGTTGCTTGGTGCACTTTCGTAGGCGCTGGGCGGCAGCATGGCGCCTGCAGATGTATTCAAGGCTTTCCGAGGACGCGACCCCAGCACCAAGGCGTTGCTGCAGCATAGCGACCTGTTGCCTGCTGCTGCTTAAGCTGGCTCGTGGGCATATGGGGCTTCAGACTCACCCTGTCACTCAGTGTCAGTGTGTGATGTCCTCTTTCACATGATCAGCTCAAGGCCTCTGCAAATGAGGCCATGGCAGAAGGCTTATGTAATGACGCGCGATGATATGAGCGCATCAGGGTGCATTATATAATTGTTGAGCGTGCATGATTCAAGAGCTCAGCTGCTGGGTATTCTTGCAGTTTGCTTGCCGGACCCAGTTGATATTGTCAACTCCTACACCCTTGGTCTGGGGTTAGGATTTAACAGTGTTGCAGAACGAACATGAAATTAGAAGGGCAGGACTTGGAAATTCGTCAGAAACAATGAACAGTCCCACTCGAGGTCTGCCAAACAATTTGGTACACTGAAAGCCCCCGTGGACCTCTGTCTTAAAGCCCCCATTGACCTCTGTCTTAATCCCCAGAAAGCGACCAAGCTTGCTGTGATGCTTCATGCTCATTCTGTCGCACCAGGTGTCATGGCCATGCCACGAGTCTGGTTTAGGTGCAGCAGTCTCTCGTGACATTTCAGTTCAGTATGTTTGTAAATCTGTTAGTACCAGTGTGCTCTAAAGAGAACCAATGCTACCTCCCTCTATCAAGGACAGGAGTGGGGCACTGCTATAAGGATCCCTATTGAACTCTTTTGCCTTCAAGGAAAGTGAGTTACTTTACAAGGATTAGAAGGATAAGGTTCAATAAAGATGCACTACATTATAGTACAACAGCTAGCCTGCCCATAGAATGCAAGTGATTCATGTAGGGAAAACATAACTTTGTTGCCGTTTTGATTTTTAAAAGCAGACTGTAAATGTATGATCATTGCAACAGGATGGCCAGGTCTGTTAGACTGTTACACAGACATATCAAAAGATCCTGTACATAACAGGTAAGCATATGTCCTGTGAAGAAGACTGTGTGTACAATGCTTGCTTTACTGTCAGTGGAGAGATTATATGGTATCTAGGCTGTAGGAGCAGCCTGCTGAGGTGGCTTTTTTCTTAATTGATGTGGGAATGTTATTACTCCCTGCGCAGTTATTCTTCCTTCAGGCTGGTTAGCCAGGCCAAAAGAGACTAAATTGGAATGAAAGGGAATGATACTATGAAACACTGGGTGTTTCATAGTATAAGGATGCTAGCATTGGTATCTTTCATTCATCCATGCTCATACTACTAGTAGCGCGGACCATCTTTATTTAATGCATCACTGCAAAATTTCACCATAATCAGCAACAAGGTTCTTTAAGAGCACTTTCAGCCAGAAGTGCAGCTGCAGTGTGCTAGAACTGCAGTGCACTAGAAAAGGAGCTTTAACTTGACATGAAATTGTCATGGGAGCACAAAGCACAGGCCCACAACCTGGCAGGCAATGAAGGGCATCTCATCTATCACAATAAGAATCTCGTTGGCTTCGTGACATGTTTGAAATCAAGTTAGCAGGTGTCATGAAATTCTTCATCGGTCATTGTGGAATCACTTCTAAATATACTTTTTTAAAGTAAGCAGTAAGTAGTAAGTAGCACTTACAAGACGAGAAATTGCACTATAAAAGGATTGAATATATCATCATATTTCATTACTAATTCGATCCGTCATCTGTCATCTGTCTTTTCAAATTCCTACTGATCTTTTCTATCATTTCAAGGGCTATCCTTTGCCTCATTTCATCAAATTGATTTAGATGATGAGATCTGGATAAAGTATGTGGTGATGGAGGCTGCCAGCTTCCTCGAGGCGATTGAATGGCTAAAAAGCTGCTGGGAAGAGGTGCATATGATGCTGTTTAGCCTATTGTGAAA
>LFIK01001046.1_pt1 | contig 21522 bp, 15 predicted proteins | sample 643401 | NCBI WGS metagenome assembly LFIK01 (sample SAMN03777447, study PRJNA286221) | soda lake metagenome | biome: soda lake; feature: Kulunda steppe; material: water; isolation source: sample T5-Br brine of Lake Tanatar-5 | place: Russia: Kulunda steppe | collected 2010-07
AGTTGATTTAAATTAATTGGAAATAGTTGAATAAATTTAAGGAAGCAAAGCTAAAATCTAAAACAAATGAAAACCTATAATAAAATATTATGCATTGCTGGAAGCGACTCAGGAGGTGGTGCAGGAATTCAAGCAGACATTAAAAGCATCAGTGCTAACGGAGGTTTTGCCACAACAGCTATTACTGCTGTTACAGCACAAAATACCCTTGGAGTAAATTCAATTTTTCCAATTCCAGTAGAATCAATCAAAGACCAAATAATAGCTGTATTATCAGATATAGGAACTGATGCAGTTAAAATAGGAATGCTACACTCCTCTGAAGTTATTCAGGCCGTGTCTGAAATTGTAGATAATTACAAATTAAAAAATATTGTTTTAGACCCTGTAATGGTAGCCACTAGTGGAGACCAGCTTTTAGAAACTGATGCTATTGAATGTTTAATGCAAAGCCTCCTTCCAAAAGCAAGAATCATTACCCCTAACATACCTGAAGCAGAGTTGCTTCTAAGAAAAAAAATAACATCAACTAAGCTTGTAGAAAGTGCCATTTTATTAGCCGAAAAATTTCAGGTGAGTGTTTTATTAAAGGCTGGTCATTTAAAAACTAACCTATTGAATGACGTTCTTTACTGTTTTGAGCAAAAAAAAATAAGTGAGTTTAAAAACCACAAAATTGATACTAAAAACACTCATGGAACAGGGTGTTCTCTTTCAGCTAGTTTAGCAACTTATTTGGGAGAAGGGCTAACTTTAGAAGAGGCTACTAGCAAATCAATTGAATACATTCATCAAGCCATTGCTTCTGGAGCAAAATATAAACTAGGAAAAGGGAGAGCCCCAATAAACCATTTTCACTATCAGTAATGTCTAGTTAAGGTAGAAAATCACTACCAAATTAAGCCAAAAAAATTATGCCCACATCAAGTGGGCTGTTATTAATTATTCATTTAGGTAAACCAAAGAATTTTGTAATTTTGGATTAAAGCTTAGTAATGAAATGATAAAAAGCCTTAGCTCCTCTATTTCATAAGGCAACAAATGTTTAACTGCTTTTTGAACCTCTTTATTAAAAAGGTTAACATCAAAACTTACCTTTCTAAGCACTTCTTTGGTGTATTCAAACATAGCTCTTGCCATAATTGAAAATTTAATTAGGTTAAGTAAATTTATTTCATAAATGATTTTTTTCAAATGTAATTATTCAATTCGTAAATCAATGTTAAGATATTGTTATTGCTTTATCAAATTCATAATTTACTGGTATAAATTATTTCAATTTGATAGTCCAAATAAACTGAAAGTGAGAAACTAATTCTTTTTTTTCATTATATCCAGATGATTTCAAATTTAAAGTTACACCCGTTTTGGATTTTATACATTCTTCAATAGCTTGTTTTACATTCTCGCCTTGTAAACATTCAAAAGTAATTTTACCTGTTGCTTTTTTATGAAAGAATGATTGATTTTCAAGAACAAGCATAGAAATTTTGTGGTTGGAGTTTTGAATTCCTTGCATAACCAGTGCGCCTGTTGTTAATTCCGCAGCCATAGCTTGAACCGCAAAATACATACTTTTAAAAGGGTTTTGATTGAACCACTTATGCGTTACAGTACTCTTAGCTTGAGATGAATTTAGTTTGGTTAATCGTACACCACTCCACCAAGCTGATGGAAGCTTTAAAAACAAAAAAGAATTCACTTTCCTAGGAGTAAGATCCGTTTTAGACATATAAAAAAGTAATTAAAAATTAAAAAAACAATATACGCTAAATAAGTTGTATATAGAATTAAAAAATTAAAATATTGAAGTAAATTATTTAGTAACTTTGAATCCAATTTAATAGAACAACGTTTGAATAAATTTTATAGACCTTGATAACACATATAAGTATTAAAAATTTTGCACTTATTGATGATATTTCAATAGATGTAAACCGTGGATTTACTGTAATAACAGGAGAAACTGGATCTGGAAAATCAATACTCTTAGGTGCATTGGGATTAATATTGGGAGAACGAGCTGATTTAGATTCCATTAAAGATCAATCAAAAAAATGTATTATTGAAACGTCATTTTCAATTAAAGATTACCAATTAAAAACTCTTTTTGAAGAACTTGACTTGGATTATGAAGATGATACAATTATAAGAAGAGAAATCCTTCCCTCAGGTAAATCTAGGGCTTTTGTAAATGATTCACCTGTAAAACTACAAACATTAAAGAAGTTAGGAATAAGTTTAATTGATATTCATTCACAACATGAAACATTAGCAATTGGAAAAAAAGAAGTTCAGTATAAATGCCTTGATCTGTTTGCTAAAAATGAAGAAATACATAATAAATTTAAGCATAAATATATTTTATTGAATCAGCTTAAAACTAAATATAGTGAGCTTAACAACAAACAAAAAGAAATTAACCAAGCTCATGATTACAACTTATTTTTACTTCAAGAGTTAGACGAAGCTCAACTTAGCCCAGGTTTGCAAGATAAGTTAGAAGAGCAACAACAAGAATTAAGTAATGTAGAGTTATTAAAAGAACAGCTCTCCAAAGCATTACAATTATCAGAAAATGAAGAAGCTGGAACTTTAGAGCAACTGCGTGAGACCTATTATTCAATTGATCAACTTAATACCATTAAACCAATTTTTAGAGAATTATCTGAACGTATAAAAAGTATTCAGATTGAGTTAGAGGATATTGTAGTTGAAATAAACAGACAAGTTGATCAAATTGAAGATGACCCCCATTTGCTGGAGCAAGTAAATACTAAACTAAATAAAATTTACCAACTTCAAAAAAAGCATCAAGTAGATAGCGTTGAAGAATTAATAAGAATCAACAGTCAACTTGCTGATCAAGTGCTAGAAAAAGATCAACTGAGCGAGCAAATTGAAAGTGTAAACAAACAAATTGAGGAACAATACTCAAAATTAGTTCAACAAGCTAATCACTTATTTAATGTTAGAAGTCATGCTATTCCAAAATTAGAAAAAGAACTCAAAAATATACTAAGCAGAGTTGGTATGCCAAATGCTACCTTCAAGCTAGAATTAAGCAGAACAGAAAACCTGAGCAGTTATGGCATGGATGAATTAGTTTGGAAGTTTTCTGCCAACCAAGGAAGTGTGCCAAAACCTATAGAAAAAGTGGCTTCTGGAGGTGAACTTTCTAGAATAAGTCTTGCTGTTAAGAGAATACTAGCAGAAAACAGCAAGTTACCAAGCATTATATTTGATGAAATTGATACCGGTGTTTCAGGAGATATAGGAAGCAAAATTGGGGAGATTTTATCTGAAATGGGCCGTCAAATGCAGGTCATTTCAATAAGTCATTTACCACAATTAGCCGCACAAGCCAAACACCATCTAAAAGTATTTAAAACTGTTAATAACAAAAATACATCAACAAAAATCAGTCAATTAACAGACGGTGAAAAATTAAATGAAATTGTAAACATGTTAGGAGCAGATACAAATAGTAAATCTGCAGTTGAACATGCAAAATCTTTATTAAACGGATAAAAACATTATATTTACCCCATTAAAAACAAACATTATGTCCTACAACTTACTCAAAGGAAAAAAAGGAATTATTTTTGGAGCCCTAGACGAAAACTCCATTGCTTGGAAAACTGCTGAAAAGGTAGTTGAAGAAGGCGGTCAAATTGTTTTAACTAATGCGCCAATTGCTATGCGAATGGGAAGCATTAACAAGCTAGCAGAGAAAACAAATGCCAAAATTATTCCAGCAGATGCAACTAAAGTTGAAGATTTAGAAAAACTAATAGATGAATCTATTGAAATTTTAGGTGGTAAAATTGACTTTGTCTTACATTCTATAGGCATGTCTATAAATGTAAGGAAAGGTAAACACTATACAGATCAAAATTATGACTGGACACACAAAGGCTTAGATGTTTCGGCGATGTCCTTTCATAAGTTAATGCAAACCCTACATAAAAAAGATGCAATGAATGAATGGGGAAGTATTGTTGCATTAACATACATGGCCGCACAACGTGTTTTTCCAGATTACAATGACATGGCAGACAACAAAGCCTTTTTAGAATCAATTGCTAGAAGTTTTGGCTATTTTTACGGGAAAGATAAAAAAGTACGTGTTAATACTATATCCCAGTCGCCTACTCCAACTACAGCTGGAAAAGGAGTTAAAGGTTTTGATGGCTTTATTAAATACGCAGATGAAATGTCTCCTTTAGGAAATGCTTCTGCTGAAGATTGTGCCAATTACACACTCACATTATTTTCAGACCTTACAAAAAAAGTGACCATGCAAAATTTATTTCATGACGGAGGCTTTTCAAACATGGGAGTAAGCGATCAAATCATGGCCAAATTTGAAGAGTAAAATTTTATTTAGAAATAATAAATATTTTAGTCCATCATTTTGTAATAAATTCATAAATTTAACCCAAATTAAAATTAGATAAATATGAGAAAAATAATACCCTTATTGCTAATTGCCTTTTGCTTTACTATTTGTCAAAATGCAATAGCTTCAGACTACTCTAATTCAAATCCTATTCAGCCCATCAATTCTTCTGATATTGGCGCTGTTTTACTTGAAGATGATTGTGAAACCTTTGAAGCACCATACTTTGACGATTTAGATGGAGAGAGTTGGGTGCCAGGTACTAATTTTTTTAATAGTGATTCCGAAATTGATGGATGTTGGGAAAACGTTCCCGACTCTCAACTATTCTGGGGAACTAAAGCAGGAAACACAAACACTAGTGGAACAGGTCCTAGCAACGACGTTTCGGGTGATGGTAACTATGTTTTCCTTAATTCGTTCTCTGGTGTCGAAGGTGAAACTGCTAGCATTCAAGGCCCTGTAGTTGACATCTCTTCTACCGTAGATCCAGTAATTAGCTTTTATTATCACATGTTTGGAGCAAACATGGGAACTTTAAGCCTTGAAGTGAGAGAAGAAGGTGAAACTGAATGGACAGAAGTATTTAGTCTATCAGGTCAACAGCAAACCTCATCTGACGATGATTGGATTCAAGAAATTGTTGAATTAGAGAATTTTGATGCAGCAACTACCATTGAATTTAGATTTGTAGGTGAAAAAGGAAATGGAAGTGCTGGAAATATGGCCATAGATGAAATTTTTGTTGGCCCAGCCCCCACTTGTTTTAATGTTGAAAACTTAGCGTTTGATTTAATTACTGAAAATTCAATCGAATTAGAATGGGACGTTGAACCTTCTGCAACAAGTGGTTATGTATGGGAGGTTTATGCTTTTGGAAATAGCGTTAGTGGAGGTAACCCTAATTTAAGTGGTCAAGTTGACGCAGGGGTTGATAATTTAACAATTCAGGGATTACAACCAGGTACAATTTACACCCTAGTTTTTAAAAGTGACTGTGGAGATGAAGACGGTCTAAGCAGTGGAATTACTATTGAATTTGAAACTGAATGTGGAGTTGTAACTGCTCCTTATGTTGAAACATTTGACTCACCAAGATGGATTCCTGGATCTGCAGTTAACAACCAAGACATGGAAATTGACGAATGTTGGGAGAATGATGAACCTGTTGAAAACTTTTTCTGGGGTACAAGATCAGCTGGTACAGGAACTGATAATACTGGACCAAATCAAGACTTTAATGGCGGCGGAAACTATATATATTTAAGAACTAGTTCTAACTCTTCAATATTTGGTGAAACTGCAACCTTTAGTGGTCCTGCTGTAGAACTTGAAAACTTAGATGAACCCTCAATATCTTTTTACTACCATATGTTTGGTGCTAGTATGGGAACACTAAGCCTTGAAGTGAGAAGCCTTGGAGAAACTGAATGGGTAGAAGTATTTAGTATTTCTGGACAACAACAAGAGTCTAGTAATGACTTTTGGGAAGAGGTTGTAGCAGATATAACAGACTTTGCTAATGAGACTATTGAATTTAGATTTTTAGGACAAGCTGGAAATGGCTCAACCAGCCAAATGGCTATAGATAATTTAAGTGTTCAAGAAGCTCCTTCTTGTTTTAACCTTACTGAATTTGATGTGCTTGGAGGTGATGTATTTGCAAATGCTTCATGGAACAACTCCCCAAGTGCAACTGAAGGTTTTATTATTAACATTTATGAAGCTGGTGCTGACATCAATGAAGACGAGCCATTATTTACTGAAATTGCTGAACCAGGAACTTCTCAATTTGAAATTACTGGCTTAGAACCTTTAAATAACTACTTAGCTACAATACAAGCAGATTGTGGTGAAGAAAACGGCTTGAGTAATTTGCGTCAAGCTATATTCAGCACATTTAACACAGGAGACTCATGTGGAGCCGCTATCACTATTGATGAAGTTCCCTTTTCTGATTCAGATTCAACGTCGAATTATACAAGTATATATAGTGGAAGTCCAGGCTCTGAATGTAATACTACTGCAAACCATTTAAACCAAAATGATGTAGTATATAAGTACACAGCTGAAGAAAATGGTGGTCTTGATGTAACCTTATCAAATATTAGTGCCAACAATGCAGGTGTATTTGTATATCAATCTTGTGATGATATTGGAGATTTCTGTTTAGATGGTTTTGGAAATGTATTTGCTAATGGTACAAGCAATATTAATCTTATTGAAGTTCCTGTTGAAGCTGGTGAAGATTACTTTATAGTAGTTTCTCATACCATAGGAAATAATATTGATTACACTCTTGATGTAGATTTTATAAGCTGTTCAAGACCTTTTGGATTAGACACAGAAATCACAGGCGTTGGTGAAGTAGAACTTTCTTGGATTGCCTCTGGAAATGAAACACAATGGGAAGTAGAATACGGAATTTCTCCAGCGCAACAAGGTGATGAAGGAAACCAAGTTGTATTGGCAGACCAAGAAAGCATTGTTTTATCGGATTTAGAATCAACAACTAACTATCGCTTTTGGGTGAGAGGTATTTGTGATGCTGAAGAAGAAGAATACAGCGTATGGGTAGGTCCAAATTCATTTAGAAGCCCAATTGTTCCTATAGAAATAGCTGAAGCAAGTATGCATAATGAAGTATATTGTTATGGTAATAATGAATTTAGAGAGTGGTTATTTGTTTCTAGTGCAGACCCCATTGAAGAAGAGTTGATTATGGAGTGGAACGCTGGTAGTGTTGAAGATTTACCTAACTCTAATGATGTCTTACTCATTTACGATGGATTTAATGATGAGGGAGATTTACTTTGGGATACTTCAAGTGATGGAGCTAACCTAGCAGGAATTAACTTTGTTTCAACTTCAGGTAGCTTCTACATGATGTTAACAACAGACATTGCCCAGTCATGTCAAGGTGGTCAAGGAGAACTTCCGCAAGAGTTTGACATTGATGTCATCTCTCCTTCATTCAGTAATGAGGAATTTAATAATGATAACTTCAATTTTTATCCTAATCCTGTAGAAAATCAATTAAACATAAATGCAGTTAATGTTATTGATAATATTGAGATGTTTGATATTTCTGGTAGAAAAGTAAAAAGTTTTAAACCTAAAAACAACCAAACACAGTTGAACTTAGAAGGCATCCAAACAGGAACATATATAATGAGAGTAGAAATTAATGGGGCTGTTGAAAACTTTAAAGTAATTAAAAAGTAGAAACAGAACTCTTAATATTTTATAAAAAAAAGCTACCAGATTGGTAGCTTTTTTGTTGCATAAGAATTAATAATTCAGTGATTTTTAAATCTAATCTTAAATAACTGTAGATTAAAAAAATATAATTACTTTTGTATAAAAATTAAATTATGGCATTAGAGATCACAGATCAAAGTTTTGAGGAAACTGTATTAAAGAGCGACAAACCTGTTTTGGTTGATTTTTGGGCGGCATGGTGTGGCCCTTGTAGAATGGTGGGTCCCATCATAGATGAAATTAGCAAAGAATATGAAGGAAAAGCAGTTGTTGGTAAGGTTGATGTAGATGCAAACCAAGAATTTGCGGCAAAATACGGGGTAAGAAACATACCAACTGTTTTACTTTTTAAAAATGGTGAATTGGTTGAAAGACAAGTTGGAGTTGCTCCAAAAGAGACTTACACAGAAGCAATTGATAAAGCTATCTAAAGAAATACACAAATAGTTGACAAAAAACCTGAGCCAATGCTCAGGTTTTTTTATTTTTATAAACTAAAGAATAACTTATGAACTCAAATGAAATTAGTCAAAAATCTAATCAATTTAAACATTTTAAATTGTTAGCTAATCAAGTAATGGAAGGGTTTATTAGTGGAATACACAAAAGCCCGTTTCATGGTTATTCAGCTGAATTTGCAGAACACAAAATTTATAATAAAGGTGAAAGCACAAAGCACATTGATTGGAAGCTTTATGGGAAAACTAATAAATTATATACCAAAAGATATGAAGAAGAAACTAATCTTAGATGCCAAATTATAATAGACGCATCTTCTTCAATGTATTACAAACCCCAAAACAATAAACTTAGAAAAATTGATTTTTCTATTGTTGCAGCATTGAGTTTAATACAAATATTACAAAAACAAAGAGATGCCGTAGGCTTAAGTGTATATAATGAAGACTTACTGTTCCATCAAAAAACAAAAGGGAACAGAGCACATCTAATGAATCTTGAAAATGAATTGTATAATCTACATCAAAGAAACCCAAAAAACAAAAAAACAAGATCTTATACATTCTTACATCAACTAGCAGAAAATTTGAATAGAAGAAGTCTAGTATTTATTTTCTCAGATTTACTTCAAACTGAAGTTGAAAACGAAAAACTAATTGAAGCTATCCAAAATTTAAAATTCAACAAACATCAAGTGGTTATTTTTCATACGATAAACAAAAATGATGAACTCAATTTTAATTTTGAAAATAACGCACTCGAGTTTATTGATATAGAAACTAAACAATCTATCAACTTGTTTGCTGATCAAGTCAAAGATGAGTATCAAAAAAAATTTATTAACCAAATCAAATCAATTAAAGAAGCTTGTTTACAATATAGGATAAATTATCAAAATTGCGATGTAGATCTAGGAATTGAAAGCTTAATAAAAAGTTTTTTAGAAGAAGTTCAATAATCAAAAAACTGTAAATCAATTCTTTAAATATCACAATTAAAAAAAGTCAAAAAAAGATGAAAAAATAATTTGGTAAACTAAAAATAGGACTTATATTTGCACTCGCAATCAAGCAACGGTCTGGTAGTTCAGTTGGTTAGAATACCTGCCTGTCACGCAGGGGGTCGCGAGTTCGAGTCTCGTCCAGACCGCTTTTTTTAAAGAAGATGTTGTGTTGTGAGTATGTATATACTCGGGTTTATAAAATAAACCGTCGAAGAGCTTTTCCAAAAGGAAAGGCTTTTTTTGATTTTAGCATTAATCTTTTCTGCTTTCTTTTAAGCCTCTTTTTTGGTGTCGTAAAGTTTTACTTTGCAATTTGCAGTTGCTGCCACTTGTACAATTCCACTTCCTATAATTGCAATTTGCATCATTTCAATTTCTATTTTAATAAAAAATAATTCATTAATTTGGCGTAATGGTAAAATTTTTCAATTGCATACTTTTCAGGATAACAAGCATTCTATATTAAGAAATTTCTAAAGAAATATTATATTGCTCAAAATTTTAATTTTATGAAAAACTTAGTTTTTATGTTTTCTCTCTTAGTAGTTGTAATAATTAACACATCATGTAGCAGTGACGATGATCAAATTGAACTTGATCTACCTGAAAATCACATCGTAATTAACGATGAGGTTTTTGAACTTCAATCAGGAATTATGATTAACCATGGAAATATAATTGGAGATCATTACAACTTTGATATTTCTTTATTTGACCAAGCTTTTGATCCTTCTCAAGGAAATAATGCCTTTGGTGGAAATAATTTTACAGGAATTACCTTTGAACTTTTTTCAACTAAACAAACTAATATTAAAGAAGGTCTTTACACTTATAGCCAGAATAGAGGGTCAGCAAGTACTTTTACTATTGCTGAAGTAGTTGATGATTGTGTATATTCATCTAACTCTAATAATTGCAGCAATACGTACACTGTTAATGCTGGTTCATTTACTGTTAATTTAGCTTCAGATACCTTCGAATTAGAATTTAATGTAGATATTTCAGGAAGTGGTTACGCATATGGGAAATATAGCGGTGTATTATTAAGAAATGATACAGACAGGAATACCACAGGGAATAATTTAATGATTCACTCAATTAATAAGGAGCTTGCTGAATAATACAATAAGTAAGTTTCCTCTTAATTGAATTAATTTATTCCTTTAAACGCTTTTTAATCCATCACTATTTTTTTGCTTGACTGTATAATTGGCTTATTTCAGCTCTATCACCAAATCGTCTGCGTAAACCATTTCATTAGCAGACAGATGAATTTTCTTTACCTTTCCTGAAGCATTGGCGGTAATGGTGGTTTCCATCTTCATAGCTTCTATAACAAATAAAGCCTGATTTTTCTTAATTGAATCTCCCTCTTTTACTAAAATTTCAGTTAGTGAACCTTGCATTGGAGCACCAATTTGCAAAGAATTCTCTTTATCAATTTTTTGATGTTTTACTTGATCTACTTTTACACTTTCATCTCTAACTAGAACCGTTCGGGTTTGTCCATTAACTTTAAAAAAGATGGTTTTCATTCCTTCTTCGTTAGTTTCGCCAAAGGAAACCAAGGTAATTAAAAGTGTTTTTCCTCGGTCTAGTTCTACCACAATTTCTTCGCCAGGCTCAATTCCGTAAAAGAAGTTCTTTGTAGGGATTTCGGCCACATTACCAAACTCTAAATGATGCTGATAAGCCTCTTCAAATACTTTAGGATATAGTTTGTAGGAAAGAAAATCCGTCATCTCTAATTCGCGGTCAAAACCATCTTTAAATTTTTTCTGAAATTCCTTTATTTCCTTTTCAAAATCAACAGGTTCTAAATGAGCATTAGGCCGGTCTGTGTAAGGTTTTTCATCCCGTAAAATTAGCTTCTGAATTTTCTTTGGAAATCCACCCACAGGCTGCCCTAAATCGCCTTTAAATAAATTAATTACCGAAGCAGGAAAGCTCAAGGTCTCTCCTTTCTCTAAAACATCAGCAATGCTTAAATTGTTACTCACTAAATATTGCGCCATGTCCCCTACTACTTTTGAACTAGGAGTTACTTTAATGATGTCGCCAAACAACTGATTAACTTGCGCATACATATCGGTGATTTCATGAAAACGATTTGCTAATCCTAAAGATTCTGCTTGTGGTTTTAAGTTAGAATATTGTCCACCTGGAATTTCATGTTTATACACTTCGCCAGAACCCGATTTTAATCCTGATTCAAATGGATAATAGTAAGTTCTTACTTGCTCCCAATAAATGGAATAATCATTTAAACTCTCCAAATTGAGCTTGTTTTCTCTTGGGTGATACTTCATTACTTCAGCAAAAGCGTTAAAATTAGGTTGTGAAGTTAGTCCTGACAAACCACCTAAGGCCACATCTATTACATCAACACCAGCATCTACAGCTTCTAAGTAGGTAGAAGATTGCATTGAAGATGTATCATGCGTGTGTAAATGTATGGGTAAATTAACCTCAGCTTTTAAAGCCGTAATTAATTCTTTAGCCGCCTTCGGTTTCAGTAAACCTGCCATATCTTTTATAGCTAAAATATGGGCTCCGGCATTTTCTAAATCTTTGGCTAATTGAAGGTAGTAATTCAAATTATACTTACTTCGCTTAGGGTCTAAAATATCACCGGTGTAACACATGGAAGCTTCAGCAAGTCCTTGAGTGTTTTTTCTTACGTGTTCAATACAGGGCGCAATGGACTTCATCCAATTTTGTGAATCAAAAATTCTGAAGATATCAACTCCATTTTCCCAAGATTCGGCTACAAATTTTTCAATTAAATTATCTGGATAGGCGGTATAGCCCACCGCATTTGAACCACGAAGTAGCATTTGTAATAAAATATTAGGAGCGGCTTTTCTTATTCTTCTTAAGCGTTCCCAAGGATTTTCTCTTAAAAAACGCATACAAACATCAAACGTAGCTCCACCCCAAACTTCCAAACTAAATATTTCAGGATGTTGCAAAGCATAGTTTTCGGTTACTTTCATCATGTCAAAAGTTCGCATACGCGTTGCTAATAAACTCTGATGAGCATCTCTTAATGTGGTATCTGTATAATGAATTGATTTTTCTTGTTTTAACCATGCTGAAAAAGCTTCAGGGCCTAAATCGGTTAGTAAATCTTTTGTTCCTTTAGCATGTGGTTTCTGAACTTGACAAGCTGGAATTTGCGGCACAATAAAGTTAGGATTATCCTGTTTTTGTTTTACATTTTCATTGCCATTTATGGTAACATGGCCAAGAAAGTTGACTAGTTTTGTTGCGCGATTTCTTGGTTCTACAATTTCAAATAAATGTGGATTGTTTTTGATGTAATTTACAGTTACATCGCCATTTCTAAAATTTTTATCTTTTAAAATATTATCCAAAAACGAAATATTTGTTTTAACGCCTCTTACCCTAAATTCAGCTAAGGCTCTTCTCATTTTCTTACAAGCATCTTCAAGAGTTCTTCCGCTGGCTGAAACTTTCACCAACATAGAATCAAAGAAGGGTGAAATTTTTACCCCTTGGTAAATGCTTCCAGCATCCAATCGAATTCCAAAACCAGAGGCACTTCTATAAGTGGTAATAGTACCATAATCAGGCTGGAAATTATTGGTAGGGTCCTCAGTAGTAATTCTACATTGAACAGCAAACCCATTTAGTTGTAGCTTTTCCTGACTTTCAATAGCAATTTCTGGGCTAGAAAGCTTGTAACCTCCCGCCACATAAAGCTGGGTTTTGATTAAATCTACATTGGTAACTACCTCGGTTACTGTGTGTTCAACTTGAATTCTTGGGTTGACTTCAATAAAATAAATACTGCCGTCATCATCTACTAAAAATTCTACCGTTCCAACATTATTATAATTAACCGCTTTACAAATTTTAACCGCATAGGCATAAAGCTTCTGTTTCACTTCTTCATCAAGCCCGTAGGAAGGAGCAATCTCAATTACTTTTTGGTAACGTCTTTGTACAGAACAGTCTCTTTCAAAAAGATGAACTACATTACCATGATTATCGGCAACAATCTGAATTTCAATATGTTTTGGGTTTTCAACAAATTTTTCTAAGAAAACGGTTTCATCACCAAAAGCATTTTTTGCTTCTCTTCTAGATTCATTAAATGCATTTTCTAATTCATTAATAGAGCGTAATACACGCATTCCTCTTCCCCCGCCTCCAGAAGCGGCTTTGAGCATCAAGGGAAAACCAATGCGTTCTGCCTCTTCCTTAGCTAAAGCCAATGAGGTGAGGTCTTTTTTATTACTTTCAATAATTGGAACATTAGCTTCAATAGCCACTTTTTTAGCGGTAATTTTATCTCCCAAAGCTTTAAGTACAGCTACATCCGGTCCAACAAAGATAATTCCATGAGCTTGGCAAGCTTGAGCAAAATTGGGATTTTCAGATAAAAAACCGTAACCAGGGTGAATAGCATCCACTCCATTTTCTTTGGCTACACGAATAATTTCTTCACTATCTAAATAAGGCTTCAAAGGTTCATCATCATTACCAATTTGGTAGGATTCATCGGCTTTGTAGCGGTGTAATGAATACCGATCTTCAAAAGTGTAAATTCCAACGGTTCGGATGCCCATTTCTGTACAGGCTCTAAATATTCTAATGGCAATTTCTCCTCGGTTAGCGACTAATACTTTGTTGATGTTCATAATTATTTTATTCGATTTTAGTTACTGAAAGTGTTTAAAAATAGAAAAATAATAGCAAGCCTTAAAACAATTTAAGAACTAAAATACTAGCGAAGCTAACAATTATGAATTTGATTTTAAAGACTAAGTTTTTGATATAGTTTTATATTCTTTTTAAAAAAACTACGAATACGATTGAGATTTGCTAATTTTACTTATTTTCGAACCCAAAATAATTGATTAACATGAACACCACTCAACCTAACTTTTCGGTTATTGGAGGCGGAAGCTGGGCAACTGCTATTGTAAAAATGCTTTCTGAAAATCTTGATCAAGTAACTTGGTACATGCGAAATAATCAGGCTATTGATCACATTCAAACGCACTCACATAACCCCAATTACATTAGTTCTGTTGAATTTGATACAGATAAGTTAATTTTAACTAACGATATTAACAAGGCAGTCTTAAACGCTGATGTACTCATTTTTGCCATTCCATCTGCATTTTTAAACGAAGCCTTGAACCAAGTAAAAGTAAACTTTAAAGACAAAATTATTTTTAGTGCTATTAAAGGAATTGTTCCTGAAAGTTACTTAATTGTAGGCGAACATTTCAACGAGAAGTACAAAGTTTCTTACGACAATATTGGGGTAATCACGGGACCTTGCCACGCAGAAGAAGTTGCTTTAGAGCGTCTTTCTTATCTAACAATTGCTTGTGCAAATGAAGATAAAGCTAATTTAGTTGCACAATATATGAGTAGTGATTACATAAAATGTAAAATTACTGAAGATGTAATTGGCACTGAATACGCCGCTGTGTTGAAAAATATTTATGCCATTGCCGCTGGTATGGCTCATGGTTTGGGCTATGGAGATAATTTTCAGAGTGTTTTGATGAGTAATTCTATTCGTGAAATGAAGCGATTTATTAAAAAACGCTACAAAATGAAAAGAAACATTAATGATTCTGCCTATTTAGGTGATTTATTAGTGACCGGCTATTCCGTTTTTAGTAGAAATAGAATGTTTGGAAATATGATAGGTAAAGGTTACACCGTAAAAAGTGCCCAATTAGAAATGAATATGATTGCCGAAGGATATTATGCGGTAAAAAGTGCTTACATCATCAACAATTCTTCAAAAAAGAAAACCAAAACACCTATTATTAATGCCGTTCATAAAGTACTTTACGAAAACAAAAATCCAAGAAAAGTTTTCAAGAAATTAAGTGATAAAATGGATTAACTTTTTCTTACATTATTATAGATAAATCCCAACATTCGAAAGATTTATCTTTGAATTTTAAATTTATCTAAACAAGTTTTATTTTTCTAAAAACAAGTTAAGTGTTATATTTTTTTTTAGAGGCTTAGTGCAAAAATAGATCCATGCTTTTTTGTGAAAATAATTATAAGTAGCTTTGAACTTTAAAGTAAATGTAGTGGTATGAAAATTTTACTAAGTTTAACTAGTGTATTTCTTTTTCTCAACATTGGCTATGGTCAAGTTGATACGGTGAAAGTTAAAAGTGGAGATGTGCTGTATGGGAAAGTAAAAAAAATAAATTCTGGGGTTTTAGTCCTAAAAACTTCTTACAGTGATAGCGACTTCCGGATTGATTTTGAAGATGTTACCAAAATCCACATTCAAAAAACCTGCTTTGTCATGTTGAGCCATGGAAGAAGAAGAACAGGAAAAGTGAATTCTGAAGCTGTAAATCAAGTAAGTATTACTTCTGAAACTCATCAAAAAGAAAGCTTCCAGCTTAGTGAATTAATACGGCTTGAAATACTTGAAGACGTTCTCTGGAAACGTTTTAGCGGTAATTTTGATGTAGGGTACAATTTAACGCGGGCAAACAATGCTGCGCAATTAACCTTTTCTGGAGGCTTCTATTACAAAGGACCAAAATGGTACATGAATACCGATTTTAATAGTTTAAGGTCTAGACAAGATAATATTGATAAAATTGAAAGGACAAATGCGCAAGCAGAAATAAGAAGGATTTTACTTAAAAAATGGTATTTATTAAGCTCTTTTGGATATTTATCAAATACACAACAAGCCTTAAACAGCAGGTATCTTTATCGTTTAGGAGCTGGACGCTTTTTAGTTACAAACAATAAATTACTTTTAGGATTATCTATGGGTGTAAATTACAATATGGAAGATTTTGTGGAAGAATCTAAAGCATCTACTGAGACTTTTATTAGTGCAAATTTAAATTTATTTAACTTCAAGGATGTTGAATTGGTAAGTAGAATTGATTTTTTTCCAAGTTTATCTGAAAGCGGAAGAAGGAGATTAGATTATATGATTGATGCTAAGTATAAGCTACCTATGGATTTTTATATAAAAGCAGGGCTTCAATTTAACTATGACAACCAATCTAAAGCATCTGGCAGTAATTTAGATTACATTTTTACAACTGGATTTGGCTGGAAGTTTAACTAATTATAATTCCCATCCGCCACCAAGAGCGGCATACAAATTAACATAAGCATTTAATAATTGCCTTCTTGTTTCTGAATAATTAAGTTCAGACTCAAAAGCTTGCCGCTGTGATTCTAAATATTCTAAGTAGCTAGTAACCCCCTTATCATAGCGCTCACCAGACAAAAACTGGGCGTTAATAGACGCATCTAAGCGTTGTTTTCTAGCTTTTAGTTGCTCTTTTAAAGTAGAGATTTCCACCAATGCATCTTCAACCGACCTAAACGCATCTAACACTGTCCGTTCGTAGGCAAGTTCGGCTTGTCTTGTTTTACTTTCCTCAATATTGACTTGTCTTTGTAAACGACCAAAATTAAAAAGTGGAGCTAAAAGTGAGCCACCAACATTCCATGCTAAAGGCCCATCTGTAAGCATTGATAACTCGTTAGAAGCTCCTCCTACCAGTCCAGTTAAACTTATATTGGGTAACAAATTAGCTTTAGCAGAACCTGTTAATGCATTCTGGGCAATTAAATTTTGCTCAGCGGCAACAATATCTGGGCGTCTTGCCAATAAATCACTTGGTAAACCCGCTGGAATTGTAATGGTGGTATCAATAGCAAGTAAATTAGTTGATGTAAGAATACGGCCAGGGTTTGCTCCTGTTAATTGGCTAATTCGATGTTCTGTTTGCGCAATAAGCCTTCTCCAAAGCGGAACAGCTTCAGCTGCAACAGCCCGTTTAATTTCTGCTTGATTTACATCAATTTCTGCAATAATTCCTTTCTCATATCTACTTTCAATAATTTGGAGAACACTATCTCGAAGCGCTAAATTACGTTCAGAAATCTCAAGGCGATTTTGGTAATCCAAAAGAAGGAAGTAATTAGTAGCAACAGCCGAAACTAAACTTAATTTAGTGGCTCTATAACCTTCTTCGCTTTGAACAATACGAGCCTTTGCTGCTTCGTTTAAGCGTCTAAATTTTCCCCAGAAATCAATTTCCCAATTTGCAAAGGCAACCGCATAAAAGTTTTTTTGAGTTTGGGGAAGAACAACTCCTTGAAAATTTCCATTTGAAGCACCTGCATCAACACCTATAGAGGGAAGCATAGCAGAGCGCTGAACAACTAAGCCGTCTTGTGATTGAATTATTGTTTCTGCAGCAATATTTAAATCCTGATTATAGACTAAAGATTTTTGGATTAAACTATCTAAAACAGCATCTTGAAATAAGTTGAAAAAACCAATATTATTGATACTGTCTTCACTTAAATCTTTTGTATTGATAGTATTGAATTCTGGTTGGATTTCTTCTTCAAAATAAAATTGATTTGGAACTTCTACCTGGGTTCCTTTGTAATTCTTTCCAGATTTACAACCAATTACAACAACTGAAGCAAAAATAATATATAAATACTTACAATTCATTTTATTTGCTTTTAGGTTCAATTTTTCTATCATTTTCAAAACCAGCTAGTTTACCAATAAGAACAAATAACATTGGATACAATAACACCCCTATAATTGTAGCTACCCCCATACCACCAAGAAGAGCCACCCCCATTACCTTTCTGGCTTCGGCTCCAGCTCCAGAGGCTAAAATTAAAGGCAAAACACCTAATAAAAAAGAAAATGTAGTCATTAAAATAGGTCTAAATCTAAGTTTTGCGGCTTCTACTGCTGCATCAAACAAACTTAGTCCTTCATCAAATTTAATTTTAGCAAACTCTACTATTAAAATGGCATTTTTGGCCGCCATAGCGATTAGCATGACCAAAGAAATTTGTGCAAATATGTTTGTCATATAGCTATCACTAAAGAAACGAGCAATGTATAAAAACATAAAAGCCCCCATCAAAGCAAAAGGAGTTCCTAGAAGAATAGCTAATGGCATACTCCAGCTTTCATATTGAGCAGCTAGAATTAAAAACACAAACAATAGTGAAAAACTAAATATAATAGATAATTGACCAGAGGACTTTTTTTCTTGATAACTCATGGCATTCCAACTATAAGTGAGGTTTGAAGGTAGGCTTAATTCAGCTACTTCTTCTAGCGCATCTAAAGCCTGTTTTGAACTATAACCTGCTGCAGGCGCACCTGTTACTTCAGCAGCTCGAAGCATATTAAACCGTACCGTATAATCGGGACCTGCATCAGGAACGACTTCTACAAAATTAGCCAAAGGTATAGAAACCCCTTTTTTATTTTGCACAAAGAATAAATTTAAGTTATCCTCGTCTTGCCTATATTCTGGTTCTGCTTGGACATAAGCTTTATAGAGACGACCATATTTTGAAAAATCATTGACATAAACACCTCCTAAAAATGCTGCAAACGTGTTATAAACATCTCCAATCGCAACATCAGCTTTCAAAATCTTATCATTATCCAAAATAATTCTTCGTTGAGGTACATTGGCTTGAAAAGTTGTAAAAGCTGAAGCTATTTCAGGACGCTTTTGCGCTTCACTAATAAACTTATAGGTTTCTTCTGCAAGATAAGAAGGTTTGTTTCCGCTCTTATCCTGTATCATTAAACTAAATCCTGAGCCGTTACCTAATCCAGGAATGGCTGGAGGTCCAAAAGCAAAAGCCTGTGCTTCAATAATTGTTGAGGTAAGACCTTTATTTGTTCTTTTGATGATATCATTCATCCCTAGCTCACGGTCATCCCAATTTTTTAATTTCACAAACAAAAAAGCACTATTAGGAATCATGGCTCCAGAAAGTACGCTATAACCAGTAACAGAAGTGACGTAATCTATATCTGCTTCTTGCATGAGTTGGTCCTCAATTTTCTGAACTACAGCATCGGTTCTTTGGGTTGATGCTGCATCAGGTAACTGAACATTAACAAAATAGTAGCCTTGATCTTCTTCAGGCAAAAATCCTCCAGGAACTAATTTCCCTAAGAAACCAGCTGCTACAACTGTTATTAAGAGATAAATAACTCCTCGGGTTAGCTTTTTAGCAATGGCACTTGTTGCATTACCGTATGAACGTGTACTTTTATCAAAAAATGAATTAAAAGACTTAAAAAAACGACCCAACAGGCCTTTATTTTCGGTAGGCTTTTTCATTAGCAATGAACATAATGCCGGACTTAAACTTAAGGCATTGATTGATGAAAAAACAACAGAAACGGCTATTGTTATAGCAAACTGTTGGTATAACTTCCCGGTAATTCCTGCCATTGCAGCTACAGGAATAAAAACAGCAACCATTACTAAAGTTGTTGCTATAATAGGCCCTGTCACTTCTTTCATCGCTGCTGAAGTTGCTGCTTTGGGGTTCATTCCCTTTTCAATATTTACTTGCACTGCTTCAACAACTACAATAGCGTCGTCAACAACAATACCAATGGCCAAAACTAGACCTAAAAGCGACAAGGAATTTATGGTAAAACCCAGTAAAGGAAAAAACATAAATGCAGCTACTAAAGAAACAGGAATAGCTAATGTAGGAATTAAGGTTGCTCTCCAATCTTGTATAAAAAGATAAACTACTAAAATAACAAGTATTAAAGCAATTACTAAAGTTTCAATAATCTCGTTTATTCCAGCTACTATGGGTTCTGTTGCATCTAGAGAAACGTCATAAGCTACATCTTCTGGAAATGATGAGGCTAATTTATCCATAACTTGATTAACCTCTTTTGCTAAAGTTACGGCATTTGTACCAGGAGACTGATAGATAGCTATTGCAGCTGATGCTTTTCCATTAGTTCTAGAAAATGAATCATAATTTTCATTCCCTAATTTAATTTCGGCAATGTCTTTCATCCGGATTTGGCTACCATCTTTGGAAGTTCTAATAACAATATTTTCAAACTCACTTTCATCAATAAGTTGTTCAGGTAGCCTAACGGTGTAAGTAAAATCAGTTCCCTCTGGCGCAGGTTCTGCACCAAATTTTCCAGCAGGTGCAACCACATTTTGCTGTTGAATTGCTTTCACAATTTCTGGAACGGCAATATTTAATTTTGCTAAACGATCTGGTTTTACCCAAATTCGCATCGAGTAATCGCTTGCCCCTAAAACTTGAACTCTTCCAACACCCTTTATCCTAGCTAACTCATCTTGTATATTAATAAGTGAATAATTTCCCAAAAAATCTCCATCATAAGTTTCATTAGGTGAAGTAATCGATAATAGCATTAATATACTACTCATTGTTTTTTTAGTAGTAACGCCAATACGTTTTACCTGTTCTGGTAATTTTGGTGTAGCAGTTGCTACTCTTGCTTGAGAAAAAACTGTATTCATATCTGGGTCGGTACCCAAATCAAAAGTTATTTCAAGGCTCATGCTGCCGTCGTTTGCATTGGTAGATTTCATGTAAAGCATATTCTCTACACCATTTAACTGCTGCTCTAACGGAGTTGCTACAGAAGACTCTACAGTGGTAGAATTTGCCCCAGAAAAAAGCGTACTTACACGAACTACTGGCGGGGTTATGTCTGGGTATTGCTCTACAGCTAGTCCCAAAATGGATGCGCCGCCAACAATTACCATAAACAATGAAATAACAATAGCAACAATAGGCCTTCTTACAAAAAATATATCTTTTTGTTCTTTCATAATTATTTGGTCAAAAATTGCGACTTAAACTCAACAAGTTCTGGATTAACTTTCACGCTATCTTTAACCATTTGCAAGCCTTCATAAAGGATTTTATCTTCTGGTTTTAAATTAGATACCACGTAAAAGTCTTTGTATTTTTCCTTAATGTTAATTCTAATTTTTTCTGCTCTATTCGCTTGATTTATTTTAAATACACTAAAATTTCCTTGTACTTCACTAACACATCTTTTCGGAATAAGCAATGCATTTGATAATTCAGAAACCCCCAAGCGAGCTCGTGCAAATTGTCCAGGTTTAATCAGGTGCTTTTTATTTGGAAAAATTGCTTGAACAAGGATTGCTCCAGTAATATTATCTACTTCTCTATTTATGAACTTAATTTTTCCTAATTCTGAAAAAACACTACCATCGCTTAAAACAAGACGTAAAGGCAATTCTAAGAGCTTTGACTGATTTTCTTGGCTTCGTTTAGAAAAAGCTAAATAATCATTTTCTGTAATAAAAAACTCAACACGAATAGAATCGATTACAGAAACAGTGGTAAGAATTTTATTATCGGTTGCTCTTCCTATAAACTCCCCAACTTGAACAAGGGTTTTACCTACTACTCCGTCAACTGGCGATTGAATACTTGCATAGCTTAATCTCAAGTTACTTATGTTTAAGTTGGCTTTAGAGGAATTAACTAAGGCTTCAAGAGCTTTAGATTCTGCCTTTGCAGCATC
>LFIK01001047.1_pt1 | contig 21520 bp, 17 predicted proteins | sample 643401 | NCBI WGS metagenome assembly LFIK01 (sample SAMN03777447, study PRJNA286221) | soda lake metagenome | biome: soda lake; feature: Kulunda steppe; material: water; isolation source: sample T5-Br brine of Lake Tanatar-5 | place: Russia: Kulunda steppe | collected 2010-07
CCATTCTAACCAATGTTGCATCTCTCATTCATCGGGGTGGATATCCTATTCTCATTCTATTCTACCGCTTTTGGTCTTGTTCTTGCCGTTTGCAAAGTTTTGAATAGGAGTCTGATACAATGGTCGACCTCTTGAGGATTTTCGCACGTAGAAACCAACCCAAGAAGTAGTAGACCATTGCCAGTGCTCTCACAATTTTATCCATCCTCTCCACGAGCTATTTCTAGATTTCCTTTAGCTACTTGACCAAAATGGGGGACCGACTGAAAAACAAGGCCGACTTTTACTTATGCAAAGATCTTTTTCCTCTTCCATGCCTTTACCTCGGGGAGGACTTGTTCTCCGTAGAGGTATGGGAGGGAAGGAAGCTTACTTTAGCCAATACGTACAAAGCCAAGAAACTACGTTTAATCGTTGCCCATGTTGCATGAGGTGGCAAACGATTTGCTTATTGTAAAAGTAGGCGGATAAGAGCTTTTGCCGGAGAAAGAAAATAGATTTCGAGTTACATTTGTTGTCTTCCACTTGTGTTTCGATAGGATGTCGCACGTACATACAAAACTCTCCAAGAAACTTTGTTGAGGTATATCGATGTAGCCCAAGAGTGCTCCGGTGGGTGGATCGAAAATGTTCGAACACAAATCGAAATTCATGCCACACCGAAATGCGGAATTTTGAAACACGCGTGTGTATTTACCGCTGAAACCTCGAACTAGCACGCTGTCGACTTGCAAGGAGAGACTTGAAAAGGATATGGCGTTGTTATCCTTTACGTCATTGTTAGCTTCGTCACATTTGTTGAGATGCCCCAATCAAAGCTAGCGCAATTTTCTCATAGGTGTGTATTGATGAGGACATACCATGTACATCCAAGCAAAATATCAATTCTTACTTTCCTAGTCAACAAGAATTTGTAGTACTTTGTATCTCTTTGCTTTGGTTACTAATATTGTAGGGATGAACTCCTACAAAAAGACAAGGAATGAAGGCTTCGTTTCACTCAAGTGCATCTTCGGACCGTCGTTGGGACAAAACATTTTCACCACACCGTGGTAAGGTATTTGGCTAGTTTGGCTTCGATGCTTCATATCAATAGAGTAATCTGTTAGGTATGCCACCCATTCTAACAAGGTAAAGGCACACATACCATATTGGCTGAGTTCATTCCAACGTACTTGACATAGGAAAGTTTGATTACTTTGACGATCGAGTGAAACAAAAGCTTGTTATCCCTTACCTTTTACATGAATGTATTCAAAGTGAGAATTTTATTCTTCTCTCCCCACCTTTGCCAGTTTCGTTACTATGGTCGGTTGCGCGTACTCTTAGTCCGAAATCTCTAACATGAATTAAAAAGCCAAGTGTAGGAACCCTTCTACTATGTCATTTAGGGCATGGCATCAAATTTGAGATGCGTATGCTCCATCTTCTTTCTCTTTCGTGCCACAATTTGTGTTTCCCTAGTGGATTTAAAAACGAATTGCACAAGGCTACTACGATGTCACTTGGCTTGTTACGTGGCCAAGTATTTCCGAATGATCCGTTTTGTTTATGAATAAACCAAACTAAATCGTCTCATGTATAGTACTAAAATTTCCCTTAAAACGCTAGACAAAGCCGGGAGCACACTGCCTCGCATGGTGCAATTGCGCATTACGAAGTTTGCAACGCAAAAATTACAAGTGACTCCATGTAAATTTAGTTGCTTTGAAAATGGCAGTAAGTAGAAATTACAGCACAGGCCTGACAGAGGTGCACAAAAGAATTTCCTTCTGGTTGTTACGGCACGTCATAACTCCGTTGATGTTACAGAAATACATTCAGAATCCACCGAGCACTGCCCCCAAAAAACACAAATTGAAAGTGCAAATTGATAAGTAGCGATGCCCATGTCCTCACCATGCATTGCCCCTTTGGATACTGCAGCAACTTCTATGCATCTGTTGCATACCATCTTTACATTCTTTTTTCAGACTGGAAGAAACATGATTGCGAGAGGGTCATGATTTCAAAAGGGCAGCACAAGAAAAAAAATGCCAAGGACTAAGCTCCCCGCCAGAAATTCCGACCATTGATCCAGTATCAGGTTTACCTTCCAGGTAACAAAATCAGTTCCATCTCTTTGCATTCTTTTTCGTGTTTTTAGCAGACTGATTCTTGGCTGCAAATGCTTTGGCTTTGGCTTTCTTTGCTGCTTTCTTGTCTACTTTTGGGACTTTACTCTTGGCTCTGGTCTGCTTCTTCTGAATTTCATCCTGTGCAGCCTGCCTTTCCATGTCCTTGACAGCAGCATCTTTATTTTTCACTAGGTAGTAGTCATAGTCTCCTTCGTAGTCCTGCAGCTGTCTGTCACTGACCTCAATCACTCTATTGGCTATTTGCTTCAAGAAGTATCTGTCATGGCTAACAACAACTACACTGCCCTCAAAGCTCCCTACAGCTTCTTCCAAAGCCTCCTTCGAAGGAATGTCCAGGTGATTGGTAGGTTCATCTAAGATAAGAACCGTAGCAGGCGTAAGCATAAATTTCGCAAGTGCTAGTCGTGCCTTTTCGCCACCAGAGAGCCATTCAACCTTCTTGTGCATGGAATCCCCCTTGAAGTTGAATCTACCTAGCAGGGCTTTTATTTCTGACATTTTAGCATCAGGAGCGGCCCTCTCCAAAGTCTCTATGACTGTCCTGTGTGGCTCAAGATATTCCGCTTGGTTTTGCACAAAATAGTTAACCAAAATATTGTGCTCTCCCAGTTCCACCTTCCCTTCTACCGGTTTTTCTTGCCCGAGAACAAGACGTAGGAGCGTGCTCTTCCCAGCACCATTTGGGCCGATGATGGCGACCTTGTCCCCTCTTTCCACCAAAAGCTCAGCGTCTTCAAACAACATATTGCCATCGTACCCATGGGAAAGATTTGAAATTTCCAAAACCTTTTGTCCAGGTCTTTCAGTCTTAGGAAAGTGAAATGATTTTCGCTTCTCAGCCCAGGGCTTCTCAATGAAGTTTTCAGGCAACATGATCTTATCTATTTCTTTCTGTGCTGCAGTTGCCCTTCCCGACTGACCACCTCCCGACAGCCTTTTTACAATCTCCTTGAGCCGATCCAATTCCTTTTGCTGACGTTCATAGGCAACTTCTTGGCGTGCCATGTTCTCTTGCTTCTGCCTCACATAGTCTGAGTAGTTTCCCATGTACGTAGATGTCACGCCCCTTTCAGTTTCCACTATCTTCGAGCACAGTTGATCCAGAAATTCGCGATCGTGAGAAACGATGACCATAGGCACATCCTGCTGTTTCAAGAATTGTTCTAACCATTCCACAGCATCCAAATCCAGATGGTTGGTGGGCTCATCTAGGAGCAGCAAGTCCGGCTTTTGCAGCAGAATTTTTCCTAAAGAGATACGCATTTGCCACCCTCCGGAGAATGTGGACACTAGCCTGTCGTTGTCTTCGGGAGTGAAGCCTAGTTGAGGCATCATCAGGTCGATGTCCTTATCAACCGCATACATATCCACAGTTTCTGCTTTACTCTGCAGCTCTTCCAGTCGATCCAGAAGTTTCCCCATTCTCTCCATGTCTTCTGTAGCATTTTCGAGATCTTGTTGCACCTTCTCTATTTCTGCAGCTACGTTCAGTTGCACTTCAAAGACGGACGCGAATTCTTCTCTCACGGTACGATTGGGTTGCACTTCGAACTCTTGGGTGAGATAGGCAACCTTCATGTTTTTGCTTTGTTTCAGTATTTCTCCTGCATCTGGATCCACTTCTCCGGTGATAATTTTGAGTTGCGTTGTCTTTCCTGCACCGTTGAATCCCACCAGTCCGACACGTTCTCCCCTTTGCACGTCCCAGGAGACGTCTCGAAGGAGTGGTTGGCCTTTGAAGGCCAGCGCCACGTTTTCCAGCCTCACGCCACTTCCGACCGTTCGATTCGACACGTGCGTGTTTCCGTTTCCATCGACTTGTGCGTCTTTCTTCTCTTTTTTCGTATCTTGGTTCCGCTTTCGGCCAGTGCCGGCGTTGGTTTCTTCTTGGTACCTGGTGGCATCTTCCACGGTGGAAGCTGCAGCTTCGGTCCTGCGTCTCTCTTGTTTCCTTTTCCTGTCCGTGAGGCACGTCTTCCACGCCTTTCCTTTGCTTCGCAGGACCGTGGTGCGCACCACCATCGCCATGGCGGTCCAAGCACAACGTGGGTTGCCTTGGTCCACTGTCGTGGTCGTCCTCAAGGCAGCCTCCCTCAACCTCTCTCAACCTGTCAGACTCCCTCGGGCCGTGGTTGGGTGGGTGGGTGGGGTTTGCTTCGCCACGTGGATGGTTCCCCTTGGTTTCTGAAGGAGCGGATCAGGAGGAATGGGCGATCCTTTCTCCTGGGTCGAAGAGGATCGCACCGTCCCTCTGCTCCACCGAGAGGATCGATCGCATCCGTACGGGATCGGTAGGACCGTGGATGGTCGCCATCACACGTCGAGGAAGGTGAGAGGGTCACAACGGTGTTCCTCGACGGGAGATGGATGCCACACGTGGCTTATGCCGTGTGCAACGACCCATGGGAGTGGAGTCGACCACGCACGTGTGCGTGGATGGCGATGCGAACGAAGCGGAGAACCAACGACATGGCGACGCGAGAGATCACGATGCACACACCTCCGATGGACATGCACGGGATGCGACACGAGGAAAGGAATGGAAGACCAAACACGTGCGAGGACGAAACCGTCCACCTGCACCGTCCTTGGCGTAGTAGGGGACACTCCCACGTCCTGCCCTGCACCACGGACACGTGCGTGGATGAGACGCGCATGGAACGTGCCTGGCACGGTAGACGGTTCCCACGTGGAACGGATGCCTTTGCCATCCCCACGCACACATCGATGGAACGAAACGCACGCGTGCGTATCGAGAAGGTGGACGTTCGGAGCTCCGTCTCGTGGAACGTCCCTTCGCGGATCGCACGCATCGATCCACGTTCGCGTGCGTGCACCGTCCCGTGCGCACCACGTTTCCTCTCCCATGTCTCCGACCGTCTCTCCATCCACTCGTCCGTTCTCCTTCGACGCACGTGCATCGCCTCCACGTCGTCCACGCACCTCTTCCTGTCACCTGCATCCCTGGCCACCGGTCCTTCTTCTCCCCCCCCCAAGAGAGTTTCTTCTCTCTCTTATGTTGCTGGGGTCTGGTTTCGAACCAGGCGAAGGACGAGACGAAGACGACGAGGGTCCGCCGCCGACGGGATTGCACGAACGTGGATCGCCACGCGACATGGCGCAAGACACGGGGAGGAGCGTGGGATTGGAAGAGACGCTGCGTGTGGTACGTGGATCGATCCGTCGGAAGGAAGGAAGGGACGGATCCGACGTCGACGGCGTGGCGTACCAACCCGAACAAAAAAAAAGGAGAGATGGAAAAAAAAAAGTGGTGTCGAGTGATCCAACGACACGAAAGAAGATGCACGGAACAAACGATCGACGTGGCTTGTGGCATGGATGGTATCGAAACAGAAGACGGAAACGAATCCGACGAAACAAGGGAAGACTGACGCGAAATGTTCCGACACGCACACGATCCCAAAACACCACACCACCGTCCACGTCGAAAATCCGCGATGCTCGCACCTATCGCGGACGGTTCGAACACGGGATCTGCCATCGAACGGATGGAACGGATCCAAAACACATCGGATGCATCCAGGCACCTGTGCTGGAACAGGAAGATCCGCAATGGTACTTGGAGAATGCGACGCTCAACCCCAACGCTCCCTTCACCGGCGGCGTCGCCAAGTGGGAAGCCATCGTGTACGACGACGGCACGACCTACGAAGGACTGGCCCGTGAAGGCCTGTACGGGGACAAAATCCCGCATGGAAAAGGGACGTACATCATGGGAGCAAGCGGCAGATTGCCGTGGGAACCTCCTGTCATGGATGAGGACGGAAACATCATCACCGATCCCAGCCGCGGGGATGTGAAAGGGGACAAGTACGAAGGGGAACTGTGGGGCGGAAAACCACATGGATTGGGCACCTACACCAAATTGGATGGTACGGTGTATCGCGGAGAATTCCGTGACGGAGAGAAAAGCGGATGTGGAATGGAAGTTCGCTGGGGGCAGTACATGAAGGCCCTGGAAGAAGGCACCAGCGAAGAAGAAGCCAGAAAGCAACTGATGTCCTCCAGGAGGCTGATTACCATGGGGAAATACAAAAATAATAGGCTGATGAATAACGCGATCCCTGCTGCGGACATGCCCCAAGGCAAGAAGATGGTGGAAGCTGGAACCATTGGCGACCTGGGGATGTGCAGCATCGAAGAGGTGCGCGGCACGGTGGAAGAAGTCAATTCAGTGACACTCAAAACGAGAATGTTTCAGTTCAAACCAGACGGAGACGTGTTGAACATGTTCCACTCTGCATCCAAGACGGGTGTACCTGCCACCATGCTCAATGATCCTCTCTACTACCCTCCTGGCACAGAGTTCCTGAAACCCGGACCGGCGGGGCAGCTCGGGGCTATACCGGACAACGAAGGCTTTAAGAAAGAACTGGTCAAGGCAGCCTCCAATTGGAAACGGATCCATGACATGTACAACTTCGAGTACAAGCCTACGCCCGGCAGTATGGAGGCGAAAGCGAGAGAATTTGCCGAAAAACAAAAAACGGAGGTTGATGTGGAAGGCGCTCTCTACGAGCACTTCCTTGAAGGCATAAGAAAGGGGATTATCAAGCCCAATAAATTGTCGTTTGAAGACTTTGTGTCCATGTACGAGGCCAAGCAAAAAAGGAAGGAGGCTGGGGATTCTCAATTTTCTAGGGCAGATGCTTCGATGGACCTGGACGAGCTTGACGAAGACGATTCGGACGATGAGGAAGATTTGGAGGAGGAGGAAGAGGAGGACGAAGAACCGGAACCAGTCAAAGGTGGAAAACGACAGGGAAAGCAATCGGCGTTTGGATCCTTGTCGATGGGCATATCCCACGGGCAACGCGCACTGTCTCAGGCATTTGGTAAGTGGAGTAGAAGAGCAATGCCCAAGGCCAGCTTTGCACAGTTTGCGAGTAAGTTTCAACCGTTTTCCAACCGGAACAAAGATAGAAGGGCTCCAGTTGCCACTTTGTCGCTTGCCTGCTCGTTACCTGGCCCTGGACGTTCATGACTTTGAACGTGAGAAAGGTAGCCAGAGACTTTTGTAAGGATGACAATTCGAGGGGTTTGGGTACTGCGCATAGTCATGTTTCTCCTCGTCTTTCCAAAGAATATGGTAATGAGCCGTTCTACAACCACTTGGGATGGTGTTGATGCAAATGTTGGTCCACATCGCAGGCTGGCACCTGTCAACGGTACCCTATCCTTCTTGCACTCCCCATGTTCTCTTCTTGGTCATGGCCTACTCGAGCCAAAAATTCTTGCTTTCCCACTTCAAGTTCCTGCAAGAGGATATCATTGGCATCCCACCTATCTGGCTGCTGTGTTTTGCATTGAAGTCCTACCCGTGAAAGAAGAGAGTGGAACAGGTGTGCATTGGTTGGACTCTTTGCTGGCATGTGCTGTTAGGCTGAATCCTTGTTTTGTCGACATTGTGCTTGCCTGTCCATGGTTTGGCAGTGGACAATTCCCCATTCATTCCACTCCATCCAGGCATATGCAACCCTGTGGTGGTGCCAAGATCATCTTGAATGCACCCACCAATGACGGGAATCCTTTTTTCCCGCTTCGTATCCTTGTTCCATTCCCCGTCCATCCATCTTGTGTGGATGGCACCACTTTCCCCCACCTTCCGTCGTCCCTTGTCGGTCTCTGCTGTCTTCTCTTCGGTCCACGTCGGTCCATCCATGCCAATGGTCCTTTTGTCCTGGTCCCTTTCCTAGAGGACGACTGAACCCACGTTTTTCCATCCCCTTGGGATGCAGGAACAAACCACCCAGGTGGATCCCATCCATGGCTTGGGCAGGAAGGAAACGCAGACCCCATCACGTCGGTACGTCCTCAGCTGTAGATGGTGTAGGGGAACACGTATGGCAAGACGCACGTGGTGGCGGATCGCAGGACGAGCCAAATCCATCGGCGAAAGGTGCAGGTCGTGCCCATGGGAGACGGGAAAACACCATGCCACGTATGCTGCAGAACCAAGTGCAGCGACGCATCCTGGGACGGTGCCCATCGCGCCGACACCTCCTCAATTCCCACACCAGGACCCCTTCGCCAAAGTGAAAGACGAAGTGAGCGCCATCACCGAAAGGATACGACGGGGTGTATGCAGTGACGTACCTGCACTCTCCTGGGCAGCCACCTACTTCTTTCGAAAAGGAGCAGAAGGGAAACGGTTCCGACCCACTGCACTGCTGCTGCTCGCCTCGGCACTCAGCCAAAGGGAAGGGGTGGCCAAGGAATGGCTCGTGGCCGACACTCTTCCACCTGCGGACACGCCGAACGATGTGAGAAGAAGACAACAGAGGATCGCAGAAATCACCGAAATGATACACGTAGCAAGCTTGCTACATGACGATGTCATTGACAAAGCGGACACCAGAAGAGGAATGAGCTCCCTCAACGAAGCTGGAGGAAACAAGCTGGCCGTGCTTGCAGGCGATTTCTTGCTTGCAAGAGCTAGCGTCAGCCTTGCAGCACTCCAAAACACCCAAGTCATCCAACTGCTCTCTAACGTCATTGAACACCTCGTGACGGGAGAGCTCATGCAACTCACAAGTAGCAAGGAAAACCTTACGTCCTTGAAGCATTACTGTGACAAAACATTTTTCAAAACTGCTAGCTTGATTGCGAACAGTTCCAAGTCAATTGCCATACTCGGCGGGCATCCTGAGGATGTCTGTAACCTTGCTTTCGAGTACGGAAGGAATGTAGGATTAGCCTTTCAATACGTTGATGATGTGCTGGATTTCGTGGGAAGCGCAGAATCGCTGGGGAAGCCTATGCTGAACGATCTGCAGAGTGGGATTGCCACAGCTCCAGTCATTTTTGCAGCCGAGGAGTTTCCCGAAGTGGTGCCTTTGATATGGAGGAAGTTCGAGAAGGAAGGAGATGTGGAGTTCACGTTGGATTGCGTGCAGCAGAGTCAAGGGCTGGAGCGGGCGAGGGAGTTAGCAAAAGATCACTTGCGGCAAGCATGCGCTGCTGTTGATAACTTTCCAGACACAGACTCCAAGTTTGCCATGGAATGCAGAGCCGCACTGCGTGATCTGGCAGAGTGTGCTCTTTTGCGCCAGAAGTAGAACATCTGAATCACAGTCCGTAGAATAAATGAAGGTGCTCTATTGCAGACATCCTTTTCATGCAGTTCTTGGCATCACATGTCATGCATCCCGTTTGGACGGAAGCATTTCCTACTTGACGCTTCTTCATCAATCAAAAGGCTTGTATGCAAAATATGGAACAAAGTTGTTCGTTTTTTGGAAGGATTTTGAGAAAGTTTGCTTGGAGAAAGATATTTCACTTCCTCCATGCTCGAGTGAAGGCCAGAAGCCCGCTACAAAGCATGCTCTTAGGTACAATTGTTTTGCCCTAAGTTAATTGGGTGGCATTTACGATGCTTTCCATATTAGAGAAGCACCAGCCTCTGCACTACACGCGATGTCGATCTCACCAGCTGTGAATATATTTTTGCTAGTAGAGAAACTGAGTCGCCTTGAAAAACTAGTTTCATCCTGGCATACCTGGTTTCCTCATATCCGTGGACTCCTGCTAGTCGTCTTTGCGTTGAGCACCATGCAAACAATGAACTTGGAGCAACAAATGTTCATGTACATTGTACATCAATTTTACATGATCCAGTTCTAAGATCTGGAAGTTGATCAACGAATCACCCTTCCAAGAAGAATGATTCGAATTACATTTGCTAGCGTGCCTCGTTTTACTTGTTTGGTCTTGAGAGTTCAAGAGCATACTGTAGCGAATTCTTGGGACATTTTTTCGCAGGTTTGCGTTAAAGTTCGTGGAAGACTGCAATCCAACCGATTCCTATGCCTCGGACCACCACCAAGTTTTTGTATGGGTGGTTTTGCTTGACTGTCTCGGCAGGTAGAGACCAAAATGCGGCAAAGATCCGCAGTCGTAGCAACGGGTGATTTCACGCATTACAGTTGGCCACCACAACACTTCACACTTGCTTGCTTGGAAGCAAGGAGCGGGCTCTTCTCCTTCCAAACGGATGGTTCTCCATCGACCTTCCAAACGTGTTCCAACCACCTCCAAGACAATCCGAATGCGAAACGAGACGAGATGCTCGTTTCATTCGACGGGTGATCTTCTCGGTGTTCTGAACCTTGGATTGGGAAGAAAGTGAACGAATCCGACCAAGTGTTCAGCAGGACGTGTCCGGTGGACGCGACGAACCGGCAGCGCGATGTGCGCATGAATGCCGGAGATCCCCTCGACCAAAGCGATCACGGAGGAGTGAAACGAGAGACATGCCAGGTCCAGGGAGTCACTTGGCGTACGGTTTAGGTGTAGGTGCTGCGTTCATGCACGCTTCGGATGGGAATTTCTCTCATCTGCACGCCCTGGTTTTCGCCATGAATGGATGGCTAGGCCCTGACATAGGCAGCTTCTTTGAATGGACTCTTCAAGGACACAATCCAAAGCTGGGATCGTTCATCATGAACTTCGTCCACCATCCTGTTGGTTATGCTTTGACGCTCGGCGTTCCCATGGCGATGTTCTACAAGAGATTCTGCAACACTCTTCTTGCAGGGGCCAAGAAGTCTCTCACCTTTTCGCAATCAGCCATGCTTGTGACTGCAGGAGGGTTTTCTCATTTTGCTCTTGACATTCCCTTTGAGGAGGACGGAGCTACGGACCAACAAAAGTGGATTCTTAGCACGGGTTGGTGGTCTGAAAAGCCAGCAATGGATTTGAAAACAGTCACGATTGTGGGTGGTTTGAGTCTGGCAATGGTGGCCGGCTTCTATCGCATCAGCCGCACACCAGCCCAGAAGAGTGGGCGTGTCATGGAGGGACCAATGAAGAAACACCTGTGGTTGGCGATCATCTCTGGATTGTACATGCTGTGGTGCTTCTACTGCATGTACATCGCTACACCGAGAGTTCCTGCAGTAGGAGAAGAGGCCGACTTAGGAGTGCTCTACTACGTGTGGATCTATATCTTGCTGCCACTTGGATTGTGCAGCATGAGCAAAAATATGAAAGAAAACGGGAATCGAGAGGACAGCATGGTGTAACTTTTTCTCAGCTCACAAATTGACCTAGATAACACTCTAAAGAGCAGGTGCTTCCTCAACCTTGGGTGCTCCAGATACAGGCTTTGCCAGCACATCCGTGAATTCCTGTGCCGGAGGTTTGCCAAGCTTTGTTTCCTTCCATAGATCTGGAGTAAGGAAGGCGTAGGTCTTGTTCAAGGCGTCAACGGTGGCCTTGACAAAGTTTCCCATTGTTTTGGTCTGTCCAGTTGAGCATGTGAAGACGTCTTCAATTCCTGCCATCTGCAAGACTTTCTTGGAAGCAGGAGCGGCCACGAGACCAGCTCCGCGCGGTGCAGGGACTAGACGCACACTGACTGACCCGCACTTGCCAGTGACCTTCGTAGGCACAGTATGGGGGTCCCCAAGTTTAGAACCCCAGTAGCCCCGACGGATGGGCATAATGTTCAACTTTGCCAAAGTAATGGCACCACGGATGGCAGTGGCTACTTCCTTTGCGCTCTTGACACCCAGTCCTACATGACCATTCTCATCTCCTACCACCACGAAGGCCTTGAACCGCGTGCGCTGGCCAGCCCGTGTCTGTTTCTGGACAGGCATGATCTTCATCACTTCATCTTTCAGAGAGGGACCCAAAAAATGGTCCACAATCTGGTGCTCCTTCACAGGAAGAGAGTAGAGGTAGATCTGTTCCAACGACTTGATCTTTCCTTGCTGTACGAGTCGTCCGAGCTTGGTGACAGGAACCCAGACGTTTTCCTCCTCTTTCCGCCCACGGGGACGTCCACGGCCACGTCCGCGTCCACGGCCGCGATCACCGAATCCTCTTCCGAACCCACCACGATCGGCCATCTACGATTTGCGACGCACGCGAAGGTCAGCATCTGTGTTTCTGCGTTTCTTCTGAAACCCTTGCCTTGCCAACCCTGGCCCGACAGCTGCACCGAGCAGCGTCGCAACGTCCAGCTACGTTGCGCACGCGGGACCGCTTTTGGTTTCTACGTGGGAATGCGCCGACGATGGTTCGACACACAGTGTGCACGCATCGTTGCATGTTGTGGTTGGTCCGTCGCACGTCCTCCAGCTTCGTTTCCCTGCACCTCGATCTTTCGTTTGTTTTCCACCGCCATCATTCGACGCGTTCCCATCCACGTTTTCCTCGTCTTTCGTTTCTTCTCTCCCACTTTCCTTCTCCTCGTCTCTTCCGTCTTCTTTTCACGCACCTTTGCGCGCAGTTGTGTTGCGCCTGTTTGGGTGTGGCCGCCGCCGCTTCGTGGTTTCCACTCGATCGGCGGCGGTCTCGGTTGGGGGGTTGAGTTTCTCACCCCAAAGGGATGGATCCGAACCCATCCTCCTTTTCATCGGGGGGGAGAAAAGGAATCGACCGTCCTTGGAGAAGAAGAAAGGAAACGAAGGAAGGTGGAGATGGGATCAATCGGTGCTCTCCCAATCCCCACACCTATGGACCTTCGTGGGTGTTCCCCACTCCAATGGAGAGGTTCGACCGGAAGAAGAAAAAAAAAAACACAGGATCGAAGGTAGCATTTCCAAACCTCGTGAGAATCCTCTGTTTATGACCTTATCTAATGCGAATTCTGCCAACTTTAACCGAGGTCAAGCCCTCGGCTCCATGGCCCAATGGATAAGGCGTCGGTCTACGGAACCGAAGATTCGAGGTTCGATCCCTCGTGGAGTCAAAGTCTCCACTGCGGCACACCACCGCAATGACGTACACATGCCATGCAGGGGATACACGCCCTGAGAGCTACTGCCAAGTTTCGCTTTTTGGATTCGAAGGACACGAAAGCAGATCGTCGACACCGACCTTCTACGATTGATCTACGACGCGATGCGAGATGGCATCCAGAGTTCCGTGTGCATCGCAACTGAGAAGCGATCCAGTTCCCGAAAACAGGACGAATCGATGTGCTCGCGGTGAAACTCTCGGTTCTGAACCGTAAAAACCGCGCGTTGGCGTCGACGCATCTCCAGTCCTTTTACTCGACAGAAGCCATGCATATTCGATTAAAGGCAAGTCAAAATAAAACAGAATAACCGCATGGACCTGTAGAGTTCGGAACGTTAAACCGTGGAAGACGAGGATCGTGTGCTTCGGTGGTCCCACTCGTTGGCTTCCCTGTTGGATCTGGATGCAGTTTACGCGGAGGCATCTTGTTTGGTCTGGTATCCACTATCCTTCGAGCATATCTTTCACGTTCGGTTTCACGTGGCATCTTTTTGGGTGCCATCCGTACACGTCGTTCCATGCTACCTCGTCGTTGTGACCATCCAGTCTGTACGAACGTTTCGTCCGATCCACCAGGGATTGGTGGACGTCCAAGTGGAATTCGTTTCGGGCTTCCAACCGACGGTCACAGGGTCGACACGGTTCTCGAGCTCGTCGGAACGAAAGCGTTGAACCACAACCACAACCATAACGGTGTGCAGTGATACAAGAAGGATCGCAAGGACGCCGACCAGCCAGGACACAGATTCGATCGACGAATCTGGTGCACACGCGGAGACCCACATCCCAAGCGAAATCGTGGTTGTGCTTTAAGGCGAGACCGTCGCGTTGAAGAAAGACGCGCGAAACATCGCATTGAAAAAGCGTGGATGAGAGAATTTCTGCATTTGGTGGCTCAGGTACGATGCAATTGTTGAATGGTCGAATGCCGCGTCCACGAGGGTTGCGAGGGGCTACATGCAGGAAAGGGTGGAGCCATTGCCCGCCTCTCCTACACCGAAACTTGGGCGCTCGGAACACCGACCTGAAGAACCCGGCCGAATCGCATACAGTGACAAATCGTCTTTATCGGCAGTGCAACAGCTACCTACTCTGTAATAATCACGGCAGGAACATATCAGTCTTCAAATGTCGATCGGGAAAGCAAGCAGACACCGAAGTAGCAAAACAAGAAGCTGCTCTCCTCCCGCTCTACGTGGAGTACTTACTTGCTTGCTTAACTGAGCGTACCTGGCGTTTTGCAGTGCCTCTTATTCTATCCACGCGGCAGGACTCGATGTCTATTGTAGCAATTGTCGGATTTGTTGGTCAGCTCGCATGTTTTCTCTTGGGTCCAATTATCGGGAATGTACTTGACAATCTTCCAAGGTATAGAGGATTGATTACATTCACTGTAGTACAAGCATTGGCTATATCGCTCCAGAGTGTGTTGCTTTGGGGTCTTACTTCCAAGCCTTCTCCTCCTGCATTCCTGTTGGATCCATTTTTTCTGGGGCTTTGCTTTGTGCAAGTCCTTGATAGACTCGCTGCATTAGCAACTGATGTGTCCGTGGAGCGGGACTGGATTGTACGTCTGGTAGGTAGAAAGCGTCCAATTGCTCTTGCAAAGGCCAACTCAACTCTTCGAAGGATTGACTTGTTCTCTGAGTTTGTTGGCCCCCTGATGATTGGCACTTCTATAGCTGCTGCCAAGTGCTCCAGTGTACTGCCTGTCGTTGCATTGATGGTTATTTCAGCGGTTCCCATTAAAATAGTACTTCTGAAAAACGTGGTGAAAGAAGGTGGGGCTGTGCTGGAGAAGTACGAACCTCCCTTGAATGTGCTCCAGACAGCTAAGCATAATGATAAGAACTTGATTCAGGCTATCATTGACACTTGGAAGTTGTATTTGCGACAACCTATCTGTGCAACTAGTGTTGCATTGATTTTTCTCTTTTGCAATGCTGTTCTCACGCCAGGAGGGGTGATGACAGTTGTACTAACACAACAGGGCATAGACGGGAGGGGGGTTGCTGTCTTCAGAACTGCTTGTGCTGCGATAGGCTTCTTCTCCACACTTTTGCTGGCACCAATGATTAAAAAGTTTGGCCTTATTGGAGCTGGAGCATTTTCATTGTTGGTCATGAACTTGTGCTTGATCCCAGCTGCAGTGATATATAATACGTGTTTGGTTGGTGAGAGAGTTGGACATGCGGTGTGTCAAGGGCTAAATGCACCATTGTGGATATTCTGTGGTGCCATTGCATTCTCTCGTTTTGGTTTATGGGCATATGATATGCTTGAGTCTCAAATGTTTCAGATGCTTGTACCTTCAGCAGAAGCAAGCACTGTCAGCTCTGTAGAGCTTGCCTTATGCAGCCTTGGTGAATTGTTGATGCTTGGTCTAGTTGCAGTCCTTTCTGGACATTTTACTGAGCTGGTGTGGGTTTCTGCTGGATTTGTTTTTTTGGCACTGATCGTGTACTTGATATGGATGTTCAGAGGAGCAGAGAGAGAAAATCCTCAGATTGGGAGGAGAGGTTCCCTGAGCGCTGCCATTTGATTGTTTGTATGTTGTAGCACAAGATTACCATTTCGAGGAGACAACTCATGCTTCTTCTTTCACCGGGCACTCCTTTCGCTGCCTCGATGGGCAAGCTTGACGAACATGGAGCCTTTTGTAAAATTCTTTGGCCATCCTTTTCTTGGAAATATGCATCTGGATGCCATGCATCGTTCCAGCCACACCATTCATCACAATGTTTTCTTTGACGCGATTCCGAGACCCTACCATGCAGGGAGGGGCCAATCTGAGGTGTCTTGTCCCATCCCTTCGGTCCAGGAGATGAGGTTGGATCTCACACCTTCGGCATTGGCAACGCCACCTCCGCCTATGTGCTCGTTTGGCGACCGGTGGAAGCTGCTCCGGAGAGCAAACGCGAGTATTGCGACGAGAAAGGAGTGTCTGTGTGCGTCGATATCACGTCGATCATGTGGAAAGAATCCTGGAAAAAGATAGCAAGCGTCATACCCATCCTCCTCACCATCGACGACATGCTAGTGAGCTCCTGCGAAGTTCGTGGGACTTCCATGCAGCCAACATTAAATCCCGGCACATCACTGTTCAACGACAGAGTGCTCGTTGACAAGCTCAGCATCAAACTTCATCAGTACCGTTGTGGTGATGTGGTTGTAGTTCGAGCACCGGACGAACCGCAGATGCTGCTAGTGAAAAGATTGAGAGCCTTGGAGGGTGACTGGGTGAAGACTCAAGGATCGCTAGGAATGACACAAGTACCGAAGGTAAGACAGCCGCCTTTTTACGTGCTGGTATCTGCTACTGCCATGCTAACCACGAATGTATGCTTGCCGTAATGCCCTGCAGGGACACTGCTGGTTGGAAGGGGACAACCCATCCTGTAGCCAGGACTCGATTAGCTCGTACGGACCAGTTCCATTGGCGTTGATCGATGGAAGAGTGACACATATCTTCTGGCCACCAGAGAGGATTCAGAAGATAGAAAGCAAAATTCAGGAGACATCATGGCCTACTATCTTCTGGTAGTGGCGGATATGTTGGAGAGATTTTCAGTATATCAGATAATTTGCTGGAGGGCTCCTAAATAACTTTGTCAGTTCTTGAGCCGTGGAAATCATCCGGAATCCAGTTGCGTTACCAGCATCAGTCCCTCTGTAACTCTCTTGGTTTTTGAAAGAACAAGCTCACTGCGGACATGGACTGAAGAGTAGCTGCCAGAGATCAAGAACGTCAAAGAACCTATCTCTTCACACAATTGAAACAAGCTGATGCTAATAGCGCCAAACATGTATAAGAACGAACACATGACTAAGCGCTCTTTGTCAACAAATGATTGGGGCTGAAATGATGGCTCTCTAATAAAATTTGCTTCATGCACAAGAGGAAACAAAACATGACAATCCTTGAGACAGCAACAGGTTTATTCATTATACCATGTGTTCTGCATGATTCTCCAAGTTGACTTAAGTTTCGAAACCTTCGATTGATTCGTAGGAGATTTTTTTCGAGACGCTCTGTTCAGAGTGTGTGGGTTCGTACATTCTTATATGGTCCATGTGTGCAGGACCGCGAAAGAGAAGTGGACTTGGGTCCAAGTGTGCATCACTAGGCGTTGCAGGAAACTCACTCTCATTAGAGGTAAACAACTGGCCTGGTGTTGCACTGTTTCTTCCAGATATGTGAGGGACAGGAAAATCAATGTCTGAATCAGGGGCATCTGATGCGTAGTACTGCTTTGCCATCGGTCTTGGCTGCACTGCCTCGAAATGCACAGCCTCAGGGGTTGCCCAATTGGGGCTTCGGAGTATCAAAAAGGCACCCTTGTTCCTAACTCTCAGCGCTTCATCTTCTACAAATTGCGGGTAGTCTGGTGCACTGAAGACTGTCACCAGCTGCCCAGCTTGTACGTCATGATCGACACTGAAACCACCCGACAAATCTGGGAGGGTAGGTCTTTTAACACGTGCGTCTGGACTTTCATGGGATCTTATGATCAGCTTTATCCCCTCTGCCATCATAAATTTCTCTGTCACATCTGGTCCATACAGCATACCAATACCTCTATCCTCATTTTCAAACATTCCAAGCAAGCTTGTAGGGTCTGACCAAAGTACATCTGAAGCAACTGTTGCTGAGCCCATACCGTTTGGGTCAGTCCCACCCCGGCTTGAATTTCTCAGTTGCGTCAGCGACCCCACAGAGTAAAGTTGCCCTTGGCCCCAGAACTCGTTTCCTATCTTATTGCCAGGCTCATGTGCATGCGTGGCCCTAAACAGTCCTCCATGCAAGACAAGCGTCACTTTATTGATGACGGTTGCCAAAGGTAAGACGGCAAAGACTTTTTTAAACATCTTGTAAAGTTTTGTACCCTCTTCGGTGCCGTACTTGTCTAATACTTCCTTGAAGAATCCATAGAGTTTCGTGCAGGTTGATGACTCATGATTCCCCCGCAGCATGATCACAGACTGTGGCCTTGACAATTTCATCAGCAAGACAGTAATAAACGTCTCCACCCCCCAAGATCCACGATCAACATAATCGCCGTTGAAGACAATCATCCTTTCCTCCGATGGCTTGCCGGCCAGACGGAGGAGATGCAGTAAGTCTGGGAATTGACCGTGTGTGTCGCCAACAACAATGATTTCTCGGACGGAAGGTCCGGTTTCGACCTGCAATGATTTGGCAGCGACATTATCGCGTTAGTTTCTTCGATGATCGACGAGTTGCGACTTGGACGATTCCCGGCAACCACGTCGTCGTCTGCAGCTTCCTTCGCCTGCGGACGTACATCAATCACTGGCGGCAGCGGCTTGAATAGTTTGGCGGCCAGCTGCAGTGTGGCGAGTACGTTTGTGGCCGGAAGGTTGTGTTGCAGAGCGTTTGCTTGTCCTGTTTGGACGGCTTCGGCCATGTTCGCGATCAACCCGTCCACTCCATCCACATCCAGCGGCAGCGTTTTACTTTTGTTTTCGAAGCTCCTTCTTCTTTGTTCATCTCGCATTTTTCCCATCGCAGCGTTGGATGTCGCGGTGCTCTTGACACTCCACCACTGGTCCACCCTACTTCCTCGGTCACGTTTCGTTTCGTTTCGTTTCGTTTCGTTTGGATGTCCCTTTCCCGTTCCCTTTCCCATCTGTGATCGTGTTTTCGTCTTCGATCCTTTCCTTTCTTCTGTTCCAACACCCCTTGTTCGTTTGGTTCTTCTCGTTTGGGTTGGGATCGACCAACCCCCTTTCGTACGAAAGGACCGAAACAACCGAGGATGCAGATGGCTTGGAAAGGAACGTGTTCCAATGGGTTTCCATCCTTCCATAGGAAACCCATCCGGGTCTCTCTCATGGAAGAAGGACGACGTGGATCCATCCCAATCGAAGGGGTGGACGGTGCAACCAACACACGACGACACGACCGAAAGACACACCAACCACGACACACGTGCAACCAAACACCATGTTCAGATGGGAAGGTGGAACCAACGTACAAAGGATGACGAGGAATGCAACCACGTGGAAGGACAGGAAAACCATGCAAGCGATGGGTGCAAGGCGTCGAGATGGGAACCATGCAAACACACGCCACAAGACGTCTCGTAGATACGGCAGGACGAATGCCACACCTAGCACGCCGTCAGGTCGTACCGAAGAAGCGCCGCCTTTGAAAATCACAGGGGAGGATGAAAAAAACGCTCCCTCGATCGAAAAAACAACGACAAACCGTCCGACCAACGAAGACAAGGAGGACGAATTTTACGATTGGCTCGTGCAAAACATCGGAAAGGGGCTGGTGGACACGAAAAACAAAGCACGAAGCACGCTGTCCAACCTCAAAGCGGCGGTCGCGGACCTCACGGCGATCGCATCTCTCTCCGCAATTGGAACGTTGATTGAACAAGGGAAAAATGTAGAGTATTATCAAAACTACTATCCCGATGGGGACGAGAAGGTCCTCGGATTCGTCACCTGGAAACTCATTGTTTCCCTCGGATTGGATCATGTTTATACTTCACCAATCTTCTTTGCTACGTTGGTGTACCTTGCTGCATCCCTTATCGTGTGCAGCTCAACAACGCAATTTCCTCTGCTGAAGAGAGCGAAGAAATGGAGCTTTCTGGATGAGAATAGCATCGCAAATCTAGATCTCGCGGAAGATTTACCCAACGGAAAAGTAGAGGACCTTGGGAAGTTGCTTTCTAAGAGAGGGTATCAAGTTTTTCTACGTAACAAGCAGCTGTACGGCTTCAAAGGCTTAGCTGGTAGATACGCCCCCATATGGGTACACGTCAGTCTCATTCTGATCATGATTGGTGGCAGCTGCAGTGCATTGGGCGGACTTCGAGGAGACCTACTGATCCCCGAGGAACAGGGCACTGTGATTGCCGAAGGCCTTCGACCAATAGGGCCTTTTCAGTTCTATCCACCTGGTGCTGGATATGGTCTGTACTTGGACAATTTCGATATCAAGTACCGACCCTCGGGCAAGGTTGAGCAGTACTATTCGACTCTTTCTGTTCTAAACGACGACGGTGACATACTTGCCTCCAAGAAAATATCTGTCAATGATCCTCTTCGATGGAAAGGGGTAACCATGTACCAAACCGATTGGTCTATCGCTGCAGTACAGGTGACGGTGAAGGACTCTGCGGATAGACTAAGTACGACCTCTTCCGTCAGGCTGCCATTTGCTACCCTTGAAAATGGGGAGGCTGGTGTAGGTGGACGAATATGGGCCACAATCTTGCCCACGGGTGAAACAGGCGAGAAGAAAGGGGTTTCCATTTTAGCAAGGGATTTGCAAAGCGTGGCAATCTATGGCGAGGATGGTGCGTTTGCTGGTGTAAGACGGCCCGGCAGCAACACCCCAATCGTCGTCGATGGGGTTGAAATTGTGATCGACAAGCTGGTCGGTTCGTCTGGAATTGAGTTTCGTTCCGATCCAGGGGTGCCTATAGTCTATGCGGGTTTTGGCATGCTCATGATGACCACAATTGTGAGTTGTTTCTCTCACTCTCAGGTGTGGGCAACCGAGTACGATAACAAGCTGAGGGTGGGAGGTAAAGCAAATCGGGGTTCTGTAAACTTTGCAAATGAGCTTGAGAGGGTACTGGATACTGTGCCTTGACATTTGCAATCCAACTATGTTGATCCTAGAACGATACAAAGCAGAAGATATTGTATTAACTTTTGATGGTTCCTGCTTTTACCGGCACCTTGAAGCGTTGATAGCAATGTCCAAAAAGCAGTGTCTGCTTGCTTGCTTGTGGAGGGATGTCCTAATGGATAAAAGGGCTTGCAGACCTGTATTTTCAGGCAGCACATTTGTCCTTTCTTGCTGGAGGGAAAGCTTCATCCATGCGATGTATTGCTGAAGACATGACGAAGCACGAATGCATCCCATATCCTCTCGAATACCTTTGTAAAAGCTGCAGGGTAGCGTGCGATATGTCCGCTTGATTGATGGCGTGGATTATGTACGCATGATGCACATGTTCTTGACTACTGGTCAGGCAGGACTAAGACGCTCGATTTGCACTGTTATATGCAATGTTCAAGTACTTGTTTAAAGATATTTGTTAGACGATTGCAAAAACAAAGAAGGATCCATAGTTCAAAAGATTACTTCACGACCCAAGGGCCGGCGGGTTGAAACTCATGTTTGCTCTTTACATAGAAGAGAGTGAAAATGGATGAAGGGCCCATAGATAATGTTTGGACAGAAAAGCTACGTTTCTGATTGGAATCATCCAATTCGAGAAATCTCTCTACTGAGCACTTGGGCTTGAAGTCAATGACACCACAAATAGGTTGCGTAGCATGACACATGCTTTGTTGTACTCCTTCGATTTATTGGCATGTGTGAAGTTGCCTTTGTCTCGTAGCGTTATGTTGGTCTACCGATTGTAATGGTTGCTCTCCAACTTGCCAATTTATTGCATTAGGCAACGATATAGAGTCTGGTTTTCTGTGGATGGTGCATGCAGGCTTGGCGCACTTTGTAAGGAGCCATGGTGTGAGTGTTTTTTGCGTACGTTGGAGGATGGAGGAGTGGTGCATGTGTGTTTTCATCTCTCGTCTGAATGATGGGATGGCTCATTGGA
>LFIK01001050.1_pt1 | contig 21491 bp, 20 predicted proteins | sample 643401 | NCBI WGS metagenome assembly LFIK01 (sample SAMN03777447, study PRJNA286221) | soda lake metagenome | biome: soda lake; feature: Kulunda steppe; material: water; isolation source: sample T5-Br brine of Lake Tanatar-5 | place: Russia: Kulunda steppe | collected 2010-07
CCACCGCCGAGCTTGCGGACTTCTTCAAGGGCATGTACTGGCAGGGCGGCCGAGCCGGTTGGAACCTGCGGACGATGGGGATCACCAAGGCCATCCCGCTGGTGGTCGTGGAGATCGGCATCCGGACAAAGCTCGGATGGGACGCATGGACGGACCGGGGCTCCTTGCAGGCCACCGATCGCGAACGGACCAAGCGTGACGAGATGCTGCTCGCAGCACAGGGCGCCGTGACTGCCGTCACCACGGGACAGGCCGTCATCGAGTGTCTGACGACCTCGTCCCCGCTTGGGCTCCGCAGCCTCAACCCGCAGTTGATCCTGCGGACGGCCCAGCTCGGCATCAAGGTAGTTGGCGACCATCGATCCGCGCCTGCGAGCCCACCGAGCTGGGAGGAGCTTGCCATCCGCAGCCTGGCTTCCGACCCGGACCGACGTCTCGGCACCTACAGCATCTAGGAGGAGCAACGATGCGCTACGAGCTTGACGGGCGCGAGGTCGGCTGGGGTGATGACGTGCTCCAGCTGTTCGATAGCGCGGCGGGTCATGAGGTCGGGCGGCACCGCCAGACCGAAGCCCTCGTGCGTGGCGAGGAGGATGTCGATCTGCGACTGGTCATGGACGAGTGCGCCTTCGTCCTCGATGACGACTCCCTGGCCGAGCCGGTCCGTGACTGTGCGCGTCAGGTCCTGGTCGCTGTCGGGGTTGACCCCGACGGCCCGATCCGGCGTGACAACGCGGGCACCCCGATGCTGAAGCGGCTCAAGCGCGCCGACCTCCGCGACCGGGCGGTGGGGAAGGTGACCCAGACGACCTCCGACGCCGCGGCCGGCACGCTCGATGCAACCTCCCGCGGAGTCGGCCGCGCCCAATCCTGGGTGAAGGAACGCCGGAGACCATCCAAGAGCGAGTGAGTCCCAGGAACCTTCTGCGGCCATCACCTTGATCGTCGAGAACCGACCATGTGGCTCGGGCTGCTGCTTGAACAGGCCCACGGCCGCCGCGTGGCCTAGGCCGACGTCGGGCATCGGGCTGGCGTGCCCGTCATGGTGCAGCTGCCAGCCGTTCGGCCAGGCGGGTGACGAGGTCGCGGATGCGTGCCTCGCCGTCGTGGGGTCGTGCGGTTGCTTCGTTGAGGTAGGTGTCGCGTCGGATCTCGAGCATGATCGAGCTGACGCGGGGGTCGCCGAGGTAGCGGGTGGGCACGAAGGTGCCAGCGAACGGGGTGTTCTCCGCGTGCCCAAGCCCGGCGTCGGTGACGAGGTCGATGACCTGCTGACGGAGCCAGGAGGGCGTGTGGTGTTGGTCGGTGCCGATGTCGATCTCGGGGCGTTGCCCGGCGGCGTGGAGCTCGTAGGGCAGGGGGTCGCGGGGGTAGGAGTGCAGGTCGATGAGCATGCAGTGGCCGTGCTGGTCGAGGTGATCACCGACCAGGCGGGTCAGTGCGACGTGGTAGGGGTGAAAGTGCCGGTCGAGCAGGTCGGCTCGCTGCGACGGCTCGAGGTCCCGTAGGAGCCGGCCGTTGCTGGTGCGGGTGTAGACCGCGCCCATACCGACGGCTTCCATCTCCTCCTCGGCGGGGTCGAGGAAACGTTCGGGGTCGATGGCCAGCCGCGACCAGCCGTTGATCATCCGGGTCGCGCTATGCGCACCGACGCCGCTTGCCAGCTGTTCGGTGCGGTGACCGGTAGCTCCTCCTGGAGCTCGGCGTCGGTCAGCAGGAGCTGCGCACGGACATCGTCGGGAATCGCGGTGGCGCTGTGTGGGACGTGCACCACGACAGGAACGACGGCCTGGGCCGGCGGAATGACGGCGGACCTTCCGCGGTGTCGTGCTTGGTCATCGCTCACTTCCGTAGCGCTTGGGCTGCCCGGTTGAACCGTGCGACGTGCAAGTGCAGGTGGTGGTCGACGAAACGGCCCGAGCAGCGCTCGCGACGCTCCTTCACCGAAACCTCACGGCAACGGTCAGCAAGGCGAGGAAGCGGCCGAACAGGCCCGCTTGGCGCCCAACTGCGGCCGGGCCTGACGTCCTCCTGGTCGGCAACCCCCTGTTACCTCTCGCCGTTGTAGGCACCCATCGTCGATCTGGGACCTCCCGTACCCCAGCTTCGCGGAGGCCTTTGTCCTGATAGGCCTAGCGGTGACTACAGTCGAGCTAACGACCCGTCGGTGCGATCATCTGCTGCCAGCCGCGATCGATGCGGCACCCGTCGGTGACGGCGTCGGCTCGTGCCGAGGAAGCACCGCGTGGGGAGAGGACCGCGATGCTAGACCGAGGACGGACAGCGGTCCGCCGCCGTCGACGTAGAAGGCCAAACAGCTGAACACCAGACTGTGCGGTTGACAGGAGCCGTGTGATGGCGGATTTGCCGGCGATAGCAGGGGTAGTGCCGGTCCTCGAAGTTCCTTTCCACGCCGACGAAAGGCTCGACCTCTATGGCTTCGAACGGGTGATCGACGGGCAGGTCGCCGCGCGGGTCGATGGAGTGATGTTCCCTGGCTTCGCGTCGGAGTTCCACAAGCTCACCGGCGACGAGCGCCGACGCCTCACCGGTCTGGTCCTGGAGCAGCTTGATGGCACTCGCGGTGGACCCCTGAGCATCATCTCGATCCCGGACCACGCGACGATCAACGCCGTACGCGAAGCGACGTGGGCGGTGGAGTCGGGCGCCCGGGCGATAAACCTGTTACCGCCCTTTCTGCTCGGACCGGGGCGGCCCGCGATCATGGTGCACCTCGCTGCCGTACTGAAGGCCGTCGCGCCGATCCCGGTGGTGATCCAACATGCTCCGGCGCAGACGGGTGGGCAGCTGACCGCGGAGGTATTGGCCGCGCTGGCGGATACGCACCCGAACCTCACGGCCATAAAGGTCGAGTCGCAGCCACCCGGTCGCCTCGTCTCAGCGCTGGCCGAGCAGGCTCCACCGTTGCCGTCGCTCGTCGGCTACGCCGGCTTGCACGCTATCGACGCGTTGGAACGCGGCGCGGTCGGTCTGCAGCCGGGATGCTCGTTCCCCGAACTGTACGTCGCACTCACCCGACGCTGGTTCGACGGCGACCATGCTGGGGCTCGCGAACTGCACGAGCGGATGCTGCCGTACCTGTCGGCTTGGATGCAGCACGTCGAGCTGATCGTGGCGGTCGAGAAGCACATCTCGGTGGCGCGGGGCTGGTTCGCTGATGCGACCGTGCGGGCGCCGGGCTGGACCCTGGATGCCTACGAGCGTGCGACGATCGACGCGTTCTTGGAGGAGTTTGACCCGTGGTTGCGCTGAACCGTGACGTCGTGACGCTCGGCGAGGCGATGGTCGTCGTGCGCCCACCCGATGGTGCACCGGTGGTGGACGCAGCTTGCTTCATCATGGGGGTGGCCGGCGCGGAGTCCAACGTGTCGGTCGGGCTGGCGCGCCTCGAGCATCGGGCTGCCTTCGTCGGCCGGATCGGGCATGACGCCGCGGGCACGCGTGTGCGACGGACGCTGAGGGGCGAGGGTGTAGACGTCGATGCCCTGTGCACGATGCCTGCTGCGCCGACCGGTCTGCTGGTCCGGGATGCCACCGGGACACGCGGCATCTCGGTCGACTACCACCGGACCGGCTCAGCGGGTTCGCAGCTCTGCCGTGAGGACCTGGACGAGGGTCTGATCGCCTCCGCCCGCTTCCTCTACGTGACCGGGCTGACCTGTGGACTGTCCGAGGTCGCTCGTGAGGCCGTGATGGCCGCGGTCCAGATGGCTCGGGACGCCGGACGCACCGTGGTGCTCGATCCGAACCTCCGCGCGAAGCTCCACGATCCCGCGACGTGGCGCGAGCTGGTGGCCCCGCTCCTGCACTCGGCGGACATCGTCGTCGGCAGTGCTAGGGAACTGCGCGTGGTCACCGGAGCGCCGGACGATGACACGGCGATCACCCGCACGTGCGACGCAGGGGTCGGACTGATCGTGGTCAGGAGCGGGACGGCACCTGTGCGCGTCGTCGAAGCGGGCACCGAGCACAAGGTCCCCGTCGAGCCCGTGGTCCCGATCGATCCGGTGGGGGCCGGGGATGCCTTCAGCGTCGGCCTGCTGTCCGGACTGCTTGACGGTGAGGGGACGCTCGATGCGGTCGCTCGCGCCCAGCAGGTCGCTCGCCGCTGCGTCCTGGTGCGCGGCGACACCGAGGGCCTGCCGACACGGGACGAGCTCCGTGAGGATGACGAGGTAGCACGGTGAGCACACCGACCCCATCCGCCCAGCTGCTGCGCCTCCTGCAGGACCAGCGGCTGGTCGCGATCATCCGCGCACCCGACGCGGACATGGCCGTGTCGCGGGTGGAACAGCTGTGGGCTGCCGGCGTACAGCTCGTGGAGATCTCGCTCTCGACTCCGGAGGCCTTCTCGGCGCTCCGGACGCTCTCGGCCTCCGGCAGGGGCGGGCGGTGGTTGGGTGCCGGCACGGTGCTGACCGCGACGGACCTGCACGGTGCCGCTGACGCCGGTGCCCGGTTCGCCGTGACCCCGACGACCGACCCCGAGGTGCTCGGTGCCGCGGCCGAGCGTGGTACTCCCATCATCCCTGGTGCGGCGACCCCCACGGAGGTCCAGCGCGCCGTCGCGCTCGGAGCGACCGCGGTGAAGCTGTTCCCAGCCTCGTTGTGGACCTTCCGGGCGTTCGGGGATCTGCGCCAGGTGTTCCCGGGGGTGCCCTTCGTCCCGACAGGAGGAATCGACGCGGGGCAGGCACCCCGCTGGATCGACGAGGGAGCGGTCGCGGTCGGCCTGGGATCGGCCGTGACCGCACGGGGCGTGGACGTCGCCGATCTGCTGGAACGGCTGCGGGGCGCGCAGCCCTGAGCAGGCGGGAGAGCGCCACGAACGTCGGCGCAGGTCGCGACGTCGTCACCGCGGGCCTGGCCGACGCCCCCTGCTGGGCGCAACCGTTCCGGTGGTCATCATGGAGATCCACTGGGCTTACGCGGTCGTCTCCCGGACCGTCACCTGCGGGAGCAGTTCGCGCGCTCGCTGCGGATCGGCGTCGCCCGCCACCGCCGCCGACACCGTGGTCGCGGCCAGCGCGCAGGCACGCGCGAGCGACTCGGGCAGCGGCACACCGCGATACTGCTCGAGGAGGAGGCAGGCCATGCTCGTGTCCCCCGCGCCGGTGGGGTTGCCACCGTGTACCCGTGGTGCCTCGGCGTGCCACATGCCGTCGGGGTTCGCCGCGATCATCCCGTCGGCACCCAGGGAGACCACGGCCGTCTGCGCCCCGTGCGACAGCAGCTCCCGGGCGGCCTGCGCGGGCGTTGCGGTCCGACTCGTGACCGTGCGTGCCTCGTCGAGGTTGACGCGGACGAGCTCGGGTCCGGTAGCCAGGACCCGGGACAGCGCGGGACCCGTGGCGTCGACGGCGGTGAACCGGCCAGCTGCCCGCGCTGCGCGCGTCAGCGTGGCGTAGGCATCCTCGCCGAGCCCGCGCGGCAGGCTGCCGCTGAGGGCCACGACGTCCACCGTGTCCAGCAGCGAGGTGAACAGGGCCACGAACTCATCCCACTCCGCGGGGAGGATGACGGGTCCAGGCTCGTTCAGCAGCGTCACACCGGCACCGTCGACGATGGCGACGGTCCGGCGTGTCGCACCGGTCACGGTGACGAGCCGGTGTGGGAGCGAGGCAGCCTCCAGGCTCGCCTGCACCTCCGCCCCAACCTGGCCGCCGACCAGGCCTGTGGTGGTGACCCGGGTGCCGAGCGCCACCAGCACTCGGGCGACGTTGACGCCCTTTCCGCCGGCCCGTTGGGCAACGTGCTCGACCGTGTGCACGGTGCCGGGGGTCAGAGCAGGCAGGTCGTAGGTGAGGTCCTGTGCGAGGTTGAGCGTGACGGTCAGGACGTGGGGGGAACGATCCATGCGCCACCTCCCATCACGGCGGTGACCCGCTGATCGGCGTCGAGCACGACGAGGTCCGCGCGCCGTCCGGCCTCGATCACGCCCCGGTCGGACAGCCCGAGCAGGCGTGCCGGGGTGGCGGATGCGGCGGTGAGGGCCTCCAAGAGCCCGACGCCGGCGGCGATGGCGTTGCGCACAGCCGTAGCCATGTCAAGGGTGCTGCCGGCCAGCGAGCTGCCGTCTGCGAGCGCAGCGCGGCCGTGGCGGACCACGATGGGCGCGTCAGCGAAGTGGTACTCGCCGTCCGGCATCCCGGCGGCGGCGATCGCGTCGGTGATCAGGGCGACACGCCGACGGCCCAGCAGCTGGAACGACTGGCGCAGGATCTGTGGGTGCAGGTGCTCGCCATCCACGATCAGCTCGCACACCACCTCAGGCCGGGCGACGATGGCCGGGATGGGGCCGGGCGCGCGGTGGTGTATCCCGCGCATCCCGTTCCACAGGTGCGTGGCCAAGGACACCCCTCGCTCGATCGCCGCGGCGGCGACGTCGTAGCTCGCGTCGCTATGCCCGAGGGCGGCGACGACCCCGAGGTCGCGCAACTGGGCGACCGCGTCGAGGCCGCCGTCGAGTTCGGGGGCGAGGGTCATGACCCTGGCGTGGCCGTCCGCTGCCGTGACGAGTCCCTCGATCGCGCTGGCGGTGGGGTCGATGAGGCACGCGGGCCGGTGGGCACCTGCCTGCTGCGGGGAGAGGAACGGTCCCTCGAAGTGGATGCCCAGGACGTGCCCGTCTGACGCGAGATCGGCGAGGCGGCGCGCCGCCTCGCGCAGGTCACCGAGGGGCTCGCTCCCAAGGCTCGCCATCAGGGACGTCGTACCGTGTCTGCGGTGGTACTCGACCGCCGGTAGGAGGTCAGCGGGGTCAGTGGATGAGAACGAGAACCCACCACCACCATGGCAGTGGATGTCGACGAACCCGGGAGCGAGCAGGTGGTTGCCGAGGTCGAGGTCGCCCTCCTGGGGGAGGCCCTCGGTGACCTCGGCGATCTGCGTGCCCGAGAGACGCACCCGTACGGGCCCGGTGATCCGGTCGGCGACGGCGGCCTGGGCCGCGGCGAGAACGGTCATGCGCCTCCGCTCCTCACGAGGTCCCAGGCGAGCAGCGCCGCGCCGACGCAGCCGGAACGATCCTGCAGTTCCGCACAGCGAAGCTGGGGTGCCTGCTCGAAGGTGAGCTGGTCGAGCAGACGTCGCTCCAGCGGGGAGAACAGCGTGGCGCCGGCCCGGGACAGTCCGCCACCGATAACGATGGCTTCGGGGTCGAACAACGTGACCGCGGTGGCCAGTCCGTCGGCCAGGGCGTCGATCGCAGTGTCCCAGACCTCGACGGCGATCGGCTCACCCGATGCGGCCCGCGACGCGACGTCGGCAGCTGAGGCGGTCGCCTGTCCGGACCGCGCCCTGTACTCCCGCGCGATCGCGGAGGCGGCGGACACGGTCTCCAGACATCCCCGGCGTCCGCACCCGCACCGTCTGGTGTGGCCCGCGACGGGGACGTGGCCGAGCTCGACGGCCGCGTCGTGGGTACCACGCAGGGCCCAGCCGTCCAGAATGAAGGCACCGCCGATCCCGGTCCCGATGGGCACGAAGAGGTAGTTTCCGCACGCTCGGGCCGCTCCGACACGCCCCTCGGCGATGGCACCGGCCCGCACGTCGTGACCGAGCCGGAACGGCAGATCGGTGCGGTCGACGACGTGCCTCGCCAAGGGCACGTCGCGCCACCCGAGGTTGGCGGATCGCACCGCTACCCCCGCGTCCTCGTTGACCACCCCCGGGACGACGACCCCGATCCCTCGCACCGGCGCGTCCGCTGCAGCCATCATCGCGGCGATCGCATCGAGGATCCGCCCGACCACCCGGTCCGGGCCCTCGTCGCGGAGGGTTTCGAAGCGGCGCTCCGTCACGAGGTCACCCGCGGGCGTCACCAGCGCGGACTTCATGGTCGTGCCGCCGACATCCAGCGCGACGACGAGCTCCACGGGACCCCCGGGCGATCAGTGGGCGGGCAGGATGACCGACCGACTCAGATTCCGAGGCTGATCGGGATCCATACCACGGTGGTCAGCGATGGCGTGGGCAACGCGCTGAGCGCGGACCAACTCCGCCAGAGGGTCGAGTTCTCCCACGACGACGGTGGCGCCGGTCCGCTCCACATCGGCGACCAGGGCGGGGTCGCTCCCCCCGAGCAGCCATGTCCACCGCCCGGGTGCCGCGATGCTGATCGGCCCGTGTCGGTACTCCTGGTTCGGGTAGGCCTCGGCCCACAGGCCTGCGGTCTCCCTGAGCTTGAGCGCTGCTTCCAGTGCCAGGCCGTAGCTCCAGCCCGTTCCCAGCAGGGTGATCTGCTCGGCATCCACGATGCCTTCGGGCAGTTCGCTGCCGAGCGCACGCGTGCCGTCGGTCAGCACCCCCTGGAGGTCCTGACCGAGGTGGTGTCGCAGCAGCGCGACCGTGGTGGTGGCGAAGCGGGTCTGCACAACCGAGCGCTCGTCCGCGAAGTCAAGAACGACGAGTGCATCCGCCAGGTCGACGATCGGCGAGCCCGCATCGGCAGTGATGGCCACGGTGGGAACCACGCCACGGAGCTGTTCGAGTGCCGTCAGGACCTCGGAGGTCGTCCCCGACCGACTCAGCAGCAGCACCCGGTCGTAGCGGCGGCCGAGGGGGAACTCCGAGGTCGCGAAAGCATCCGTCTCGCCCTGACCCAGGGACTCCCGCAGGCTCGCGTAGCTGTTCGCCACGTGCCATGACGTCCCGCACCCGACCACCGCGAGGCGCTCACCGTGGGGCGGCAGCGCTGCAGCGAACTCCTCGGCGCGCTCGACGGCTGTAGCCCACATCGTGGGCTGGGATGCGACCTCGTCCGCCATATGGGACATGTTCCGTGGCTCCTCCTGGACGCCGGCGGAGCCGGCACCGTCGACCGGGATCGATTCACTTGCTTGCATTGTCTCGTAATGTGCGGGAAAATGCAAGAAACTTCAACCTAACAATCACTTACGTGCACACCTTGACGGGTGCCGTCTGCTCGAGGAGGCAGGACGATGGATCGTGACGAGAGGCTGAACCGCCTCCTGGAGGCGGTGGGCAGTCGCGGTCGCCTCTCGGTGCACGAGGCAGCGGCGGAACTGGAGGTCTCGGAGGCGACCATCCGGCGCGACCTCGATGAGCTCGCGAGCCAACAGTTGCTGCGTCGGACGCGAGGCGGTGCAGCAGCCAACAGCCTGGCCTACGACCTACCGCTGCGCTACAAGGCGGTGCGTCGGGCTGATGAGAAGCAGCGCATCGGCCTAGCAGCCGCGAAGCTCGTCCGGGCGGGTGACGTCGTCGGGCTCAACGGGGGCACCACGGCCGCTGAGATCGGGCGCGCGCTGGCGACGAACGGTGACCTTGACGGCGATGCGTTCACCGTTGTGACGAACTCCCTCAATATCGCCAAGGATCTGGCGATTCGGCCGCAGACGAAGGTCGTGGTGACCGGCGGGGTCTGCCGGGCGCAGTCCTACGAGCTCGCCGGTCCCCTCGCGACGCCGGTCCTCGAGCAGATCAGCCTTGACCTCGTGTTCCTGGGGGTTGACGGGCTGGACGCGATGCTGGGTGCGACCACCCACCACGAGGACGAGGGCAGCACCAACCGGCTCATGGCCCTGCGCAGCGAGCGCGTGGCGATCGTGACCGACTCGACGAAGCTGGGTCGGCGGGCATTCGCGCGGATCTGTAGCCCGGAGGAGGTGGACCTGCTCATCACCGACCGCGACGCCGATCCTCATGTGCTCGATGCGCTTCGGGACGCCGGCATCGAGGTCATGCTCGTCTGAGCCATCGCCGCTGGGCCGGGCCCGACACGAAGGGGCGGGTCGAGCGGGATTCTGTTGACTCGATGCATGAAAGTGTCTACTATAGGGCTAACATGCGCACCTTCAGTCAAATGTAGGCACCATCCGCGCGGCACTGTCGGGGAAAACGGGAGTGCCGAGTCGTCAACCGAGGAGACGTGTGATGAGCTTCAAAGGCAATCGACGGCACGCAGGAGCGCGGGTGGTCGCGTCGCTCTTGGCGTTGGCGCTCGTGGTCGCTGCGTGCGGTAACGGTGACAACGGAGACGAAACGGCCGGCGACGGGGACGACCGCCTCGTCTACTGGTCGATGTGGAACCAAGGTGAGCCCCAGGCCGACGTGCTCGGCGCCGCTCTCGAGGAGTTTGAGGCGGAGACGGGGATCGAGGTCGAGGTCCAGTGGGCCGGCCGTGAGGTGCTCAACTCCGTGCGCACCCGTGTAGGTACCGACGACGTCCCTGACCTCACGGATCAGGAGGGCGGGGAACTCGCCGGAGGACTCAACAGTATCGGTGCCCTCCTCGGCCTGGCCGACGTCTACGACCGTGAGATCGACGGCGAGGACGTCACCATCGGTGAGGTCATCGATGAGATCTACATCGAGGCCTACATGACCGATGAGGGCGAGCCCTTCGTCGTTCCCTACGAGCTGGTCGGTTCCTCCATCTGGTTCGACGGTGCCGCGCACCCCGATGTCGCGGACAACCCTCCGGCCACCTGGGCCGAGTTCATGGACCTGCTCGATGCGCTGCAGGCGGAGGGTCGCGAGCCGATCGCGCTCGACGGCGACATCCGCTTCTATCTCAGCTACTGGGCCACCTGGTCGATCGTGCGCCACGGTGGCACGGGCATCCTCCAGGAGGCCGCGCAGGACGAGACCGGCGAGAGCTTCGGCGACCCGGCGTTCCTCGCTGCAGCTGAGGACCTCCACGAGCTGATCACCGGCGGCTACATCGTCAGCGACTTCACCGCGACCCAGTGGCCTGCGCAGCAGACCGCTTGGGCGGCCGGCGAGTCGGACACCGACTTCCTCCTGATGGGCAGCTGGGCGCCCAGCGAGACCGCTGAGGTGGCCCGTGACGGGTTCGAGTACCGCTCCTTCACCTACCCCGATGTCGAAGGTGGCGCAGGCAACGGTGCCGTGGAGCTCGGCGTCATCGGCTTCGGCATCCCCGACGGGGCGGCGAACGTTGAGGCAGCGAAACAGTTCATCACCTTCTTCATGAACCGTGATCGACTCGAGCCGATCTCCTCACAGACGCTCAACCTCACGCCCCGCGAGGACATCCCGGTTCCCGACCAACTCGTCGACCTGCAGGCACAGTTCCTGGAAGCGGACGACTTCTTCCTCCCCTATGACAACGCCGATGGCGTCGCGCCGGACTGGAACCTCAACATCTTCGAAGAGGTCGTCGCCGAGTTCTTCAACGGTGACCACACCCCTGAGGAGTTCGTCGAGCAGCTCCAGAGCCGCACCGCCGACTTCTACGCCGCCCAGTAATGAGCAGCAGCACTCCCCGGCCCGTCGCAGTCCTGACCGAGAAGACACGGTCGGGCGCTGCGGCGGGCCCCGTCGCGCCGCTCGAGCAGCAGCGGCGCAAGCTGTACTGGCCGTTCATGGCGCCGGCCTTGACGCTGTACGTGACCTTCCTCATCGGGCCGTCGATCGCCGGCATCTGGATGAGCCTCAACACCTGGCGGGGTCGCGGCGACGACATGACCTGGGTGGGTCTGGCGCAGTATCGGCGTCTGCTCAACGACACCGTCTTCCACCGCTCGTTCTGGAACACCCTCACGATCACGGTCGTCTGCGGCGTGTTCATCTTCATCATCGCCTTTGCGATGACGATGCTGTTGCGGGAGATGTGGGGTCGCAAGGCGCTGCGATCGTTGCTCTTCTTCCCCTACGTCATCTCGCCGATCGTCATCGCGATCGGCCTCGGCCTGCTCCTCGCCCCGCAAGGAGCGTTCAACCAGGTCCTGTCAGGGGTGGGGCTGGAGGCATTGACCCGGCCCTGGCTTAACCCCCAGTACATGTTCCGGGTGATCCTCGTGGGCATCACCTGGGTCTCGACGGGGTTCTACGTCGTGATCCTCATGGCGGGTGTGGACCAGATCCCGCGCTACTTCTACGAGGACAGCGAGTTAGGTGGCGCCACCATGTGGCAGACGTTCCGGAACGTCACGCTGCCCATGAACTGGGACGTGCTCACCGTGGCTGCGGTGTTGTGGGTGATCAACTCGGTACGCATCTTCGAGTTCATCATCGCGTTCAGCGGCACGGCCAACGCGCCACCGGCAGGAGCCCAGAACATCCCGCTGTACCAGTTCTTCCAGACGACGGGCGGCCGGATGCCGCCCTACAACCTGGGCTACGGGGCGGCGATGGGGGTCGTCATGGTCGCCCTCGTCGGAGTGCTCATCGTCCTGCTCCGCCGCCTCATGCGGCGTGACGCTGTGCAGTTCTAGGGGAGGGTGGCATGACCGACACGGCTGTGGAACAGCCCCCCGCGGCGGGGCCATCACCACTCGCCCGCGCCTTCCGGCGGCCGGTGCGCAAGCTGGGCGCTGGCATGATCTGGCTGTGGGTCGCCTTCAACATCTTCCTCATCAGCTGGATCTTCGTCGCGTCGCTCAAGCCCTCGCGTGAGATCTTCTCCCGGGAAGGGGCGCTCTCGCTCCCCTCGGAGTTCCGGTGGGACAACTACCGCAGCGCCTGGGACGCGTCGAGGTTCGACCTGGCGACGCTGAACACGGTCATGGTGGTGCTGGTGGCTGCCGTCGTGGTGGTCGCCCTCGCGGCGCCGGCGGCCTACGTCCTGAGCAGGAGCGGTATCCGCAGTGCCGGGTCGATGATCACCTTCTTCGCCATCGGTATGGGCATCCCCCTCCAGGCGCTGCTCGTGCCCCTGTTCATCATGACCAACTGGTTGGGACTGGCAGACTCGCTGTTCGGGCTCGGGGTGGTCTACGTCGCCATCTCGCTGCCGTTCACCGTGTTCCTGCTGACGGGGTTCTTCCGCTCGCTACCGCACGAGCTGGAGGAGGCGGCTGCCCTCGACGGTGCTTCCGGACTGCGGACCTTCGTGGGGGTGATGCTGCCCTTAGCACAGCCCGGGATCATCACCGCCACGACCCTGAACATCGTGCTGCTGTGGAACGAGACCCTGATGGCCCTCGTGCTCATCACCGACAACTCCCAGTACACCCTGCCGCGAGCTCTGCTGAGCCTGTACGGCACCATGCAGTACACGGGGAACTGGGGTGGGCTCTTCGCCGGCTCCATCATCGTCGCCGCGCCGGTGCTCATCATCTTCACCGTACTCAGCCGCCAGATCATCGAGGGCATGACCCTGGGTGCCAACAAGTGACGTGCCGCCGATGCACTGGGGAGAGGTAGTCGATGTCAACCGTGAATTTCGACGGCGTCTCGATGACGTATCCGAACGCCGAGCGGCCAGCCGTCGACGGGCTCGACCTCACCGTTGAGGATGGGGAGTTCCTGGTCATCGTGGGCCCATCGGGCTGCGGGAAGTCGACGACCCTGCGGATGGTCGCTGGGCTCGAACCCTGCACGGGTGGTGAGATCCGCATCGACGACCGACAGATCACGAACCTGCTCCCCAAGGACAGGGACGTGGCCATGGTCTTCCAGAACTACGCCCTCTACCCCCACATGACGGTGGCAGAGAACATCGGCTACCACCTGAAGCTCCAGAAGACGCCCAAGGACGACATGCGGCAACGTGTCGAGCAGGCCGCGGGCCTGCTGGGATTGGAGGACTACCTGGAGCGCAAGCCGGGACAGCTGTCCGGCGGTGAACGGCAGCGTGTGGCGATGGGCCGGGCGATCGTGCGTCGTCCGAAGGTCTTCCTGATGGACGAGCCACTCTCGAACCTCGACGCGAAGCTGCGCGTGCAGACGCGGGCGCAGATCGCCTCACTGCAGCGACGGCTCGGCGTGACGACGCTGTACGTCACCCATGACCAGGTCGAGGCGATGACCATGGGCGACCGGGTCGCCGTCCTGGAACGCGGCGTGCTCCAGCAGTGTGCGACACCCAAGCAACTCTACGCCCGCCCCAGCAACACCTTCATCGCGGGGTTCATCGGCTCACCACCGATGAACCTGCTGGACTCGACGGTCGAGGGCGACCGTCTGCTGTTCGGCACGGAGTCGTTGACCCTGCCCGAGGACCTCGAGGTGGCGCCTTCGGGCAGCATCATTGTCGGCGTGCGGCCTGAGCACCTCAGGCTGGTGAGCGCCGACGACGACGGGCTCCCCGGGATCGTCGAGGTCATCGAGGAGCTCGGCGCGGACTCGTTCGCCTACGTGACCATCGAGGGTCAGGAACAGCCGGTCATCGTGCGCTGCGACCCCCGGGTTCCGCCTGGCCGCGGGGAGCGTGTGAAGCTCGCGACCGACAGTGAGGACCTGCACCTGTTCGATGCATCATCTGGGAGCCGACTGAGCGCGTGAGTGACCTGCGGGTGGCCACGATCCGGCTGGAGGCCTCGGCCGCGCCGGCCGAGTCACCGTTGCCCGCGCTGCGTGAGCCGGTCAACCATCTTGGCAGCGTCGAGCCCGGACAGGGGATCCCGGGAGGGATGGCCCAGCGTTTCACCTACGGGGGGGTCGCTGGGGTGTACCCGTACCAGTCCTTGACGGGTTACGGCCGGAACCGGACACCCCGGCACATCCCATGTGTGGTGCTCGAGAACGGATGGCTGACGGCGACCTTCCTGCCCAGCGTGGGCGGTCGGTTGTGGTCCCTGGTGGACCGCCGCAGCGGCCGGGAGCTCCTCGCCAGCAACCCCTGGCTGCAGCCCGTCAACATCGGCCTGCGCAACGCGTGGGTCTCCGGTGGGGTGGAGTGGAACGCCGGCACGCGGGGACACTGGCCCCTGACGCTCGACACCCTCCACACCGCCGTACTGGAGGCGCCTGACGGGGGCCCCCTGCTGCGGATGTACGAGTGGGAGCGACTGCGCCGGGTCGTGGTGCAGATCGATGTGTGGCTGCCGGCGGATGATCCGTGGCTTCGCGTCTACGTGCGGGTCCGCAACCCCGAAGACCGGACCGTGCCGATGTACTGGTGGTCGAACGCAGCCGTGCGGCAGACGGTCCACACCCGGGTGCTGGCTCCTGCCACGGAGGTCTTCCGGTTCGCCTACCAGCGTCGGATCGACCGGGAGCCCTTCCCCGGCGAGCCGGGTGATCCCTCGTATCCCGGTCGCACGCGGTCACCTGCCGACCGCTTCTTCGACGTGCAGACGCCAGAGCGGCCCTGGATCGCCGCGGTGCAGGAGGACGGTGTCGGACTGGCCCAGGTCTCGACTCCCCGGCTCGGGGGTCGCAAGCTGTTCAACTGGGGTACCCGAGCCAGCGGGCGTCGCTGGCAGCGATGGCTGTCCGACCCCGTGCCGTACTGCGAGGTGCAGGCGGGCCTGACGGCCACGCAGTTGGAGCACCTGCCGTTGGGTCCCCTCGCGCAGTTCGACTGGGTGGAGCTGTACGGCGCCATCGATCTCGGGACGACGGTACGGGCCCCGTGGGCGCAGGCCATCGCGGCGGTGGACGAGCGTCTGGGCCCCGAGGCTTCCCCGGAGCGGCTGCTGCGGACGCTGGCGACGATGCGTCGCACGGCTGTGCAGCCCCCCGGCGGTGACCTGCACGCCACCGGCAGTGGCTGGGGCGCACTTGAGGAGCGGCGGCGCGAGCTCGCTGGCGAGCCACCGCTCGATGACGGCGGCACGCCCATGCCGCAGGTGGCGCTGGGCGAGCGGCAGGAGCCGTGGCTGGAGTTGCTCGAGACTGGTGTGCTTCCCCTGCGCGCGGCTCGCCAGGCGCCGCCCTCCTACATCGATGGACCCGGCTGGGAGCGCCGCCTGCGCCGCGCGCCCGTGACCTGGGAGACCTGTCTGCACCGAGGGCATCTCGCCTTCGCGGACGGCCGCCTCGACGAGGCCGAGGGTGCGTACCGGTCCAGCCTGGCTTGTGACGAGAACGCCTGGGCGCACCACGGGCTCGCGCTCCTGGCCGCAGAGCGCGAGGACGCGCGTGTCAGCGCGGCACAGCTCCATCGGGCCTGGGAGCTGTGTCCGGACGGTCGTGATCTCGCTGTGGCCGCCTTGCACGCGCTGCACGTCGCGGGTGACGCCGAGCGTGTCCTGGCGATGATCGATGCGCTCCCCTCGCAGCTGCGCGGCGACGGACGGGTGTTGGCGATGGAAGCGCGGGCCGCCGTCGACACCGGCCAACTAGAGCGTGCACGGTCGATCGTGGAAGCTGGCCTCGAGGTGGCCGACCTGCGCGAGGGCGAGGACCTGCTGGACCAGCTGTGGTGTGACCTGTGGACGCACATCGTCGCGCGGGAGGAAGGGATCGAGCCGGGCGAGCGCGCGCGGCAGCTCGCGCGCCTGCGCCACCCCCTTCCACCTGCGCTGGACTTCCGGATGGTCGTGCCCGGCGCAGAGGCTCAGGCCGACGACTCCGAGACCGTGACCAGCCGATCCCCCTAGGACGCCCCATGCCTCTCGTGCCAACAGCCACCATCATCGACGCCGCTGCCCGGCAACGGACGGGTGTGGGCGCGTTCAACGTCATCCACGTCGAGCACGCGGAGGCGCTGGTAGCCGGTGCGCAGCAGTCGGACGCGCCAGTGGTGCTGCAGATCAGTCAGAACGCGGTGCGGTGGCACGGTGCCCTGGAGCCCATCGCGGTAGCGACCCTGGCCGTGGCCCGCGCGGCCACCGTCCCCGTCGGCGTCCACCTGGACCACGCGACCGAGCTCGATCTGGTCGCCGAGGCCCTGGCGCTCGGCTTCGGGTCCGTGATGTTCGACGGCTCGCCGTTGCCGTGGGAGGAGAACCTCGAGGCCACGGCGCGGGTGGTCCGCGACGCTCCTGATGGTGTGTGGGTCGAGGCGGAGCTGGGGGAGATCGGCGGCAAGGACGGCGTCCACGCGCCGGGCACGCGCACCGACCCTGATGAGGCGCGCCGGTTCGTGGAGGCCACCGGGGTCCACGGTCTCGCGGTGGCGGTCGGCACCTCGCACGCCATGACGACGCGCACGGCGAAGCTCGATCTCGACCTGATCACCTCGCTCGCAAGAGCCGTGCCGGTACCGCTGGTGCTGCACGGATCGAGCGGTGTGCCCGACGTCGAGCTCCGGCGAGCCATCGAGGCGGGCATGACCAAGATCAACATCGCGACGCACCTCAACAAGGTGTTCACCGAGACGGTGCGCAGCGCCCTCGCCGATGATCCTGAGCTGGTGGACACCCGCCGCTTCCTGGGTGCCGCGCGCGCTGCGGTCGCCGACGAGGTCGCGCGCCTCATCGAGGTGCTGCGTACGCCGACCCCGTCCGCAGCAGCCGGAGGGGATGGGTCGTGAGCCCTGTTCCTGCACCCGATCCCCGCACGGATCTGCTCGCAGGCGAGGTCGTGCTCGTGACAGGCGCGGCGGGAGACGGTGTCGGTGGGGGGATCTGTGCAGCGGTCCACGACGCCGGGGCCGACCTGGTGTTGGTCGACGTCGACGAGGCCGCCCTGCACGTCGTAGCTGAGCGGTACCCGGATGCGCTCGCGATCACCGGGGATGTCAGTCGACCCGACCACGCGGCACGCATCTTCGAGGAGGCCTCGGCGGGCGTCGGCCTGGTGACGGGTCTGGTCAACAGCGCTGGCATCGGCTGCAACCGTGTCTTCTACGAGGCGGGGGTCGAGGAGTTCGAGCGACTCTTCGCCGTCGACGTGCGTGGCCCCTGGCTGATGGCGGGCGAGTTCGCCCGGAGGCTGATCACGGTCGGTCGGTCCGGGGCGATCGTGAACATATCCTCGGTCCACGCCCGCAGCACGATGGTCGGCTACGCGATGTACGCCGGGGCGAAGGCAGCTGTCGAGGGACTGACACGGGGGATGGCGGTCGAGCTGGGAGCGCACGGTGTCCGCTGCAACGCCGTCGCCCCTGGCTACGTCCACGCGGCGCAGAACTTCGAGCTGCTGGCGCCGTTGCTGTCGGATCCGGCGCGCTGGGCCCAGCGGCACACCGAGGTCGAGCAGGTGCTGCCCGTCGAGATCACCGCCGAGGACGTCGGGGCCTCCGTGGTGCACCTGCTCTCGGGCGCGAGCCGAAGCACGACCGGCCAGGTGTTGGCCATCGATGCAGGCCTGTCCGCGCGCGTCTACAGCCGCGCCACCTTCGCCGAGCATCAGGGCAACCCATGACGGCCACGGGTACGAGGATTGTCCGGATCGTGGCCACCGAGGTGGTCGTTCCCGCCCACCCTGGGGCGATCGAGTCCGCGAGTATCTCCCGCCCGCTGCACAAGCTGCCCGTGGACGGTGCGAAGGGGTGGCGCTTCCAGTTCGACGAGCTGCCGAAGGTGCTGCTGCAGTTCGAGCTCGCAAACGGGACCGTCGGGCTGGGGGAGCTATACCGCGGCCATCGTTGGGCGACGGTGGACTCGATCGCGGGGGTGTTGGTCGGTGCGGACGTCACGACGATTTGCCGGCAGGATCTGCCCTTCGCCCGGTCCCGGGAGTACGACGGGTTCGAGATCGCGGTCTGGGACGCCTATGCCCGCCACCTCGGGGTCCGGGTCGTGGACCTGTTGGGTGGGCCGGTGCGCGACGCGGTGTGGGTGAGTTCGTGGACGGGGCATCGCACCGATGAGGAGGTCGGGGAGGTCGCGCGTTCCTACCATCAGCTCGGGTTCGATTGTTTGAAGTTCAAGTGCGACCGTGAGGACGACATCGTCGGATGGGCGCGGTCGGTCGCCCGCGAAGCACCGGGGATGCGGGTCATCTTCGATCCGAACGAGCGCTTGGACACGGCCGCAACCGTCCGCAGCCTGCTGGCACCGCTCAGCGAGGTGGGTAACGTGCTCTGCCTCGAGGACCCCCTGCCGCAGTGGATGCAGGCGGACTGGGCCGACCTCCGGGCCGCGTCGACCATCCCCATCGTGCAGCATGTCTCGTTGCCTTACCAGTCGGTCGGGACGCGGATCTCCGATGCGGTCGTTGCCATCCAGCACCGCAGCGTCGATGGCTTCAACTTCAACTGTGGTCTGGCGGACTTCCAGCGCTTGGAGCACCTGGCCGGCATCGCAGGGCTGCCATGCTGGCACGGTTCGGAGATCGACCTCGGGGTGCTGGAGGCTGCCTACCTGCACTCCTGTGCGGCGGCAGGTTCCTGCACGTGGCCCAGCGACATCTTCTCCCGCCACATCCGATCGCATGATCTGCTCACCGAGCCACTCGATTTGTCCCCGCCGTTCGCCCGGCTGCCGACCGGGGTGGGGCTGGGCGTCGAGCTCGATGCCGGGGCGCTGGAGGCCCACCGCCGCGACCGCAGGGAGTACACGCTATGAGCGCTGTGGAGAACCCGTTCGTCGATGACCCCGATCGCCATGAGCTGTGGGAGATGCTGGTCCGACGCGACATAGATGCGTTCGTCGCGGCGGACTGGTCACGGACAGCCGGGGACTTCGCGCCGGAGGGCTTCGTCGGGCTCGACGCCGGCGGCAGCGATGACCCAACCGACTGGCGTCCGGCGTTCCGCGATCTGGACGCCTACCGCGAGGTGTGGTCCGAGCAGGCGACCACCCTGGGAGCTACCGCGGTCGATCTCCACCACGATCTGCACACAGCCACCTACCTGCGCGATATCGCCATCACCGGGGATCGGGCGCTGGCGACCAAGCGCTTCGACGGTGCTGTCCTGCACGGTGACGGCACCCGCACCGAGCTGCGCTGGGTGACGCTCTACATCTGTGGTCGAGAGGCGGGGCGGTGGCGTATCACGGGCTTCGTCGGCTACCTACCCGCCCGCCCAGGGGCTGGTAGGGGACCCGGTGCGGCCAAGCGCGCACCCGCGGACGCCCGGCAGCACGCGGGCGCGGGACCGTACTCGCCCGCGCTCGAGGTCCGCAGCGAGGCGCTCGTGGTCATCTCCGGTCAGGCAGCCATCGCCCCCGACGGACGGGTCGTTGGCGACACGATCGAGGAGCAGACCAGGCTGACCCTGGACAACTGCGCACGCCAGCTCGAACGGGTGGGGTGCGGGCTGGACGACGTGTTCAAGGTCAACGTCTACCTGCACGACATCGCCGAGTGGAGCCGCTGCAACACCGTGTACGAGACGGTGTTCAACGAGCCTCGACCGGTGCGCACGGCCATAGGCGCCGCGCTCCTGCCGGAGCTGCTCGTGGAGATGGACATGTGGGCGGCCAAGCCATGACCTATCTCGACCGTTGCACCACTGCCGAGTTCGACGGGCTGGACCGCTCCGTGCCGCTCCTGCTGCCCACGGGTGCGGTCGAGCAGCACGGCCCACACCTACCGATCGCCACCGACCGCATGGTCGCCGAGCACTTCGCGTCCGCTGCGGATCGTGTCCTTGGGGACCGCGTCGTGGTCCTGCCGACCGTGCAAGTGGGCTGCTCGGATCACCACCTCGACTTCGCCGGAACGCTGTCCGTGCGCCATGACACGTTCCTCGGTCAGGTCGAGGACTACGCGGAGTCCGCGCTCGCGTACGGCTTCGAAAGCTTGCTGATCCTCAACGCCCACGGCGGTAACCAGGGCATCGGCCGGGTGGCGCTCGAACGTCTCGGCGCCCGCCACCGCGGTCGTCGCATCGTGTTCACGTCCTGGTGGCAGCTCGCGGCTCCGGAGCTGCTGGGCATCAGCGAGACGGGTCCGGGCGGCGTTGGTCACGCCGGTGAGCTGGAGACCTCGCTCATGCTGCTGATCGCCCCGGATCTGGTCAGGCTCGCTCAGGCCCCGCCGCGATACAACCAGCCGGCCTTCGACTGGGACGCAGGCGACATGCTCCGCGGCTCGCGAGCCTCGCAGTACCAGCGGCTGATCGACATCGCTTCCACGGGGGTGTTCGGCGAGCCACGTGGCGCCACGGCGGCCAAGGGGCGAGCCGCCAGCGATGCGGTCATCGCCCAGCTCGTGGCAGTGCTGCGCTCCTTGGATACATGGATGCCTGGCACTGAGTACGAAAGCTGCTAACGGTCCGTTACGCTTGTCTGGCTCCCCCGCCGGAAGCCGATGATGGCTGTGGCTGGACCCGGTCAGTCGTCATCCGGCAACCTGCAGCGCGAACCCAGGTCAAACCCAAACGTGCCCACCTTCCACACTCTCAACGACGATCTATTCGCTCAGTTCGCGCGTAGTCGCTCGGTTGCAGTAGCAACATGCGACTACGGATCAGGCGGCCGGGGGTTCGAATCCCTCCCAGCGCGCAGACGGCCCGCTACGTGCCCGTAGCGGGCCGAATTCGTGAGAATCGCCGTTCGTTGGCCAGGCAGGTTCCGGTGTCCCACGCCAGTGCCCCTCGCCACGCTAGACGGCCGTAGATTCGCTCATTGCGCCTGGATTCGCGACAATTCACTCAGTTCGCGTGAGGACACCTGATTCTTGGGTTAAGCCGCCAGATTGGGTTTGCGTTCGAATACTCCACGACCCCTTTCAGGTTCTTCTAGTCCGGAGGTGGGTGCCGACCGACGTCGCGCACGGCGATCATCGAGCACGCCACTCCGCACTTCGGCCAGGTGGACGGTCGCGCGTATCCAGGGCCACCGCCCCGTGATCTCATGCTTGCACTCCTGTGTGGTGACATGCAGAATGCATGCATGACGTCCATCACGATCAGAAACGTCCCCGACGACGTGCGCGACGAGCTCGCGGCGCGGGCCCGCCTGTCGGGGCGCTCACTGCAG
>LFIK01001051.1_pt1 | contig 21488 bp, 27 predicted proteins | sample 643401 | NCBI WGS metagenome assembly LFIK01 (sample SAMN03777447, study PRJNA286221) | soda lake metagenome | biome: soda lake; feature: Kulunda steppe; material: water; isolation source: sample T5-Br brine of Lake Tanatar-5 | place: Russia: Kulunda steppe | collected 2010-07
TCATATGCCCCGGCGCAGATCCAGATAGTGCGTACATAGTCGAGTTTAGGTCCTTTGTAGCATGGTTTAAGGCTACTCTGGACGGGCGAGACCGCCTCTCCTCGCCGACCCCACATTCTCAATGTACGTATCATGTTCCTGAGACGCTGAACTGTTCATGACGGTGATTCGGCATGACAGAGACTATGCAGGCGCTTGGAAGCTAGAAAGTTTACACTTCACACCATCCTTCTTTTCGTACTTAAGTTACTAAGTTTATTCAGGTTGTGGATCTTTTAGACAAACAAAACATGTCATTTGGGGGGGATCCTTAGTTGTTCACGAATAAAAAATTATGAACAGTGTGTTTACCTTACATAGCTTGATATTTCAGGAATTGGATGAAATGGTGCTATGGTTGAGGGTGTGTGTGTTTTGATCGTTAACCTTAATTCAATTCACCAAAGTTAGCCTTAGGGAGTAAACATTTAGGAAGTAAACTGGTAGGAGGTTCAATCTATGACTCAAACACTGCATCATCTTCAAGAGTCCTGATTCACAAAGGATCCTCAATACTGCCCTTGAATTGCATGCTCACTCCGTGCATAATGTGCTCAAACTGACAAGAACAAGACAAGCATTTGAAAAAAGGAATTGCTTTCGAGGTCTTGGTCTGGAGCAGGGGGCTGCTGGCTAGCCTCCATGTCCCCACTTCTATATTCTTCCTTTGGTGCGGCACTCCAGTGTCTCCTTCTCCTTTATTGATGCACTACATCCCTAATAGGGAATGCTTTGCTACCTGCACATTATCTCTATTCTTTCCTATGCCCAAAAGTTCTTCCAGTCAGGCACCTTTTTGAAGGAGCATAAACAGGATAGTGTTGGGAGTGTCACGCTGACAGACTGCCGCACACCAAACAGACTTGTGGCATGACCATGACTTATAAGTGAGCCCGCGGATCAAGCTTAAGTTCAGCTTCTAGGACCTACCTCAAAGTGACGTAATTGAGGACAGCATGCTGTCACACTGAGGGACTGCTACAATGTAATCAGACTCGTGACATAGCCACAACAGTGGAATTTGAGCGAACAGGGTGTGTGGATTGCCTGCAGACAATGACATTGTGCACACCAAGTTCACAAACCAGGTTCCCGCATTGAGACTGTGAGGTGCATGACTTAGACAACCTCATGCACGAGCCATCAGGCAAGGGACATAACATGAGCAAATGAGGAATGCTTAAACTTGTTAAAAAGCTGACCTGCCCTCATCGGCAAAGCACACGCCAGAATGCCATCAAAGTAAAGAAAAAGAAGCAAAAGACAAAAACTATAAAAACCCCCAAAAGCCCACAAGTAGAGTAGTACTAGTACTGATCAATAACGAGCAGGCTCATTAGCCCTCAAAGATTCAAGGACAGGCAATTATATCTGACCCATAAATGCTAAAGGGTATCACTTAAGATTTTTACAAGCAGTCCCTATCAGCTGTATGACCAAAAAGAGGCAAATACCTACCGAAGTACCACTGGCCTGGCTTGGCAGGCTTACCCATGGGAACAAACACAGGCCCCTGATCCATTTAAACTTGAATCACACACAACAAGGGATGAATAAGAGGGAAAACAAGAGACCCTGGCCTTATAATTGAGAAAAATAAATAGACCTTGATGGAGTGGAGTGTTCACCATGCTGTGACCTATTGTCAGGCAAACTTCGCACAAGCTTTTTACAAATGTGTGGGCTACTGGCTATACACCAGAAACCTGGAAACAAGCAAAACAGTCCTCATAGACAAAGAAAAGGGGGACAGATCTGATATTACATCCTTCAGACCTGTGGGTCTGACCATTACTCTGCATAAGCTCTAGACATGGTGACAAACTCTGTATGATTTTGCAGGAACAAATGGTCTACTAAGTACCAGTCAGGCAGGCTTTAGAGAGCAAAAGGGTACAATAAACCAGCTTTGGAATATCATAATGGCCCTAGAAGATGTTAAACTCTTTGAGCAAGACATGTACGTGCTGATTGTGGACTTCACCTCTATTTCTATACAACAGACCATTATGCGATGCTATGGATCAAGTATGACCTGGGCTTTCCAACCGTCACCATTGAGATAATTAAAGATCTATACCAAAATAGCACAACCCAGGTTTGCCTACCCCAAAAAGCTCACACAGACCTTTCTTTTTATTGAAAGAGAGACAATCTAAGGAGAAGACATGTCCCCTTTCTTGTACATGAAACCACTACTCAGGTGGATCCGAGTGGGAGGAAGTGGCTATAGCAATGCCTGCCTTAAAAATATCAGCATTGAAAGCCTAGCAAACCACCAAGATTCTGGAACAGATTAAGATAAGCAATGACTTGTTTGTAGACGATCTCCTATGCATTACTCGAAGGCTATGGAGTCCACGTAAAAGCTGACAAACCCTTAAGATATGCAGGTTGGGCAGCCCTCTAAGTGTAAGGAAAGAAAACTCATACATACTCTCAACTACAGTCAAGAATTACTCTTCCCAACAGCACCTAGCCAACCCTTAACCTTGAAAGTTCCTGACTGGAAGGAGTGGGCATACACAAATGGCAGCTGCCAGACTCACCAAGGAAAGCATGTGACAGGTGCAGGCACATACCACCCTGCTAGAAAAGAAAAGTAAAAACTACGTAGGCAGCGGAGCACTCACATCAATTTAGGGAAAATAGTCACCTAGGGCCTAAGCACCGTATGACTCCTCCACCAGCAAAGAAACCAAAGAAGTCAGTGGGGATCAGGGGGATGACTAGCAGCACTCCATCCCAGGTCTTGATTATGATTTGCTCCAATTTTTTCTCAAGGGCGCGCCCGGTACTAACAAGTTTGTAAGCATATTGAACCGAATGAGCATGAAGTTTCACAGCAAGCTTGTTGACTTTCTGAGGATCTAAATCGAAATGTACATCGGGAGGCATTAAACTTAAAGGGCTGTAGATGGTACCTCCCACTCCAGAAGGATAGTATGGAAGCTAACATTGGCCGCAGCTCGGCAAAGGTGTTGACAGAGCACGCCGTGCTGGTGGTGAGCGGCTTCAAGCTGGCTCCTAGGCCTGGTGTCTTCACTTGACCTCCACAAAATGGATGTGCCGCTGATTGGTTGGGAGCTGACCGGAGTTCTGGACTCTGGACAAAGGCTGGTAGGCTGATGCTGTTGCTGAGAGGCCCCTGTCCCCTCTGCACCCTGCCCTACTTCTTAATGCATACCTGGGGTGGACATCTGGTAAGTATTTTTTTAGTGGGCATTTCAGTTACTAGTATAGCATCTGGGCGTCTAGGAGTTTGCTTAGTAGGAAACCGGCGAGGGAAGAGCCATTCTGGGCCGTTTCTGTTGGTAGATCCTATGGGGATTTAAGGTTTTGTAAGACTATGCGTTCTTTGCTGCCAATATTTATCTGAACAAAACACTCCCCCATGGAGCCTGCTTCTATAGCTTTCATGATAAGTCTACATGCAATGTTGTGGCGTTCGGTGCTTATATCGGAGATAATCTGGTATTGACAACCTGATAGAATACTTAGGGCACTGTCTAAGTGATGACAGAGGGGGCATTGAAGACTGGTCAAGGTCTTATATCGAACAGCATTCTTCTGATTTAAAAGGGTACCTGTACGGTAGTGGAACATGTTTAATGTTTTAATGTTTTCCTTAATTTTGAACATTGTCCAGAAGGCGTTTCTGATGTCTTTGTGGGCTAACCGGTTGTAGGGTTTGCGTGACCAAGTCTAAGTTTGGAGTGCATATGTGCCTTCAGAGCATCATAGAGGTTTGAGAAATAAATGAGCTTTGGGGTTGTCAGTCCACACACCACATTTGCTCAAATACAGCTATAGCTGAACAGACAATGGGATCAAATACTCCTCCAACTGACTCAACCGACCTCTGGGTCATAATGCACCATAAATCTGGCGTGACAGGGCAGGTAGGTTGGAGGGCCTTGAGGATGTTGCTTCAGAGGGGATATACCTTTCATATGCAAGCCAGGTTATGCCATGAAAAGGGTGACCATCAATGCCAGCGCATAGCATCCCTGTGTCTGCAAGATTTGCGTCGACTTGGGTTGCTTAATACTTGGCCACAGCATCTGCGCACTCGTTACCAGCAATACCAGCGTGATATTTGACTTTAAGTAGGTGCACAGGGTTTGGTGAGTTGTGGATAATTTGCATGAGTATCTTCAAAATATCCCCTTGTACGTGGTGGCGGTGAAGCTCAGGGTACAACAAGTGCTTCCTGATTAGGTGGAGAGACAAGAGGCTGTCAGTGGCAACATGTGAGTGGCTGTGAACAGTGGCGGCTGTTATAGCAGCCAGTTAAGCTCTGTTGGTGGTGTTTGTAATGCCCATACCATTTGGTTCAACAAAGCTGGGAGTAGAGCTAGCACTGCGTGCTCCTATGCCCACAAACTAATTTACTACACGCGCTCTTGAAAATGATAGTTGCTCTCAACTTGAAGGTCTTGGTCTGGAGCAGGATGCGGCTCGTCAGCCTACACATCCTCACTTCTAGTGAAGACTAGCAGTTATGCTTTTCCCTGGTAGAGGAGACTCAGCGTTCTTTGGGCCAATGTGTCTCCTTCATTGATGCAGGGACTTTTTTTGCTGCAGTTTTTGTTTGCTTCTCCCCTCCTAGATCTTCAGGCTGATGCACATGCTCTTGTGCGGAACGAAAGGTCCTCTGCTAGCACCTCGCTATTTGTACCTTGACCATCCTGAGCATGTTTTGAGGGACTGAGCAGGTTTCGGTAGCATGCACACACTTGCAATGGAATGCTTGCTCCCATTGGTGCGACAGAACTTCCGCCATTTGAAATGGACATATTTAATGTGCACGCCTGTGTTAACTGCCCCCTATTGGACATACAGAGGTCAAAACTTCTGAGCACCTACCAATAATTATCTTCAGACTTCAAGCACACACTATTGTTTGGCAGTCTGATGTTGCTTGACTGTTCTTGAACCTTCTACAGGCTGTCCTTTTCAAAAGTTTTGGACTTGCTTATGGACCTCCTTTACTATTTTCAACAAGCAGGCCAACAGTCAAACTTCTTGACTGAGACCTTATGAAATGGACATAACGACAAAGTGCTTTTGTGCTGTTGTGCACAATGAGGTGCATGTTCTTTTTACTATCAAGACTTGTTTGTGTGCCTAGGTGAGCCCCAACTGATGTGGGGAGTGTTTGTCAGTGTAGTACAAAAACAGTATATTTCCTTCCGTGCTCTCTTACTTTTGCCTTCTTAGGTACCTGGAGCTGGAACTAAGTAGGCATGTGCTTCGTGACAATGCTCGTTTTTGTTTGGGTGCCCATACCCTGAGAGTTGAAACCGGTTGTTGGCAAATCCACAATAGGCTGTGTGACAAATGTGACTTGCATGATGTCCAGGACAAAAAGCATATCCTTCTTTTGTGCCCTTGCTTAGAAATGTGCTACTTGAGAAGGAGATTCGAAGAACAATTTGCGGATTGTACCGGTAGGACTTACAATGGAGACACAGGCGCTTTTTATTTTGACAACATCGGAAATGAGGATGTGAAAATGTTTCTCTTGAAGCAGACATACAAATCGCTTCTTTTTCTTTCTGAGACTATGGATATTTTGTTGTCTGACTGGCAGTGTCCACTGGACAGCAGGACAGCTGGCAGCAAGCCCAGCAGTCAACCCATCTGGCTGAAGGTCTAAACCCATTGCAACTTGACTTACTTTTGCACTTTCTGCCAGCCATTTTTTTGTCTGCATGCCTTGCCTAATCAGACTGTCTTTGATTCCTTCCTCAGTGGCACCACACACTTTTGCTATTACCTGGCACCTACAATGGAAAGTCGATTATCCACCATCGTAAGCCCAGCAGTCAACCCATCTGGCTTAACCTATTGTAACTTGACTTACTTTTGCCCTTTCTGCCAGCCATTTATCTGTGAAGGTCCCTTTTTGTTTGCATGCCTTGCCTAACCAGTCTGTCTTTAATTCCTTCCTCAGTGGCACCACACACTGATTGCTATTACCTAGCACCTGCAATGGAAAATTGATTCTCCACCATCGCAACCTGTGGGTTCGGGGTTTGAACCTCACTGGAGGCTCACAAACGGCTAAGCTGCCCTCATTCGGTACAGCCTGGCTGAGCCTTGAAAACCTTAAACCTTTTGCTATTACGATTTTGAACATGGACTACTTCTTGAACAGCAATGACCAGCCACATACCAATCAGCCTAATGACCAGACTGGTGGTCAACCCTTGTAACCTTTGATTTGTGCCGGCACCTAAGAAACAGAGCTTGATCAGCCTTGAAACCTTACCTTACCTTATCCTTACCTAACATACAAGCAACATTGCGTTCAACATTGACTTAAGTTTACATCATACTGCTTTTGCAGCAGAAATTTGAACTGAGCGCTCACAAAGGAATACATGGATAATCCGCAAGTCATGCCGTCACCGATTTTGTCCATTGGAGTCAATTAGCTACATCAGCCTGCATGTTGCAAACCCGTCTAATCTACAAATGGAAAATAAGAGAGCTGCTACCTAGTTAAGAATCACCCAGGTCCGTGCTTCGATTGTGAGCGTGCTGCATCCACTAAGCCTGGTGCCAAGGCACATCCAAGGTTCATAAGTCATGGGAATTTTTCCGAGGGATCTAGGCAGTAAAATTAAGACGTACTGCCTCTAGCCACCAGGATTCTCTGCCAACGCTCACCGCTCACTTCTCAACAGTCACATGGAACAGCTTGATCAAAGCGCACAACTTGCAAGTGCTGCTCTGGCATGCACTCACATGGTATTCCATGATACAGTAACCCTCGCACCAAGCACATCAGAGATCGCACGAAATAACAGGCAAAAATAAATGGCTTCCACCCACCCTCGGCTACATGAGACAAGCTCCCTTATGTACAGCAAATCAGTGCGCTTTGCCAGCCTTGGCTAGCTCCACAGGTCCTAGGTCCTGATCACTGCCCCCACACACAGAGCCGGCAGGGCTGAGTGCCCGATGCTTGGCACCCACTCTCTCCTCTTCCTCCTCCTCAGGTGTTAGCATGGTGCCATAAAGCTGGTCCATGAAGATGGTGTAGTGACCATAGTTGTGCTTGTAGGAGGTGTGATGGATAGTGTGGTAGCCAGCTCCCATGATAGGGTATACCTGCAAGACAGCCAAGAGGCACTGGAGTTCAATTCTCGGCCTGCCATGGACACTCTCATATTCAGAGCTAAACATTTCTAGATTCTCGCCTGAGCAGCATGCCTGTCTTGCCCTTGGTCTCAAACACCCAGAGACTTGTAGATTATCGCCCACCACCAGCTGATTGTGTTCCCAACTGACCGGGATGTGCAGAGGAACTGCACATGACGAGGGTGCTGTTCTGGAATTGAGTGCACAGCTTGTGCTACCCTCCCGACTCCTCCCACAGCATCATATGGCTGACCCTTGCCCCCATTGCCGCCTCGTATGCCGGCACAGCATCACATGGTCTGACCTTGGCATGAAGGCAGTCGTGGATGTTGGTGGTCCACACGCCCGTGAAGAAAAGCAGGATCTCATGGGTGAGGAAGTGCATGGGGCAGAAGAGCAAGGTGTAGGTGTAGGGAACTGCTTGCAGCATGCCGTCCAGGGGGTTGAAGGCAAGACCAGCAAAGGGGGACAGCGTGTGCTCCTTGTTGTACTTGTGATGCTCGTTGTGGAGGTACCTGGGCACACGCAAAGCCAGGGCCAATCCTGTGCGTGTGGCGAAAACTGACAAGAAAGGCAAACATGTGTGCCTTCTGTGTGTGTGTGTGTGTGTGTGTGTGTGTGTGTGTGTGTGTGTGTGTGTGCGCGCGCGCGCGCAGGTGCACACGCACATGTCTGCAGATCCAGGCAGACAGAACGATCGCGTTCCATGATAGCATGGGGTACGGAGTCCATAATACTGCGTACAAGAGCAGTCAGCTTCAACTCAGGAACCCAGGTTTGCAGCATGAACTTTGTGCTTCACCTTCTTTCCAGATGCACTTACTTGTATGCCCACTTTATCTCATGCAAGCCTCTGTGCATCCAGTATACGCCAAATTCCACGCTGACCATGTACATGAAGAAGCAGATGCAGTACATGGGAAGCCCTAAGTTGTCAATACGAGGATAAGACATCGTCAAGCCCTGCAGCAGGCACAGGAGGAGCAGGAGTGCCTGACGTAGGATTCTGGTTCACAGGCTGGTGTTGGCAGGGCAATCAAGTACATTGTGCTGATGTGCTCCTGGAGAAGAGCTGCAGTGTCTGTCAGTGACAGCAGCTGGCTTGACTGCAGCAGAAAACTTGAAATTGTCAAAGGAAGCAAGGTTAGGTATGCAAGATTAGTGTGCAAACTCGATCGTGCCCAGGCCTTATGCACCCACTCACCTGCTCTGCAAGCAGCTCTGTTACAGCTGGCAGCACTGAATAAAGGGGCATGGCTTTACTGGAGACCTGCACACGAGAGAGGAGGTGAAAAGCTGCAAAATGAAGATGGATTCGCAGGACGGACAGACAGCAACGAGGAGGGGAAGCGCCTGCCCACTTACCCGTAGGAGAGCACATACATCTCGCTGTGGCATCATGACAAGACCTCAATTGGCACTGCCTGGCTGTCCTCCACCCACTTCACACATCATCCAGGGCGCAGCACGTGCTGCACCATGCAACCCACCTTCATCTGCTCCATGACGTCCTTGAGGGCAGGGATGGTGCCCGGCTGGAAGAGCTTGTCCCCAAAGCAGTGGTAGATGTAGTATGTCCACATGGCGCTCATGGAGAAGTAGACAGCCGCGCAGAGTAAGAAGCAGCGCACCCAGGTCTGGACAAAGTGAGGCATGGCTGCTTGCAGGGGCTCAGGCAGCACCCACAGGCACAGATCATTTTTCCACTGGTTCTCCTCCACCAGAAGCTGCTGGCGCTGCTCCTGGGGCATGTCCCTCAGCGGTGCCCAAGACAGCCACCAGGCTTGCAGGTCCCTGCACAAAACACAGCAGGCAGCCGCACGCGCACTCATACCTCAGACAAGATGCTTGTTGGCACCATGCAGGGCCTAGGCTAGCGCAGACACCAGGGATCCCAGGAGCAAGAGCGCCGATGTAGGGCTGATGGCATGGCATCGCTGCTCATCAGTGTAGAAGGGAGAGGATGTGGGTGGAGTGAGGTTGAAAGGAACCTGCTCTCTGAGTCCAGCTTCCCCGAGCTCGCCCGCTCCATCTCGGCCCACACCGTACCTTGCAGCAACTCCATACTTTCCAGGAAGCTGGGCAGTGGCGTCAGCGACCTGGAGGTGGGAAGGGGGTTTGGGACAGTCAACATCAGAACAGCAGGTGCCGCAGATATAAGCGAGCGCAGCGCTGGCAGGCCAGCGCACACACGCTTGCTCCCTGGGCATGTCTGCTGCAACGACCACCCGGCCTGTCCCGTACCCAATCCCAGTGCGCATGGTGCGAAGTGCCTGTACCGAGGTCGACACGCTTGCACGCGCAGTTTGTTCAAACTTACTCACCGCCAGGTTCAACTTGCCCCCGGGAATTCCGATGCATGTGAGCACCAAAGCCATAGAATAGAGGACGGTAAAAGCGGCTGTGTACGCCCAGCCCGTCTTGGCGGGGACGGGGGCGGAGCGCGCGACCATGTCTCCCGCTGCTTTCGGCAAGCCTAGCTGCCGATGGGCATGCAACACACAGCTCGCACCCCTGAGTTGTTTATTTTGATGTTGGCTGATCTCGTTTTCCCGCTGAGAATTTCTCTTGCGAAGTAACTCGGGGGTCAGCCAAGGAAGCTGTCGTGAAAGTAAAAGACATTTTGAAACACATAATGTTGCATCAACAGTTCAGTGCCTTTGCTCCGAGCGGGGCGACAAGGAGGCGCATGTGTGTGTATGCAAAAGCCAAGATTCCTCAGAACCATAAAAAAGGGGATGGCAGGGCCAAGCCCATCAAAGAGGATGCCATGTTTTATCAGCAGCTATATCAGAACGCTGACTTTCTGCCTGCTCCAGCAATGGCGCCGGCTGTTGCCATGCAGCGAAGTCCTGGTGCGTGTGCAGGGGCCTGGCATATGCATGGTCATAGGTGATTCGACATTTGCACTTACTGCCCTTGCGGCGGTGGGCCCTGCTTCTAAATATGCTTCAGATTGATCGAGGGAGATGTAGGTCAACGTCAACCCCAGCAGATGCTCAAGCTCGTGCGCATGGATTGGCAAATTGATTGACGCACAAGTCAGAGCATTGAGCGCTGGCATGCGTAAACAACTTTCAGAGTGCTTTTGCATGTGATTTGAGCCCAAAGCATACTCATTGTTTTCAAGCTTTCGTTTGTGAGCAGTTTTATCATGGCAATGGACCCCCAAGTGCTGCACCAGAGTTGCTGCTGTGTGTCCTGCAGCATTCCTACGGAGTGAATCAAGAATATTGGTGCATCATGCTCAAAATTTTGATGTTGTAATGAGCAAGACCGTTCTTTTTTGGTAGTGTTTCACTAAGATATTGGAATCTGATCATGAAGCGACTCTGTAGAGGCCAATTGTGCGCACACTGCTGTGATACGCACAAGGCATTGGCAAGTAGGAAAGAACATTGGGGCAGAATCTGGGGTGCAGTACATCTATGCTCTACTGAACACATGTCAGCACGCAACCAGCGGCATTACTCGGCCCCTGAGTGTGTGTTAGTTTCCTCACTGCTGCAAGCTCCGATTGGCTCTCCTCTTTGCACACGTATTCTTCCTGCTGTGATGAAGGAGGCCGCGAGCCCTCAATAAGTGCTCATGCTCCTATACTCTCTGCCCCCTCATTTCCTGCACTCAGGGAAGGGCATAGGGCTGATTGCCAAGGGCGGAGTAGTGCCGGGTGATTTACTGATCATCTCTGAGCCCGCAGGCCAAGTGGTGTGCGGTCTGGAGGGTGAGAGTCTGAAGCCAGAGCAGCTCGTCCACCACCTGCAAGCTGAGGGGGCACTGTCTGATACAGACAGGCAGGTGGAGCTCACGCCTGGCATTGGCTCGCAGGGGTGGCTTTGTTTTCCATTGCTCCTATTGTTCAGCTCGCTCACCACAAGAACTTGTTGACTTGTGCAAGCTTGTGAGGTGGGCCGATTCTGCTCCACAAGAGTGAGAGTGGGATCACTTAGTGCATTTACCAGATGTGGGGGTCTGAGGGATGCCATGGCGCTCGCAGCGAGGCTGATGGGCACTTTCAGACCACCACCTGGCTTTGAGTGGATGCTCCTGGGGAGGCACCTACCATTCTGTTCAATACCTGTGCACTATCCCAGCTGTCCCATCATGCTTGCGCAAAGCAGGCGGGGATCAGGTTGCAGCGGCGCTGCTCTAACCGCGGCCTGCGCATGCTGGCCATGACTTGTGTGGGAGATGTACTCACTTGGGCCCCACAGTGCAGCTGTCCTGCAGCAAGGCTGCATGCAATCTTGTGTGTGTGTGTGTGTGTGTGTGTGCCTGCCTGCCTGCCTGCCTGTAACTGTACGGGGGTTGTCATCTTTGGTAGCTTGCCAAACCTTTGGCTTGCTCCAAACATCCACCTAGATTTTTTTGCCTGTCTATGCTAATTTCTTGACCTATGCGTGCCTCCTTCAGATCAGGTGGTATCCAGTCGCTGCCTCTTGGTCCAATCGCCACAGGTTCAGGTTGTCACTGCTGTATGATGGCACGCAAGAATCGGGACAGCGGCCTGTCGCACTCAAGGACTTCTCAGCATCCCTTTTAAACATCATGGAAAAGAAGCCAGCAAAAGCCGGCAAGGGCTTTGGGGTGAAACCAAAGCCTGGTAAGCATAAGGCACCTTCCACTCAATTCTTGATGACAGGGACCCATAACTTACTCACGGAAGAGAACAGCTCGCTCCTAGCGGTCCAAGAGCGTTGGGCCCATGGCGCTTTACATGCTGCCTGCAACACAGCATGCATTCAAAAGGCTAAGCAAGCTACAAGAGCCCTGATCACGCCAAGCGCACTGAAGGGCACTCGGCCAGACAGGAGACTCCTGGTGAACGCCCGCATTTTGGTTGGGATGCAGCTATATGTTATGTGCACGTCCGCATCTTCCTTGCCAACAATGAGCAAACACCTCATCCTCTTGGCCATGTCCTTTGCAGCACCCTCCCCAGCCTCTGTTGAAGATATCAAAGGAGAGCGGCTGGCAGACATTGTCAGGTATAATGCTTGGGGTATTGAGTACGCCGACTTTGGGGCTGCTGCCCTGCGGAAGCAGCCCTCACAGTCTTATATAGGTAAGGTGTGGCACCACGGACCTGGTATGCAGGCAAGCAGGAGCCATTAGCAGACAGAATGGCTGGTGTGGGAGGCCTGCCACCTTAGCTGCAAGGGCTGACACGTCCAAGAGGGGCCTGCTGACCCCGTGACCTCGAGGTGTTAAGGCAACATGAACCATTATATTTGGCTAATTGGATTGTGGTTGGTCAGTGCCAGCCAAGATAGAAATTGAGTCTCCTGCTGTCTGAAACAGTGATCTCAAGCAGCCCAATTCTTTGCATCCAGATCATCTATGTTATTGTCCTATCACCGTTGATTCCAGTGTAATAGCACTGATACTTCCCGCTGTCCCTGTCCATCCTCTTAAATCCAGGTCCTTCAATAGCATCTTACCTTATGCAAGTGTTGTTCTGTGAGCGTGACATCAGGATCTTGCCTGCACCAGGAGCCATGTGCCTCCTCAAGCGCGCTGTCTGAAAGTGTGCAGCCCTGGCTGTGCCTTACTCACAGGTGTCTGGCCTGAGTTCTCGCTCCTTAATCACTCCTGCGTGCCCAACACCCAACCTGTGCTCATCGGAGACCGTCTCCTACTTAGAGCTGCAAGCAATATCCCTGAGGGAGGCGAACTGACGACCTCATACCTCGGCATTGGGGTAAGTGGGATCGCAGAATTTTAGCTACTTAGGGCACATGTGGTCCTGGTTTACTTAAGAGCTCATGTGGCCCTGGTCTACCTCTGTCCTTTTCGCAGTTTGACCATATAACTCGGAACGCGAGTGCTGTGCGCAGCCCTTTTTTGCTATCAGGCCCATGCAGTCTCTGCTTGTCACCAACCCTCCTGGTTTTGCCTATGAGGGCAACATCACACCTTTCCTACGCGTGCGCCGCACCCTTAGACAGAGCTTTGAGCACCCCGGCGCAAGGCAACCGTCACTGAGGCAGCTTGTCATGTCTTTCAAAGCACAATGTGCACGAGACCGACCTCTGCCTTCATTTCGTATTGCCCACCCATTCACCACCACCACCACCACCACTGCATTCCTTTTGGCGCTTCAGGGTGGCTACCCTGTAGCAGAGCGGCGGAAGCAACTCAGCTCTACATACGGCTTCAAGTGTAACTGTCCACGCTGCAAAGTAAGCTACAAAAAAAGACAAATAAAAATTAAAGGAACTGTAGAGCATTGCCAGAGCGTGAAAGCATTAACTGACAGCCAATGCGACTACGTTACTACTTTGCCACACGAGAAGCCTGATTTGCTGACAGCAGGCTTCTTAGACGCCTGAATGGCTTGCAACATGTGTATGCCTGACTTGGTTTGCTGAGCAAACTTTGCTTAGTGCACAATCAGCCTGTCAGCTTCTTAATTGCACGCGAACGGTTCAATGAGGTGAACTATTTCCAATGTGAATAAAACAGGAGAGATTGATTCTTGGCTTCAGTGGTGTGCTCCTCCAATTCAGAGCTTGCATGTCTGTGTGCGCACGTATCTATGTGTAGTATGTGTAGGGATGGGTGAATAGGGTCTGATCAAATGCCAAAGAGGCTCTATAGAGGCTCGAATAGGCTCTCAAGCGGCTCTGCAGAGCCTCGACGATGGTCAGCCAAATCCTATTTACCCATTCCTAATATGTGTGCGCGTGTATGCATGGCTGCTTGCATGTGCGCATGCATGGGCGCATCTTAAAGATGCTTCTGAGCAAGTAATAGATGTTGTCTTACTTCCTGTGTCTTCATAAGTAGACTTGCGTTTGTTTTTCATGCCTCTGTTCCTGATAATCCATTCATTACAGCACATGCTGTGCCATGGGCCAGCAGATGCAGTCGTCCTTTATTAAAACTGACTGAAACTTTTTTGTATGCCCAATCACTCTTAAGATGGAGGAAGCCGCTCCTCAGGATGTCACCTCAGCTCTGCAACGGATGTGGAGTGGAATGGCTGAAGGCAATGTTGCGAAGCAGGCCCAAGAGCTGGTGAGCAGGCGTGTTGTGGGAGCAATGGCGCAGAGCAAGACCATTGGTTCGTTAAGCAGGCAAGGCGTGCAAACTCCACTGGGCTCTAACACCGTGCAGGAAGGGCAGCTAACCGCGGTGTGGCGAGAGTTTGAAGTTGGGGACGATGCTGGTCGGGAGAGCTCTGTGTCTATCACAAGCCTTTACCTTGAAGCTGTGCAGTCAATCTCTGTACCCGTGAATGCAGATCATGTCCGTGTCTCCAGAGGCCAAAGCCAAGCTGGAGCAGCTGCAGCAGCATCTCGAGAAGGAGGTAGCTGCGTTTGAGGGGCTTCTTGAGCAGCACAGTCTGGATCCGCGCGTGCGCCAGTGGCTGCGCGCCAGTGCATACGCCACATACGAGTTGCTGGCCGTCTGCAGGGATGAGCAAGAGAGTGCTCGTCAAGGCCAAGTAGGTGCAGTATGTGAAAAAGATAGTTGGCTATCATGGCAAGTTGTGTCCCACAACATATTGAGCCATTCATGCACAGTATGGATGAGAAAAGCTGGTCTGCTTTCTGGGTTCATCTAGAACTTGCCATAAGAAATGTCAGTACAGCAAATCACAGGAGCGGCTATGATTTGTCAAATTTGCCAGCAATCACTCAGGCACCGCATTGTAAGAGCACATTTCCTGGCTTTTGGTGCCATTGCCCTTAGGGCGTAGCCCTCTTATGACACTTATCTTCATCAAGATCACCATTGTGGAAAGCACCCGGGGCACAATTCCCAAGAGAGCAGCCACAGGCGCCATGGTCAACTGATACCTCATCCTGTCTGCTCAGAGGCGCCGCTCATTATTTTAAGAGTGTTGCTTTGTTTCCGGTCTGCAGGTGCCCAGCACAAGAGAAGGGGAGGCAGCTAGCAGCGAGGGCATGCCAGGGGTCCCAAATGATGAGCATCCAGAGAACCTTGTGCCCCTCATCAGCGTGATTAGCCCAGGTAAAGTACTGCCAGAAGTGTCAGCCAGGGACACAGCTGCCGCTAGATACGTGCTAGTGCCAGAATTACTCATCAGCTTTTCTGACTCAGTGCATTGTCCAGTCAATGCAGGGGGTTAGGTGACTCAGGTAGCATGTTCGGCCACGCTGAAGTGTGCCTGCGTGACTGAACAAGTTTGGTTGCTCAAATGACCTTTTGGGCTGGCAAGCCTATTTGAAAAGGCACGTAGATGCCTGTGTCTTGCTCTGGGAGCAGCCAAGGTCCTGGGTAGCCAGGTATGTGAGGAAGCCTCCCTCAAGCAAGGCAGGACCACCAGCAAAACGTCATTGAGTTGAAACCCCAAAATAATCCTGGCTACACCCCAGGCTGCCCACCAGCTCCCTGCTCCCTGGGGCTACCTGCTCGCAGCCAGCGATGCGCATCTGTACCTGACATTCGAGTGGCTTGAGCGTACCGGGAAAAAGTACGGCAGCGGGCATGAAAAAGCAAAGGTGGCCTCCCAAGCTTGCCTTGCCGCGCATCTGATGCGGTACGGACGGGTGCCTAACGAGCTTCTTTCTCAGCTTCTCATGTCTCGGGCACAGGTAAGGAGAGGGTATGAATCCCAATTGCTTGATCGTGACTGACTGCTGGTGTGTGCCCATGCACGTGGGACTTGCTATGCAAGACTGTTACAAGACAGTTGGGTTAGATGCTGAATGACAATCACGTGTGCAGCGCATTGGCCACTTGTTGCCAGCCTTGATGATTTATCCTGGGTCTAAAAAGTCGATTTAAGATAGGGCCGACACTGCCTACTTCAACAATTCAAAGAACAGCAAGGCAGAGGAAATTGTTCTCCAAGCGCGCAACATCTATCATACATAAGGATAGGTTAATAGGGTGGTCCAGCCTGCCAAAGAGAGTCACCGAGACTCGGCGAGACTCGTTGTAGATGGGTAGGGCCTAGATGGGAGACCGTCGTTAGAATAACTGCTTTTCACAGGCGCGTCCTTTGGTCCTGATAACTTTCATGGAACTTCAATATAATTAAAAACAAATTATTTGAACAGGTTCCGGAGGCTGGGATGTGTCACAGGCTGTTCCGTCCTCTCCCCCCCGTTCCACACCCCTCAATTCCACCCTTACAAACCTAGTTGCTCGATACTTAGCATTCTTTTCATCTTGTTCGGCAACGAGCTGCAGGCTGGACTCCAGGTCGCCCGCAAACAAGTCCTTGTGTTGCAGCAGATGTAAATCAGCTTCCGCGCACACGCCAAAGCAAGCCTTGAGCAGTTCTTGGTGCACATTGGGCCCCAAACTGACCAGTTACGCTCGCAGACACAAGCTGTGGGAGCATGCATAGTAGCTACACTGTGGCAAGGGTGGGAAAGCCATGTTTAGAAGCCCACAGGAGGAAGTTGACGCGCTGAATGGTGGGGTCTGAAGTGCCAGCTGCTGCCAAGTGCTTTCCTTCCCTTTCTCCTTCCATTCTTTCACATGTTTCAAGACACCTTTGCAGGGGTGCTAGCTCCCTGGAAGGATAGGTAGCCCATTTCCCTGTCAGTCATGTCCAAGCTCATCACATCACCACGCTCCTCATCGTCCCACACCACTTTTTCTCTCATTCTGAATTTACAGTAAAACATTTTTAATGGTTAGGGAGAATTTGATATTTTCTAGCAAAATTTTGCACAATTTCGGCGTTTACCAGTCAAATTGGTGACATTCGTTGGTGATGAGGGTCCCCCCCATCCCCAAAGAGACTCAGCGGTTCTCACAGAGTCTTGTCGTTGGCGAGTCTCGACGAGACCCCTGCCCAACCCTACTCATACAAATTTCTTCCCACCATCATGCACTCCCCTTCCTTCCCCCTCCCCCTCCCTTCCACCTTCTCTCTCCCCCATACTCACCCTCTTTAAACTCTTCCTTTGAATTTGCAGCTGGAGTACAACTTGGGCAGGGTGAACCTCCCGTCAACAAGTGTAGCTTAATTTAAGGAGCACATCCTTGCAGTGATCCCCATAACTCATGAATGTGCCCCTCCGGGAAGTGGCAGGATTGTATTTACTTTTGTGGTTCATCAGTGAGTACCTTGTTTCCATTGTTGGCGAATTGCCAACTACATCTTCAATCTTGTGGTCACCTATGGCTTGTACCTATTACGTCAATGTATTTCAACTTTTAGAAACCGTGCAGATGTATGCGTACACGTACACATTTCCTTACATTTTTTATGACATTTTCCTGTGACATGCTGGAAAACGTGACGTACTGACTGAGAAAGTAGAAATGAAATGGTTGAGGTGTCTACATCTGGAGCCGTGCTACTACGAGGCTTTGAGAATGCAATCGATTGCGGATTTACAGATGTCCATCTGTTTTGCATCTTTTCTTGTCTTCATTCCGCCTCCCATATTTGACAAAAGGTTGCGCATCACACACTATTGTGCCTTGGCCAAAAATCGCCATAAGTGGCGCTCCCAAGCAACTGTTCCAAACAAGGATAGGCATCCAAATCCAAAGCTTCCCTGATTACACAAGATTTACAAGACCGAGGTTAACCAAAAGCCATAACGTTCGGCCTATTGGTTAATGACTGGTAAATGTGTGTGCAATAGCTTTCAAGCATACAATTTAGGTTAGGTTACATAGCTGTATCCGCCAAAAGAGGGCAGCTTAGCTGAAGCCTTAAAGCCTGGAAGCTGAGCCAAAACTATGAAGGTGCTCGAGTTAGGGTTAACCGCCAACCTGGCAGTGAGGCTGATTGGTTTGTGGCTGGTCTTTGCCGGCCAGAAAGTAATCCATAATGTCTGAGATAAAGTTGCAAAGTTTGTTGTGCCGTTGGGAAAGGAAGTAAAAGACTGTTTAACAGGGTAGGCAATGCATGCAAAATGTAAGGGGCCTTCAAAAAGAAAGCAAAGAAAGAAGAGATAGGCAACAGGGAACAAAAATGTCTTTATGAGAGAGAGCACACAAGGTTTATAAGGTTTACAAGGATAAGGCCTTCAGTCAAGAATTGCGACTGCTAGCCTGCTCATAAAAAACGATTAATTCATGAAGAAAAAAAGGAAGTTTATGGTTGAGAGAGCACACAAACAAGTCCTGACAGTGAAAACGAACTTGCACCTCATTTTACACATTAAGTAGGCACACCGGCACACCAGCCAGTGAGTGGCAGAAAGGCCCAAGGTAAAATGGAAAAAAAGACATCTGCATCCTGCAGGTGACTTGCATAATGTGTTCAGATCAACAGCCAGGAATTCAGGGTTGCACAGAGCAGTGCTGCGGCCCCCCTCCAAAGCGTAGCCGTAAGTTAGGTAACATAGCTGTACTTGCCGAACAAGGGCAGCTTTGCCGTAGAAGTATGCTACGCTTGGAGAAACTACGGCTTAAGGGTTCTGGTGCGGAAGCTTCGGACTAGCAATTGCCCTCCTCTTTGTGCCCTGAGCTTTGCTGAAAAAGAAGAAAGAAGAAAGAAAAGAAAAATTTCTCTGCTGACTTGAGCTATCACGTTTTGATAGACTAGTTTTTATAACAGGCCATATAGGCCATGCGGTGTCGACCACACCTTAAGCACTTATTCAGAGCAGTGCCGGGTTGCTCAAGAGCCTCTACACCAGCAAAGGAGTACTTATGTGATGGGGAACTCTATTGTCTTGGCTTAAGCCAGCAACTTGCGAGAGATCAGCCAAACTTCTCCTGGGTCACAAAAGCCACTTCAGCCGCTTTAAAAAGGCAGCATGCCAGCTTCTGCCGCGCGGCTTATCCAGCAGTAGCTCCAAGTTGGGAACCCTGTGTTTGGCCCATGGTGGATAATTCAAGCACTGGAAACTGCTGAACGTTAATGTGGCAATGTGGCAACATTAATGTGAGATTAACAGCCCATAATGCTTGCTTTTGAGAGAGCAGCGCAGCATTCAAAAATGCTGGTGATTCTAAAAGGATAGATAAAGGCGTAGATGTCAGCTTCAAAAGAGCTAGGGGATTTATGATTATGATCCATGGAGGACCAGGACATGGCCAGCGCTTCAAAAATTAGCGGAACCAGGTGTTTGGAGTACTGTTTGCATACCGGCATTAATTAGAGGTATGATTGAAAAAAATTAAAAATCCACCAAGGCAAACTTAAAAAATCCAACTGTAAAGGTAAGCCATAGCGTAGAGTAGCGTAGTGGAGCCGAAACTGATTGTTCCACTTGATATAATATTTAATGCATTAAATCTGCATAATGCACGTTTTGACGTACACTGTGCCATCAGGAAAGAGTGTTTGGTTCCTGGTGCATTCGCAATAGTAGTAAAATTTTAATTATTTCAAAGGTATCATAAATCTTGTACTGTGTTTTGGAATATATGCAAGGCGTGCACATTCACTGTTGATCGTCTCTGATCATACTATTAAATCATCATGACGCGTGAGAGGGAGTATTTCTTCGGGGAGGACCGGGGGGGCATGGGGCGGGGGCCACCGCGTGGCGGTGGTGGATTCGTGCACAAGAGTCAGGCAGTGAAGGCTCTGAAGGAAACGATGCAATCGGGCCACCGCACAGGACTGCCGCCCTTACTGCTAGACTACTTCAAGCCCCGAGATCCCCTGCCGCGAGTCACCGAGCTGCGCAAAAAGAAGCTACCTGTGCCATTTTCTGGCGTGGCTCAGTTCGTACCGCTGTTCGCTGGGCCCCAAGACCCCGAGGAGGTCACCGCTGAGCCCAAGCCCCGCCTGTTCAGGAACCCAGAGTTGAACTTGCAATGCAGGCTCAACACAGAGACCAAGCAAGAAAAGTAAGTGCACAGGTGGCTCCAAAGGTCATGCCTGGCCTGGTGGGAGCTGCATCAACCCATTCTTGATGGGCAGCGCCAAGGCATTTGCTGCAGATGCAGGCACCCATTCCAGCTGCAGCTACGTATGTAGCGAACTGCAGTTACGTATACGTGGGAGAGCACAGATAGCAACATTGTGACTGTTCCATGCATGCATAATGCCTGCGCTTGATTAGGCGAACAGGTGTCTGCAATTTCAATTGCTCATCACCATCACCAACGACTAGCGCGCAGCACAGCCAGGGCAAACACGCATCTATCCATGCATGCTTCACCAACTGCATCAACTTCAACAATTGATTTTCATCTTGGGAATGCATGATGCATTAATTTTTGCAATGGCATGGCTTATCATGCGTGCTCGAAGACTGTTGACTGGCCAGTGAACAGATAGCAAGACAGCAACATCTGAGTTCGCTCCCGAGACTGATCTTGCTGACATCATCCATGCATGGGGGTGTTCATGTTAGTCTTTCTGGCTTTCATGCGTGGCGCTTGGTTATTATGGTCGACGCACGAACAGCACCCCCATCCAACATGCCGGGCACCCCGGCATGTTGGAATCTTGCAATTGATGCATTTAGGAGATAAAACACAAATCTACCCTCACCGTGCAGGCACATACGTCTGAGCGAGTGGCAGCGGGAAGAGGTGCGCCCATGCATGGCTAATTCTAAATACAAACAAACGGCCAGCTGCCTTTGCTGTTGCATCCTTATTGTGGTCCTGGTCATGTGGAGGAGGTCGCAAGTGGACCTCTTGTGCAAGTATTCCAAAAACACTCCAGCAGGAGCATACACCTGCTCATGCCAGCAATGTATATACTAACATGCATCAGTGCTCAATGACCCGTGCTCTATCTGTAGGCTGCGGCCAAAGCAGAGGAGGCTTCAAAGGCATGGGATCCAAACAGGGACCCGAAAGCTGAGGTAGGCTGGCATGTGCATGTATTGGCGTGTTTTAGGCAGAGGTGGTGCTGTTGCATGTCCGCGGTCACAGGTGTCCACAGGTCTGTTGCAATTGCTGCGGCCCTCACATGCACTGCTCCTCTAACTCAACGTGAGGGCTTTTGAAGGTATGGCGTGGCTCATGTGGAGACCAGCACGAGGGGCAGAGTTGAAAGTCGTTCTCTCAGAGGACGTCCTCCCTGACTCGTCCCGCACATGCCCCACAACGCAGGGCGACCCGTTCCGCACGCTATTCGTATCCCGGCTCAGCTATGATGTGACGGAAAAGAAGCTCCGTCGTGAGTTTGAAGAGTACGGGCCCATTAAGCGAGTGCGGATCGTGACAGACAAAAATGGTGGGTGCCGATTGTATTTTGAATGAAACCCAGATAGGTGACACCTATAGACATGTCTCACCATTTATCTTGCTGGCAGAGCGATGTACGGCTTCCCAGCACATGCATGGGGGAGCGCGCGCACGCGCACGCGCGCGCGCGCACACGCACACACACACACACACACACACACACACACACACACACATGTGCACGTACATACACGTGCGCA
>LFIK01001055.1_pt1 | contig 21461 bp, 19 predicted proteins | sample 643401 | NCBI WGS metagenome assembly LFIK01 (sample SAMN03777447, study PRJNA286221) | soda lake metagenome | biome: soda lake; feature: Kulunda steppe; material: water; isolation source: sample T5-Br brine of Lake Tanatar-5 | place: Russia: Kulunda steppe | collected 2010-07
ACAAGATCTGAAGTTTTCAGGCGTTTCCAAACCGTCCGTGGAAACGGGGTAGAACCCGAAGCTCGAACGAAAGCAATGGGGAACCGCAGCGACTTCCATACGCCGCATCACGGCCGAGATGCTCATGTCACTCAAGGGGCCTCCTCGCGGGGCGGTGAACACGTAATCAGAGCCCATTTGCCTTGGAATAGATTCCAGCAATCGGATTGCGTCATCGGTCAAGGGCACACGGTGGGGCTTCCTGCCCTTCATTCGCTCCGCCGGCACTGTCCAGAGTCGTTTTTCCCAGTCAATCTGAGACCATGTTGCCAAACGTACTTCTCCGGATCGCCCTACCGTGTATAAGATGAATTCCAACGCCCTCGCCCCCATACCGGCCTTCATTCGAAGCCTTTCCAAGAAGTCCGGCACCTCCTTCCACGGCAAAGCTGGGTGGTGCTTCACTTTCTGGATCTTATTTGGGGCCGGCAGTAGTAACTCGAGATTTCCGTCCCAGCTAGCGGGATTCTCGCCGACACGGAGCTCGCTGACCTTTGACCAATCGAGAACCGCGGCAATTCGCTGACGTACGCGCGTCGCGGTTTCCGTCTTATCCCGCCAGATGGGCTCAAGCACATTGAGCACATCGGGTACGCTGATCTCTGCGACCGAGACATTGCCGATCACGGGAAATGCGTACCTCTGGAGACTGGAAATCCAGTCCTTGCGGTGTTTATCGTTGCTGAATTCGGCAGCACGCGCAGCGTGACACCTATCAGCCGCCTCGGCGAATGTCACCCGCCGGGCCGCGTCCAAAGCAGCCGCCCGACGTGCTGCCTGCCGCTCGGCAACAGGATCGACCCCGGATTTGATTTGCCCCTTCAACTCCCGAGCCCTTTCCCTGGCTTCAGCGAGAGAGACATCAGGAAAACCGCCAAGCCCGATATCCCGCCGCTTGGAGCCAACCGTGATCCGGAGAATCCACGAACGTCCACCGCTTGGATAGACCTGCAAGAGCAACCCCGCAACTCCACCCACGGCGTGCATACCCCGCCTTGTCAGGCGGCGAACTTCAATTGCGCTCAACTCTTTCGCCTTCTTCGGCATCCGAAGCACCTCACGCATGTCAGCCTAAGCACGTCAGCAACCGCGGAACCGCGATAGCCGACCCCATGCGCGAGAACGTATCCGGGGTGTAAGAGGCAAGGGATGCCTTTAAGTGTGATCCTTCTCACCCAACAAACCACCCAACAACCGGCAGGCCATTGGATGCAACAGGGTGCAACAAGCGACGACGTCCTTGAGATTCTAAAACAATCGCTTACAGGGACAATCTGCAATGATTTCTACAAACTGCAACACGAATTACGTGGACCCCGGCTCCACCAGAATCCCCACATCGTACCACTCTGAATCAATTACTTATCGAATTCCGGATGATGTAGATTCACGGCATGTCCTCCCCTTGGCAGGGGCGGTGATATTTGCCGGATGTCCTCAGGACCGCATCGGAGTGGTCCTTGTCCTCCTTACCTTCAGCAACTCCTGCAAGTCGCAACCCACGATGTCCAGGCGCCTTCGTAGCCACCAAGAAACAGGTGGTAATGCCCGGAACTTCTGGTGGCCCGCGAAATCATAATTTCGGGCTACCAAACGGGTAGTGCATCGACACGGATCTGAATTGGATTGCAAGCGCTAAAGCGGGGCGACGGTCGCGTGCAGGAAGGACAGCCACGCTCCGATCAGGAACACCACCAGGTGCTCTCACCAACTGGTCTCCGCCCGGCGCTACACAGCTTGGCATCGTAATACTCCGTCAACTTTTCGCCTATGGAGGCTGGCGTGAAGAGCGTGTGGGTTTTCTTGGTGCTGCTCCTGATCTGGTGGGTGCTGGACGGTCCGCACAGCCTCGCGGTGGGCGTGACTGCTGCGGCACTGGGGTCGATCCTGTTCCACGTGCTCGGTTTCCGGCCAGGGTATCGAATCCAGCTTCTCAAGCTGCCGCAGTTTGCCACTTACTTCATCATTGAGTCCTTTCGGGGTGGATCGGATGTCGCTCGACGCGCCCTCGATCCCGCGCTGCCGCTCCATCCGCACCTGTTCGATTATGCCGTGCGCCTCCCTGCTGGCCAGCCACGGAATCTATTCATGGGCGTCATCGGATTGCTCCCTGGCACGTTGAGCGCGGATCTTTCGGCGGATGGACAGGTGATTCGCGTGCACGCGATCAACGAGGATCCGGCACCCGCGGTCGAGGAACTTGAACGCCGCATCGCCAGGCTGTATGGCCTGGAAGGCGGCGTGTGATGCTCACCTGGCTGCTCCCGGCCATCATCCTCTTCCTGCTCGGCAACCTGATCGCCGGGCTATGGCGCGTGTGGCGCGGGCCCTCGGATGCGGATCGGATGCTGTCCGCCCTGCTGTTTGGCTCCACGTCGGTGGCGGTGCTGATTCTATTGGCCGAGTGGCTGGGCGTCCCGGCGCTCCGCATCGCGGCCCTGCTGGTGGTCATGCTGGCGACCATTCTCACCATAACCTATGTCGGCACCACCAAACGCCGATCCGCCCGGGAAGCGGATCATCAACGGGGGGATCGGCCATGAGTCTCGTGATGCACGGTCTGGCCACGGTGTTGCTGCTGGCCGGCGCCTTCTTCTACCTGGCCGGCACGGTGGGATTGATCCGTTTCCCCGATGCGCTGAGCCGCATGCACGCGCTGACCAAGGCAGACAACCTGGGCTTGCTGTGCATCTGTGCCGCAGCGGCGCTGCTCGCCGGTGGGGTACGGCCAGCGCTCCTCCTGCTGCTGATCTGGCTGCTAGCGCTGCTGGCCGCCACGGTGTCGGCGCACCTGATTGCCCGGGTAGCACTGGCCGACCGAGGCGAAGCGGCTCCGGCGGACGCGGAGGACGCGCCATGAGCTGGACGCTGATCGTGGACCTTGTCCTTGCTGCAGGGCTAGTGCTGCTGGCCTGGCATGCCGTAGTCGGCGGCACGCTGTTCCGGGGCATTGTGATGTTCGTGGTCTTCGGCATGGTGCTCGCCCTCGCGTGGGCCTGGCTGGGATCACCGGATCTAGCCATGGCCGAGGCGGCAATCGGGGCCGGCGTCACCGGGGCACTCCTCATGATCGCCCACTGGCGCCTGAAGCGGCTCAACGCGGTCGAGCCGGTTGATCCATCACCTTTGCGCTCCCGGATGGCGCTCGTGGTCGCCGTGCTCGGCACCGCCGTGGTCGGCATTATCGGTCTGGCATCCCTGGCAGCGCTCGGAGGCAGTGCCGACGCCGCGCGCATGATGAACGCCGCCCTGCCGGACACAGGGATCGGCAACCCGATCACCGGTGTACTGATCATCTTCCGCAATCTCGACACGCTGCTCGAGGTCGCGGTCCTTCTTGCCGCCTATGCCGGAGCGCGGGCCGCATTCGGATCGCACCACGCTGCGCTCCCGCAACCGCCTTCCAGCACGCCACTGTTCGGCGCCCTGGTGACCATCGTGGGGCCGCTGACCGTTGTTGTGGCGATCTACCTGTTTCAGGCAGGCAGCCAACTGCCCGGAGGCGCATTCCAGGCTGGCGCCACCCTGGCGGCCCTCGGGGTGATGCTGGTACTCGCCGGGAGACTTGGGCCGGCCCCCGAAGCTGGCTTGATCACGAAAATGATCCTGGTGGTCGGCACCCTGGTGTTCTGCCTTGTGGGTCTCGGCGCGTTGCTTGTCGATATGCCGATACTCGGCATCCCGGGGATCTGGGCGGTGTATCTCATCGAGGCCGCCATGATGGTCTCGATCGCCCTGACGCTGGTTTTGCTGTTTGCCGGTGCCGCCAGGCTTGACTGGAGGCGGCCATGAACCACCCGGAAATCTGGATGCTCGCTGCCGCCGGGATCTTCGGCATCGGCCTCTACAGCCTGATCATCTCCCACCATCTGCTGCGTCAGACGATGGCGCTCAAGGTCATGGGCTCGGCTGTGTTTCTGGTGCTGGTGATTTCTGTGGGCCTGGTCGATGGCGCTCTCGACGGCATTGCCCAGGCCCTGGTGCTGACCGGCATCGTTATCGCGGTGGCGGCGATTGCATTCGCGCTTGCCCTTATCGTTGCGCTCGCCGAGCAAACCGGGTCGGTCTCCCTGGACTCCGACGACGAGGAAGACGGCGATGGTCACTGAGGCATTCGCCGCCCTGGTGCTGGTTCCGCTCATTGCGGCCTGCCTGATTCTGCTGCTGCCGGGCCGCGCGCGCTGGCTGGCAGTTGTTGCCGGGCTGCTGCCGATGCTGCCGGCGATGGTGGTGCTGACAGGCGAGTTGCTGCGCGAGGGCTCCGTGCGGCTGGCAATCGCGGGCTTCGACGCACCCCTGGGGATCGTCTGGTATCTGGATGCCCTGAGCGCCGTTCTGCTCTGGCTGAACATTGTGATTGTGGTCGTGGTTGGACTGCATGCCGCCACGCACTACCGAGTGGACGAGCGGGATGGCCAGCATTTCTGGCTGCTCTGGCTGCTGTTGGCCAGTGCCATGAATGCGCTACTGCTGTCGTCCGACCTGTTTAACCTGTTCGTGACACTGGAACTGGTCACGCTGGCGGCCATCGGTCTGCTGGTCATTGATCGTAAGCCGGCTGCGCTGCGCGCGGCCGTACGCTATCTGATACTCGCACTGCTGGGTTCGCTGCTCTACCTACTCGGCGTGGCGCTGATCTATGGCCAGACCGGGACGCTGGATCTGTACCTGGTTGGCCAGGCCCGGGACCCGGACCTGCTGTCTCGGACCGCATTGATCCTGATGACATTCGGTCTGCTGCTCAAGGCCGCCGTGTTCCCGCTGCACGGGTGGTTGCCCGCGGCGCACGGCAATGCGCCGGGGCCCGTGAGCGCCATTCTCTCGGCCATGGTGGTCAAGGTGGCGCTCTACCTGGTCTGGCGCCTCTGGCTGTGGACCGGCGCCGAATGGGAACTGCCCCTGGCGCTCTTCGCGCTCGGGTTGCTCGGCGCCGGGGCGATCGTCTACGGCTCGCTGCTCGCACTCATGCAGCAGCGGCTGAAGATGATCATTGCCTACTCGACCGTGGCCCAGTTGGGTTACCTCATGCTGTTGTTCCCGCTGCTTGGTGGCGTGGCATTCCAGGCGGCCACCTATCATCTACTCAGCCACGGACTGGCCAAGGCGGCCATGTTTCTGGCCGCGGCGAATCTGCTCCATCGCATGGGCAGCGACCGGCTCGAGCACCTGCGCGGCGTCGACCGTCGGGCGCCCCTGGAAGTGTTCACCCTGGCGATCGCCGGCGTGAGCATCCTTGGCCTGCCTCCCACCGGCGGTTTCATTGCCAAATGGTTATTTGTGGAGACGGCACTAGAACAAGGGCAGTGGCCGTGGATCGTGGTGATCCTGCTCGGCGGCCTGCTGGCCGCTGGTTACCTGTTCCGGGTGCTGGCAGTGACCTGCACCCGGCCGGTGGCCTGCGAGGCCCCTCGGCCAGCGCTCGCCGCTGACCATGTGGCGGGGCTGACGGCTCTGACCCTGGCGCTGGCCGCGCTTGTCGCCGGCCTGGCGCCGGAGCCGATCCTTGATCTGCTCGACAGCGGTTGGCCACCGGAGGTCAGACCATGACCGAATTCCTGGTTTACTGGCTCCCCCTGCTGGTGGTGATGGTCTCGGCTCTTGCCGGGGTGGGCATTTTTCTGGCCGGCGAGCATCGCCCGGTGCTGCGGACCACGCTCAACCTGTTCGCAGCGGCGGCCAAGGTTGCCCTGGTAGCCGTAATGGGGCTGCTGGTCATGAATGGCCATGTGCCGGAGTTCAGCCTGCCGCTGCTGCCAGGCCTGGACCTCAAGCTGCGCGCCGACGCGCTGAGCATGCTTTTCGCCTCACTATCGGCGGTGCTCTGGCTGGTAACCACTGTCTACGCCGTTGCCTATCTGGAGCGCGGTAGCGACCGGGCGCGCTTTTTCGGCTTCTTCAGCCTGTGCGTGACTGCGACCATGGGCATCGCCATGGCCGGCAACCTGCTGACCTTCTTCATCTTCTTCGAACTTCTGACCCTGACCACCTGGCCCCTGGTGGTGCATAACGGAAAGCCCGACTCGTTTGCGGGCGGGCGCACGTACCTGGCTCACACGCTGGGTGGCAGCGTGCTTCTGCTGGTGGGCATCATCTGGCTTTACGCGCTCACGGGGAATCAGGATTTCATCGGCGGTGGCTACCTGAGCGACCTCGGTATTGATCAGTACGACAGCCTGCGCATGATCTTCTGGCTGCTGGTCATCGGGTTCGGGGTCAAGGCAGCACTATTCCCGTTCCATGCCTGGCTGCCGCGAGCCATGGTGGCTCCAGCTCCCGTCAGCTCGCTCCTGCACGCCGTAGCCGTGGTCAAGGCCGGCGCGTTCGGCATCGTCCGCCTGGTGGAGGATATCTACGGCCTCGAGCTGACCCAGAGCCTGGGCCTGGATCTGCCGCTGCTGTTGATGGCCTCGTTCACGATCGTCTACGGCTCCGTCATCGCGCTCTTCCAGAGCGACATCAAGAAGCGTCTCGCCTACTCAACGGTCAGCCAGGTGTCGTATATCGCACTCGGGATCGCCATTGGCGGCCCGGTCGCCACCATCGGCGGCATGGTCCACCTGGTCCACCAGGGGCTGATGAAAATCACGCTCTTCTTTTGTGCCGGGATCTTCGCCAACCTGCTCGGCGTCAAGTCCATCGACCAGCTCGACGGCATCGGCAGACGCCTGCCGTGGACGAGCCTGTGCTTTACCATCGCGGCGCTGGGAATGATCGGGCTCCCCCCCGTGGCAGGCTTCATCAGCAAATGGTACCTGGGTGCCGGGGCCGTGGCGGTGGATCGCGACTGGGTCATCCTGGTGCTGCTGGCCAGCACCCTGCTCAACGCGGCCTATTTCCTGCCACCCATCAAGCGGATCTGGCTGCATAAGGCACCGGAGACCTGGCCCAACGAGATCACGCCGCGCCGGCTGGAAGTCTACGGCCTGGTGGGCGCGACCGTAGTGACGGCACTCATGGCGCTTGCCGCGGGACTGTTCGCGGGCCATCCGCTCAGCCCGCTTGGCTGGGTGACCAGCATTGCCGAGGGTTACTTCGACCTACCGGAGGCGTACTTCTAATGAGCAGCCTGCTGGCGGTGGTTTTACCCTTTATCCTCGCGCTTCTGATGACTGTGCCGGGGCGCGTGCGCGAGACGGTCTGCCGCATCGCGCCGTTTGCCCCGCTGGTTCTGCTGCCCGTCCTTCTATTTCCGGGCGAAGTGGAACTGGGGCTGCAACTGGTCGGGCTGAAGCTGGGCATCGATGACGCATCCATTCCCATGGTGTGGCTCACCCTCATCGCCTGGGGGCTGGCCGGCTGGCTGGCGGCGGGAGTGATCGAGGGCGAACGCACCTGGTTCTGGAGCGGCTGGCTGCTGGCACTCACCGGCATGAATCTGGCGTTGCTCGCCGGCAACGTCGTCAGCTTCTACCTGGGCTTTGCCATGGTGAGCATGTCGGCCTACCTGCTGGTGGTACATGCCGACACCCCCGCGGCATGGCGTGCCGGGCGCATCTATCTGGTGATGGCGATGGCCGGGGAGGCAGCCATCCTCGCGGGCGTGCTGCTGCTGGCCGGCAAGGTCGGCAACGTCTCCTTCGACGCGCTGCTGACAGGTGCCGCTGCGGAGCTGCATTCCGAGGGGCCGGTACGCTGGCTGCTGCTCATCGGTTTCGCGGTCAAGCTCGGGATTATGCCGCTGCATCTGTGGCTGCCTCTGGCGCACCCGGTGGCGCCGGTTCCAGCGAGCGCCATTCTCTCCGGCGTGATCGTCAAGGCCGGACTGCTTGGCTGGCTCCGTCTGGTGCCGGCCCTGGAGACCGATCCGGTGGTCGTCGGCCAATGGATGCTGGCCATCGGCCTTGTGACAGCATTCGGGGGCGTGCTGCTCGGCCTAACCCAAAGCCGTATCAAGACCGTCCTTGCGTATTCCACCATCAGTCAGATGGGGCTGATCCTGTGTGGTCTCTCGGCCTGGTTCCTGGACCCTACCGGGCGCGAGGCCGTATTTGCCATGCTGGGGCTGCTCGCCCTGCACCACGGCCTCAACAAGGCAGCGCTGTTTCTCGCCTGCGCCTGCCAGCCCGGGGCGAGCCGCTGGAGGCTGGCCCTGTTCGGCCTGCCGGCTCTGTCATTGGCCGGACTTCCGCTGACGACGGGATTCCTGGCCAAGGGAGAACTCAAGGACACCCTGGCCCTCGTCGGCGTAGGCGATGGGATCATGTTGCTCATGGCACTGACCTCCACCGCGACAGCGTTGCTGATGTGGAAGGCCTTCACTCTGGCCCGGACCATGAATGCATCGGAACGCGGTATCCACCCCGCCTGGGCCCTGCTGGTGCTTGCCGCTGTGGCGGTCCCGTGGCTGCATGGTGCGTCTGCCGGTCTGCTGGCCTGGCCCGACCTTGCCAAGCTGTTTGACTCGACTTGGCCACTGGTCCTGGCCGTTTTGCTGATCCTCGTTGCGGGCCGACTGTTTGCCGGGAGGCAGATCGAACTACCAGAAGGTGACGCGGTGGTGTTAATTGAGCGAATGCTTGCATGGCTGGCATCGCTGGGCCGCAGCGCCTCGGGCGCAAGGGCTTTGTTCAGCGGGTGGCGCGTCGATGTCACACCGGTCCGAGCACAACTCACCCGCCTGGAAAGCTCCGAGGCACGTATGCCACTCGTCGGGTTAGCCCTTCTCGCAATTGCTGTCCTGCTGTGGCTGCTGACTGGGTTGGGTGGCGGCTGAACGAGGACGATGAGAGACGCAATAATCGCGCGCCGCAACCCGCGGCCGTTGAGGCATAAGCCCTTAGGGCCATTGAATGCCGTCACCGTGCTTGTTGGAAAGCGTCGGCACCATTAAGCGGGCCTGATGTTCCGGACCAGGCCCGGGACACGGGAATGGCGGAAGCCACTTACTCCGCGCTCGGCCAGGTCTGCCCGGCCGCAGCCAGGCGGTCCATCAGGTGCCGATCCAGCGCCGGCATGGCCTCCAGCAAATGGTCACGAAACGCCTTTGCTGCAGGTGTGATTACCCGGCCAGTCTTCTGTAGCAAATGCCAATGGACCGGTGCCGGGAAATGAGGCACATCCAGCAGCGTCAGGCGGCCAGTATCCAGTTCCAGCCCGACCGCATGCAGCGAAATGACGGCCAGCCCGTGTCCGGCAGCCACGGCCTGCTTGATGGCCTCATTACTCCCCAGTTCCAGCGTTGGCTTAAGTTCGGCGTTGAAGCGGCGCAACCACTCCACCGTCCACAGGCGCGTACCGGAGTCGGGTTCGCGTACCACGAAGCCGCTCTCGGCAATCTGCTCAAAATCCAGCGTCGCTGCGCGTGTCCATGGATGATCCGGTGCTGCGATCATGACCAGCGGGTTGACACCGATTTTCTCGTGCTCGATCGGGCGGTCATCTGGCGGGAGGGTCATGAGATACCAGTCGTCCAGACCCGCATCGAGACGCTCGATCAGGGCCGATCGCGGCAGGATGCGGAGCGACGCTTCGATCCCTGGATGGCGCTGACGGAAAGCGCCAAGCAGACTCGGCATGAAATACTCCGCCGTCGACACCGCGGCAATGTCGAGCCGTCCTCGTTCGATACCGCGACGGGCGGCAAGTTGCTGCTCGAGGCGCTCAAGGGGCTCACTGACAGCCCGCGCAGCTACCAGCATGTCCTCGCCGGCGCCAGTCAATCGCAACCGTCGCCCGACCACCTCGTACAGCGGCATGCCGGCCGCCTCCGTGAGCTGTCTGAGCTGAATCGACAGTGTTGGCGGCGTCAGGTGGAGCTGTTCCGCGGCCTTCGAAATGGAGCCGGCCTCCGCAACACTCCGAAAGATATGCAGTTGGTGCAGCGTCAGGCGCATCCTCAAATATTAGATAAATATCTAATCGAACATCAATAAATATTAACTTTCTTCTAATTTTGGCGGCGAATAGGCTTTTTCCAGAAAACCACACGAAGAGGAGTACCGCCATGTCCGCCGTGATCAAAGAAAGCGACATCCTTGGCAACCCGCAGCAGGCTTATGCTCCAACCACCGTGGCTATGGCAGCAGGCGATGGCATCGGGCCAGAGATCAGCGAAGCCGTCTGCAGCATCCTTGACGCCGCGGGCGCGGCGGTCCAATTCATACCGGTCACCTTGGGCGAGTCATGTTACCGCCAGGGTGTGACCTCGGGTATCCCGGACGATGCGTGGGAGCTGATCCGTGACCATGGTGTGCTTCTGAAGGGGCCGATCACGACGCCCCAGGGCGGGGGCTACAAGAGCATCAACGTCACACTGCGCAAATCGCTGGGGCTGTTCGCCAGCATCCGGCCTTGCCAGTCCTGGCATCCGGTTCTGCCGTCGCGTCATCCCGCCATGGACGTGGTGATCGTGCGCGAAAACGAAGAGGACACGTATGCCGGCATTGAGCACCAGCAGACTGCAGAGGTGACCCAGTGCCTGAAACTGGTCTCACGCCCGGCCTGTGAGCGCATTGCCCGCTATGCCTTCGAGCTGGCACGGTTGCAGGGTCGCCGAAAGGTGACCTGCATGACCAAGGACAACATCATGAAGCTCACTGACGGGCTGTTCCACCAGGTCTTTCAGGAAGTCGCCCGTGAGTATCCCGACATCGAGGCCGATCATCTGATCATCGACATCGGGATGGCTCTGCTTGCCCATCAGCCCGAGCGCTTCGACGTTGTATTGGCGCCGAACCTCTACGGCGACATCGCCTCGGACGTGGCGGCTCAGATCTCGGGCTCGGTGGGCCTTGGCAGTTCGGCGAATATCGGCGAAGGCTACGCGATGTTCGAGGCCGTCCACGGATCAGCCCCTGCTCTTGCCGGCAAGGACATCGCCAACCCTTCGGGTTTATTGCTGGCAGCCTGCGACATGCTGCGTTATCTCGGTGATGTCGACAGCGCACAGCGCATCCAGGATGCCTGGCTGGTTACCCTGGAAGACGGCATGCACACCGCGGATATCTACCATCACGACTACAGCCGCAAACGGGTTGGTACTCGCGAGTTCGCCACGCGCATACGCGACAACCTGGGCCGCTACCCTTTGTCCTTCGCCGGGACCATCACGGAGCTGCCGCGCTTCGAGGACGTGTGGCAACCGACCCGGCCAAGGCCGAACAAGACACTGGAAGGGGTCGATGTCTTTCTCGATTTCGACGAGGACGATCGTCAGCCCGAGGGCCTGGCCGAGCGGTTACAGGCTGCCAGCGACGGCCTGCCACTGGAACTGCGATTGATCACTAACCGCGGCGTCAAGGTCTGGCCCCGTGGCCTGCCGGAGACCCGCTGCACCGATCACTGGCGCTGCCGCTTCCGGGCAATCCAGGGCCATCCGGTACGCCACAGGGACATCGTGGAACTGCTGCAACGCATCGACTGGGCCGGCCTGGAGTTCATCAAGACCGAGCACCTCTACGCCTTCGATGGCCGTCCGGGTTTCTCGCTGGGACAAGGTGAATAGGAGCAATCGGCGAGGACAAAGCGGTTTATCCAGTTCAGGAGCGGACGGCCTGGGCCGTCGATCTGGCGACTATGGGCCCGGCCGCATCAGCGGCCGGGCTCGCCTGATCGATCACCGCCACACCAAGGCCGCGTTAAATTCAGGATCTTCCGGAACGGAAGCACGTGCAAGCTGGTCAATGGTGTGTACTAAAATGCAGGATTGCATTGTCGAATCCTGCCCGCCGGGGCGCATCAGGGCCGGCCGATCTGCCTTCAGGAGCTGCCATGATCAAGCAACAAGCCAACGCACATACGTCATCTGTTGAGACGCTGGAAGAGCTGGCAAGGCTGGCAGACTACTCCTTCGTGGACTCACTGAACCGTGATCCCGAGTCAACGGCTGATGGCAACGACCACGCGCCTCGACAGGTCTTTTCCGGGCATTACGTACCCGTCAAGCCAACCCCGATTTCCAGTCCGGAATATGTGTCCCACAGCAGGGCGCTTTTCCGCGAACTGGGTTTTGCCGACAGCCTGGCCCACACCGAGGGCTTCACGCGAGTGTTTTCCGGCGACCTTGAATCAGTCCCGGCACCGATGCGCAGCGTAGGCTGGGCATGCGGCTACGCGCTGTCCATTTTCGGCACCGAGTACACCCGCCAATGCCCATTTCAAACAGGCAATGGATACGGTGATGGTCGCGCGATTTCAGTACTTGAAGCCGTCATTCAGGGCCGCCGATGGGAGATGCAGCTAAAAGGCGCGGGGCGAACCCCATACTGTCGCGGCGCGGACGGCCGGGCTGTTCTGAGATCGAGCGTGCGGGAGTTCCTGGCGCAAGAGCACATGCACGCCCTCGGCGTCCCGACTTCAAGATCCCTGAGCCTTTACGTTTCCAGGACGGAAGAAGTCGATCGGCCATGGTACTCGAATGGCAGCACCTCCATGGACCCGGATCGATTCGTATCGGAACCGGTGGCAATCACGACGCGGGTGGCTCCCTCGTTCATTCGTGTTGGCCAACTCGAGCTATTCAGCCGCAGGGCGCGGGCCGGGGCACCCCCGAAAGCAATGGAAGAGCTTCGGAAGATCGTGTTTCACGTGATTGACAGGGAGTATTCCGAATACATCGATCAGCGCCTTAACACCGCGGACAAGGTGGTTGCGCTTGCGCGCGAGTTTGCCGATCGGCTCTCGTCCCTGGTGGCGGACTGGGTCCGGGTTGGCTACTGCCAGGGCAACTTCAACAGTGACAACTGCGCGGTCGGCGGCTTCACGCTTGACTACGGGCCCTTCGGGTTCTGCGACGCTTTCGACCCCTACTATCAGCCATGGACGGGCGGCGGGCGCCATTTCTCATTTCTTGCCCAACCGATAGCGGCAGAGCGGAATTTCCAGACGTTTTGCTCGGCCTTGCGCCCGCTGCTTCAGACCAATCAAGCGCACCTGGCTGCACTCGAGGAGATACAGCACGACTTTGCAAACCTCATGCAGTCAAAAATGGAGGCCATGTGGGCCGCCAAGCTCGGCCTCGACGCTTTCGACCCGGACCTGTTCAACGAGCTACTGCAGCTCATGATGCAGACGGGCGTGGACTACACCATCTTCTTCCGGGAACTGTCGCACATCCCTGCTGACATCGGCCCGCTCAGAAAGAGTTTTTACGGGACGCTGGGCCATTCGCAGACGGACCCTGAAACGACAATGCCCGCGAGCGACAGCCGCTGGTCAGAATGGCTTAACAAATGGAGATCACGGATCGGCGTCGGCAATACGCACCAGGAGCCTTTTGCCGGGCACCGCTCCCAAAAGGATATCTCCACGCGGATGAAACGGGTCAACCCGAAGTACATCCTGCGCGAGTGGCTGGTTGTTCCCGCATATCAACAGGCGGCTGCCGGTGACTACTCCCTGGTTCGAGAGATCCAGGCGGTCATGACGCAGCCGTACGCCGAGCAATCCAAGGACATCGAGCAGAAATACTACAGGCTGAAGCCGCCAGCGTATTTTCATCTCGGAGGCGTGTCCCATTACAGCTGTTCTTCGTAGGCAACAGGGTCAGCACGCAACGGCTTTCGGCATCGTTGGCTATCGCCCCCTCAAAACCGGTAGCCGATGCCGGCCGTGGCGTGGTGTAGCCAGGCGAACGTGTAGACGCTGCTGTTATCCGCGCCGCCCTCCAGGGTTCGATAACCTCCGAAGACATGCCAGCCCTCCGGCAAGGTGTGGCGCAGTTGCACGGCCAGATCAATGGCGCGCCCCTGTGGCGCCGCCGCGCCCTCGAAGTCCAGGACCAGTTTGGTGCGATCCGTTAGGTGATAGGCGCCATACAGATGTAGCAGGGGCACGAAGCCCAGGTCCTCGTTCCTGGCACGCACATCCTCCTGGCGAAGCTCGATATAAGCATCCCGCACCAGCAGCGCGCCACCCACGCCAAGATCCCAGTCGTCACCCCGGTGGAACATCCAGCGATAGGTCAGCCGATAGGTGTTGAACTTATAGGTTGCCCGGGTGCGCGTGTCCGCCTCGAACTCCTTGCCATCGAACTGCACCGTCCGGTCGAGGGTTCCGGTTCCCGACTGCCTTACCGGCGCCAGGTTGAGGCGAACACTGTGCCGCTCGTTGAAGTCGTAGCCCAGGTACAAGCGCACGTAAGGATCACCGCCGCTTCCCGTCAAGTCCTGCAGATCAACGTTCGTACCGGTATCCGATGGGATACGGGCGCGAGTACGGCTGAACCAGAGGGCACCCGTTTCCAGCTCCACCGTCCAGCCCGCCGGATCGGAATCCGACGCCTGCACCTGCCCGGGGACCGGCGCGACCATCAGGATCAAGACCAGAAGACAGCAATGAATCGGCCTGAGCATTGGGGCAACCCTGTTTGGTGGGGCATGGCAGGAATACGCCGGGCCCGGCGTCACGCGGCCTGGAAGGTTCACTGGGCGACACAGCCATGTCATTCGCGGTGCGCTCCAGTATATGACTGGGCACTGCTGGAACCAATGGTTCCGCCGGGCATCAACCGACCAAACACCTGGGGCACACCCGGCCCCACATGAGCCCGGATCCAGCCGCCCGCCACTGGCGCCATTCCGGCATTACCGGTAGCTTGATGGGCTCGAAGAGCCGGGCAGCTTTGCTCACAACCACCCGGCCGGGAGGAGACCGTGGCACGCTTGGAATGGTTTTTCGACGTCATCTGCCCACAAACCTATGTGGCCGCGGCCCGCGTGGAGGCGCTGGCGCGTGAGGCGGGCCATGAACTGGTGCTGCGGCCCGTTTCCCTCGCGCGCCTGTATGCCGCGCAGGGGCTGCCGGACCAGCCCGAACGCGACTGGGCGGAAAACAAGCGCCGCCGCCATCACCACGATGTCATGCGCCAGGCGGAACTGGCCGGTCTCTCCCTGCAGGGGCCGCTGACCCGCCCGGCCGGCGAGAGTGAGGCCGCGCAGCGTCTGTTGGCGGGGGCGGCCGACGAGAACCGTGCAGCCCTCATGCACGCCCTGCTGCGCGCCGCCTGGGAAGACGGCAAGACGCTGGACAACCCCGGCCTGCTCCAGCAACTCGCGGCGGACCACGGGGTCGACCCCACCGCCATGGACAGCCAGGCCGCCCTGAAGACGCTGGATCAGACCACCGACGAAGCACTCGAACGCGGCGTTTTCGGCGTGCCCACCGCCATGCTGGGCGACCGCCTGTGGTGGGGTGCCGACCGGCTGCAATTCCTGGCAAACGCCATCGGCGCCACCCCGCCTTCCGAGCCCCGTGAAACGGATGGTCGTCGGCATCGCCTCGAGGTGTTCCACGATTTCTCCAGCCCCTTCTCCTACCTGGCCTGCACCCAGGTGGAACGGCTTGCCCGGGAACACGATGCCGAACTGGTCTGGCGCCCCATGCTGCTGGGCGCCCTGTTCCGCTCCATCGGTACGCCCATGGTGCCGCTGCAGGCCATGAGCCCCAATCGCCAGCAATGGGGACGCCGCGAGATGGCGCAATGGGCATCGCACTGGGGCGTCCCGTACCAGTTCACCAGTCACTTCCCGCTGAACACGGTGCTGGCCCTGCGCGTATCGGCCGTGGAGCCGGACCTGATCCAGCCCCTGTACCGCGCCGCCTGGGCCGAGGACCGGGATCTTGGTGATCCGGCCACCGTGGCGGCCATCATCCGGGAAGCCGGCAAGGACCCGGACACGGTGCTGGAACACGCCACCAGCGATGCCAACAAGGCGGTCATCCGGCAGAACACCGAGGCCGCGGAAGCGCTCGGCGCCTGCGGTGCCCCCACCCTGGTGGTGGACGGCAAACTGGTGTTCTGGGGCCAGGACCGGCTGGACATGGTCGGAAAGACGCTGGACGGCTGGATCCCCCGCGTGGACGCCGCCACCTGACCCGCAGCCCCTGAGGAGAACCGCATGAACGGCCCGCTAACCGGGTATCGCATCATTGACCTCACCGCCATGGTGTCCGGCCCGCTGGCCACCATGACCCTGGCCGACCAGGGGGCCGACGTCATCAAGGTGGAAAACCCGAGCACCGGCGACTACACGCGGCTGGCCGCGAACCGGCGCAACGGCTATTCCGCCAGCTTCCTGAACAACAACCGCAACAAGCGCTCCGTCGCGCTGAACCTGAAGACGGACGCCGGCCTGGCGGTGTTGCGCGAACTGCTGCGTGATGCCGACGTGTTCATCCAGAACTTCCGCCCCGTCGTCATTGAACGGATGGGCCTGGGCGAGGATGCGGTGCGGGCCATCAACCCGTCGCTGGTCTACGTCTCCATCAGCGGGTTCGGCGCGGACGGCCCGTATGCGGCCAAACCCGTGTACGACCCGCTGGTGCAGGCGCTGTCCGGCCTGGCCAGCGTGCAGGCCGGCAGCGACACGCGCCGCCCGCAACTGGTCCGCACCATCCTGCCCGACAAGCTCACCGGCATCACCACCGCGCAGGCCATCACCGCCGCCCTGCTGCACCGGGAACGCACTGGCGAGGGCCAGCATGTGCGCGTCTCCATGCTGGGCGCCGTGCTGGCATTCTTGTGGGGGTCGGACATGGGCAGCCAGACCTTCGTCGGCGACGAACTGCCCCAGGCCGAGGCCGCCAGCTTCATCGACCTGATCTACGCCACCGCCGACGGCTACATCAGCGTGGCCGTGCAGACAGACCGGGAATGGCAGGCACTCACCCGCGCGCTGGATCGGCCGGAATGGCTGGAAGACCCGCGCTTCCTCACCCCCGCCCTGCGCCAGGAGAACATCGACGACCGCCTGCAACTCACGCAGGAAGCCCTGCTCAACGAGCCCGCCGAGGTCTGGCTGCAGCGCCTGGAAGACGCGGGCGTCCCCTGCGCCCCGGTGCTGACCCGTAACCAGGTCCTCGCCCACCCGCAGGTGCAGGCGAACACCCTGATCCTGGAATCCGACCACCCTGCCGCCGGCCGCCTGCGCCAGGCCGCGCCGGCGGCGGATTTCTCCCGAAGCCCGGCCGGCATCCGCCACGGCGCCCCGGCACTGGGCGCCGATACCGACGCCATCCTGGAAGCGCTTGGGTACACTGCGGAAGAGCGTCGGCAGCTACGCGCCAGCGGCGTCACCGCCAACCCCGGAGACAGCGAATGATCGACTTCTACTACTGGCCCACGCCCAACGGCTGGAAAATCGCCATGATGCTGGAGGAATGCGGCCTGGAATACCGGGTGAAGCCCGTGAACATCGGCCGCGGCGAACAGTTCACCCCCGAATTCCTCGCCATCAGCCCCAACAACCGCATGCCGGCCATCGTCGACCATGACGTGGACGGCGACCCGGTGCCGGTGTTCGAATCCGGCGCCATTCTCATCTACCTGGCGGAGAAGACCGGCCGCTTCATGCCCACCGACCCCATCGGCCGCAAGGAAGCGCTGGAATGGCTGTTCTGGCAAGTGGGCAACATCGGCCCCATGGCCGGCCAGCTCAGCCATTTCGTCAACTACGCGCCCGAGGGGCAGGACTACTCCCACACCCGCTACGCCAACGAGTACAACCGCTGCCTGGGCGTGCTGGAACGGCGGCTGGAAGGGCGGGACTACATCCTCGGCGACTACTCCGTGGCCGACATGGCCACCTGGCCCTGGGTGCTCATCGCCAAACCGCTCGGCGATACCCTGGAGGAATTCCCCAACGTCCGCCGCTGGCGCCAGGCCATCAAGGAACGCCCGGCCGCGCAGCGCGCCGTGGACCTGGGCAAGGAATACCGCCGCCAGGGCCCGCCCGACGAGCGCGAACGGGAAATTCTGTTCAATCAACGCGCGCGGCGGGATTGAACCCCGCAGCCACCCTGCTGCCCCGCCGCAAGCAAGCGGCCGGGGCACAACCGGACGAGAGGAACCGAGCCCGCCATGTGTGAACTGCTGGCGATGAGTGCCAACACGCCAACGGACCTGTGCTTCAGCTTCACCGGCCTGGCACGACGCGGCGGCGCGGCCGGGCCGCACAAGGATGGCTGGGGCGTTGCATTCTACGAAGGCCGCGGCGTGCGCGTCTTCCACGACCCGGACCCCAGCGCCGACTCCCGCATCGCCGAAGTGGTGCAAACCCACCCGATCAAAAGCCTGGCCGCCATCTGCCACATCCGCCAGGCCAACGTGGGCCGCGTGGGCCTGGAAAACACCCACCCCTTCATTCGGGAACTCTGGGGCCGCTACTGGAGCTTCGCCCACAATGGCCAGCTACCGGGCTTCAAGGCACGCCCCGGCGTCTACCAGCCGGTGGGCGACACCGACAGCGAGCACATCTTTTGTGATCTGCTGAACCGCATCCGCACCGAGCACAGCCCGGACGTCAGCGACGAAGCGCTGCTGCAGACCGTCGTGCAGGCATCGGCCGACTACGCCCGCCAGGGCGTGTTCAACCTGCTGCTCAGCAACGGCAGTTGGGTGTTCACCTTCTGCAGCACCAAGCTGGTGGCCATCACCCGGCGCGCGCCCTTCGGCCCCGCCCGCCTCAAGGATGCGGACGTCACCGTCGACTTCCAGGCCGTCACCACACCCCGCGACGTGGTCAGCGTGATCGCCACGGAACCGCTCACCAGCGACGAACAATGGGATGCCTACCAACCCGGCGAATGGCGGTTGTGGCATGACGGGCTGGTGGCCGCCTCCGGCGTGGAACCCATCCCCGCCTGGTCCCACCCGGACCCGGAAACACTCTAGCGGCGCCCTTTGGTTTGAATCGGGCGCTCCGCTATACTGACGCCCCGCACCAGCCCAAGGCCCCGGTAGCTCAGCTGGATAGAGCAATCGCCTCCTAAGCGATAGGTCGCAGGTTCGAATCCTGCCCGGGGCACCAAATCGCCACGCAGACAACTCCCTACGAACGCGTCTTCGGCAAGGCTTCCCAAACCGGCCACGACACATCCCGCCCCGGAAAGGCCGGGTTCTGGAAAGGCCATGCATCCCGCAGCCACTGTCGCAGAAACGCCCCCAGTTCTTCCTCCAGTCCAGACGCCTTCTCGCTGTCGCGCACCCAATAATGCACCTGGGCGTCATACTCACCCCTGTCGGATGGGTAGATATAGACGCAGCCAAGACAGCGTTCGCCATCAGGCGTCTCCATCGTGTACGTGAAGCCAGTACGCCGTTCAAAGTCATCCTGATGGCGCTGGAGGTCCCGATAATTGTCCTCGATGGTCATCCCATCGGCAGGCCACTGCATATCGTACTCAAAGAAGACATGGCGCAGGCTTTCCCTGCTGGACATCACCGCCTCAAAGTCTTTTTCCACATCGTCGGTGGTGAGCGGGCGGAGCGTATACGTATCCTGTTGGATGTGCTGCGGGGCCAGGAAATCTTCCGGGACGAATGGCTTGTTCATGTTCAGAACTGCTCCCGCTCCGCGCTAAAACCGAATGTTCGATTAACCGAATAGATTAACCTTGATCAGGGCGACTCACGACCCAGCTTGATCAGGTTGCCGAAAGACCACCCATTCGTGAGCACAACCCTGACATGTTGACGTGTACACGGGGCCGCTCTTGCGAATGCGTGTCTGGCGCGATTGGCAGGAGGGGCAATCCATCTTCATCGACGTATTCTTCTCGCACGCCCCGCATCGCACGTAGTATCCGAATTTACCGTATTTACCATTCAGCTTGCTGTTCTCCCCACAGTGCTTGCAGGAAACGCCGGATTCCGACGTCTGAACCGCTGCGCTCTGCTCCTGCAGCCGATTACCTTGTACCAGGTCCGCACCCACGTTCGCAGTGGCTCTTGCCTTCGCGGCATCTGACGCCCTCTTGGGCTGTAGATGGGCAGATGCCTTCATGGCCTCGACGGGCGCATTCACCGGCGCGGGCCGTTGGCTGACCGACAATGCCGCTGGGGCTTCACCCACGTGACTTTTCAAAAGAAAATCGCCAATTCCGTCAATCTCCGCCTGACTGAAACGCGGTCGCCCCGTGACCGCGCCTAATACTCGAGACCCTATTAGCTCCCGCACCTTCTCCCCGACAAACTCGCTCTTCACAACACGCTGGTTAATATCACGAGGCATCTCGTCCCGGTACAAGATTGCACTGCTTGAAACAGCGCAGAGCGTGCGCCACTCACGCCCGCCAACCTGCATCTGAATACCGAGGATTCGCCCAAGAAACTTCTCGACATTGTCCCGCAACAAATTCTTCAGCAGCGCTTGCTGCAACTCCGCCTGCCGCACCGGGGAAGGCATGCCATACCATTCCCCGCGATAGCTACGCGACCACTCCCCATGAGCGTTAACCTTTACCTCGCCGTAAACGCTCTTCGACTCGATCACCACAAAACCATAAGGGTGAACCACCAAATGATCGATCTGCGCGCGTTCCCCTTCGTACTCCAGATGCAGATCGTTGATGATGAGCACCGCCGGGTCGTCGCCATACTCCCGCCGCAGGAAAAACGCGACGTCCTGCTCCTGTTGATAGCCGGCCTTGGCACGTTCATCGTGCCCAGAAGGCCCTTCCCTCTCCTTCAGAATCATTACTTCTCCTGATGTGCAACCTCAGTTGATAACTGCGTTTTCTATCATCAACCACGGTCAGGGCGAGGCTCACCTCTTGGCCGATGCCTTTGCTGGTTGACCTATTCAATCTTGGAGCTTTTCTTAAGGTTGTGCCTGGCACACAACAACTGGACATTATCGGCCTTTAATGACGTTCCGCCTTTCGAATAGGGCAAGACATGATCGAAGTGCAGTTCGTTGCTCGCACCACAAATCGTGCATTTCCCGCCGTCCCTTTTCCAGACAGCAATCTTTATGTTGGTTGGAATCACCCGCCGGTGCTTCGTTTGACGATACGCGATGTCCACGGCGGCCATTTCATCTTTGGCCTCCTCGATCGCTTCTAAATGAAACTTAAACACCTTCCGGTTCCCGTCTGATTGCCGCCAAGAATCAACAAGGTGGAAAAATCCATTGTAGCTCCAAATACCCTTTCTTAGCTTTTCGTAAACACGCACAAGATCCGGAGATTTCTTGCCGGCTTGGAAGCCTTGGGCGGCGTTGTGGAACTTCCCGTTCTCCGTCAGACCGCCTCCGGGAAGATACTCCGGCTGGTCCAACAACTTCGGATTCGGCGTATCCTGTGTCTTTGGGTGGTCGTGACCCTCGTAGATCAGTACCGCGCCGTCATCTTGAACTTCATCTTGGTACGGTGCATTTGCGCGCAACGACATCAAAACGACCGAATGGCCACCATGCAGCCGAAAGTTCATGCCGCGCTGAAGTGACGTGCCCTCCCTCTGACACATCTCGAAGTAGGAAAGTATCTCGTTCTCAGCAGCCACGGTCTTCCCCTCGACGCTCAGTGTCACAGGCGGCGAACCGCATTGCCCGCGGGATGCTGTTACGAGTAAGCCTCTTGTCGCCTTCCCCTAAGGAAGCGCTGAACTAATGGCGATGAAATCAGTGCAACAGGCACGCGGATCTGGGAATGACCCGGATTCGATGCCCTTTTGGCCGGTTTTTGCCATTTTCAGGCTCCTCGGC
>LFIK01001057.1_pt1 | contig 21424 bp, 19 predicted proteins | sample 643401 | NCBI WGS metagenome assembly LFIK01 (sample SAMN03777447, study PRJNA286221) | soda lake metagenome | biome: soda lake; feature: Kulunda steppe; material: water; isolation source: sample T5-Br brine of Lake Tanatar-5 | place: Russia: Kulunda steppe | collected 2010-07
CGAGCCGTCTGATGCGACGGGCGGGAGCCGCTGCCGCCGCATCAGACGGCTCGTCGGCACCGAATATGGCCATCCCGCCGCGAGCCGCGCCGCCCGAAACCGCAAGGCCCCGTGAACAGGCGCGATGAGCGGTGCCCGCGCCGGGTGCGACGCCGGCGCCCGCACACGCGGCAAGTGTGGCGCGCCCGGCGGTTCCTGCGGAGGGCCCGCGGCGGCGGGGGAGGGGGCGCGGCGCGACATCATCAGCGCTCGGGAATCAGCCCCCGCGGGCTGAAGCGCATCACGAGCAGCATGGCGATCCCCATCGTCAGAAGCCGCATATGCGCGACATTGTTCATGATGTGGTCGCGCACGGAACTGTCGGCCCCGAACCCCGACGTCAGCACCTCCGCCAGCCACCGACCCGCCGGCTCCACCTGCACCCACAGAAACCAGATCACGAGCCCCCCGAGCACCGCGCCCCAGTTGTTGCCCTGACCGCCGACGATCACCATCACCCAGATCAGGAAGGTATAGCGCAGCGGCTCGTAGGTGCCCGGGTTGAGCTGGCCGTCGAGGGTGACCATCATCGCGCCGGCAAGCCCGCACACCGCCGAGCCGAGCACGAAGATGTTGAGATGGCGCCTGGTGACATCCTTGCCCATCGCGCGCGCGGCGGTCTCATTGTCGCGGATGGCGCGCATCATGCGCCCCCAGGGGGAGTTCAGCGCCTTCTCCGCAAGCCACATCAGGATCGCCAGGACCAGAAGGAAGAGGAGCGCGAAGCCCGCCATCGAGGCTATGGTCGCCATGCGATTGATGGGAATGCCCGTCATCTGAGACATCTGGAAGACGAACTCATATTGCCGCATCTCGACGGGGGTGGCGACGGGGCGGGGCAGGCCGACGACGTTCTTGACCCCGCGCGAAAGCCAGTCCTCGTTCTTGAGGAAGTTGATGATGATCTCGGAGATGCCGAGCGTGGCGATGGCGAGATAATCCGAGCGCAGCCCGAGCGCGATCCGCCCGATCAACCACGCCGCCGCCGCCGCGAAGAGCGCCCCGACCGGCCAGGCGAGCAGGACCGGCAGGCCGAGGCCGCCCAGATACCCTTCGGAGGCCGGGTTCACCGCCTCGATCACCGCCGCGGCGGGCAGGAAGAAATACCGGTTGAGCGCAAAGCCTGCGGCGAGCATCGCGATCAGCGCGAGAACCCGCAGCCGCCCCGGCGCCATTCGGTTCCACAGCGCGATCGCCGCGAGGATCGTGCCGATCCCGATCAGGACGCCGAGGATGACGCCGAGCCCCCCCGCCGACCAGGCCTCTCCCACCGGCGGCATCCCGATCAGCACGACCGCGAGCCCGCCCAGCGCCGTGTAACCCATCACCCCGACATTGAAGAGCCCGGCATAGCCCCACTGCATGTTCACCCCGAGCGCCATGATGCTCGAGATGAGCCCCATGTTCAGGATCGTGAGCGCCAGCGTCCAGCTTTGATACATGCCCGTCATGACGAGCGCCGCGCCCATCAGGCCGAAGAGGAAGATGTTGCGCCAGTTCGGGGTCATATCGTCTTCCCCTTGAAGATCCCGGTGGGGCGGAAGATCAGCACGAGCACCATGATCGCGAACGAGACCGCGAGGTTGTAATCCGACGAGAGGAGTTGAAGCAGATTCGTCGGCTCCCAGTCTTCGGGCATGAGATGCGCGATCACACGGCGCCACGCATAGGTGATCGTCATCTCCGACAGCGCGATGATGTAGCCGCCCGCGATCGCCCCCATCGGATTGCCGAGCCCGCCCACGATCGCCGCCGCGAAGATCGGCAGCAGCATCTGGAAATAGGTGAAGGGCCGGAACCCCTTGTCGAGTCCGTAGAGCACGCCCGCGATCGCGGCGAGTCCGCCGGCGAGGATCCAGGTGACCATCACGACGCGGTCCGGGTTGATCCCCGACAGCAGCGCGAGATCCTCGTTGTCGGAGTAGGCGCGCATCGACTTGCCGGTCCGCGTGCGGTTGAGAAACCAGAACAGCGCGACCATCACGATCAGCGCCACGACGATCGTCAGCGCCTGCGCCGTGCGCAGCCCGACGCCCTCGGCAAAGCCCGTCACCGCCACGAATTCGCGCACATTGATGATGAAGCGCTCGCCATCCTCGAAATACTGCGAGCCCGGCCCGATGATCAGCCGCACCAGACCGTTCGTGACGAACATCACCCCCAGCGACGCCATCACCAGCGTAACGGGGCGAACGCGCTGCTTGCGGTAGAAGCTGAAGACGAGCTTGTCGGCGGCGAGCAGGTAGAGCACCGTCATCACGATCCCGAAGGGCAGCACCAGAAGCGCGGTGGGCAGGAAGCCGAGGCTCACCCCCCAGGATTGCAGCAGCCAGGTGCCGAGGATCGTCCACATCGTGCCGAAGGCCATCACGTCGCCATGGGCGATATTGGCAAAGCGCAGGATGCCGTAGATCAGTGTGACCCCGAGCGCGCCCAGCGCGAGCTGGCTGCCATAGGCGATACCGGGGATCAGAACGAAATTCGTCAGCGCCAGCAGCGCGTTGAGCGGGTCCATCGGTCAGCCTCCGAGGAAGGATTTACGCACTTCCGGGTTCGCCAGCAGCGCCTTGCCCGTATCGGTGAAACGGTTGCGCCCCTGCACCATGACATAGCCCATATCGGCGACACCGAGCGCCTGGCGGGCGTTCTGCTCGACCATCAGGATCGAGATTCCGGTGCGGGCGACCTCGATGATGCGGTCGAAAAGCTCGTCCATGACGATCGGCGACACGCCGGCGGTGGGCTCGTCGAGCATCAGCACCGAGGGACGGGTCATCAGCGCGCGTCCCACGGCGACCTGCTGGCGCTGGCCGCCCGAGAGCTCGCCCGTGGGCTGCTCGCGCTTTTCGCGCAGGATCGGAAACAGCTCGAACACCTGCTCCATCGTCTCCTGGACGCCGTCGCGGCGCAGGAAGGCGCCCATCTCAAGATTCTCGCGCACCGTCATCGACGGGAAGATGTTGTTGTTTTGCGGAACGAACGCCATGCCCTCGGCCACGCGCGCCTGCGGCGTCAGATGGGTGATGTCGCGCCCTTCGAGCCGCACTGACCCCTCGCGCAGCGGCAGCATCCCGAAAACCGCCTTCATCGCGGTGGACTTGCCTGCGCCGTTGGGGCCGACCACGACGGCGACCTGCCCCTTCTCGACGGCGATCGTGCAGGAATGCAGGATGTCGGCCCCGCCATAGCCGCCCGTCATCCGCTCGCCGACGAGGACGGCATTCTCCGGTACGGGCGGGATCTCGCCCTCGGTCTCGGTCGCGTCGATCGCGCTCATGCGCCCGCCTCCTCCTCGACGGCCTTGTTCTTGAGGCCGGTTCCGAGATAGGCCTCGATCACGCGCTCGTCGGACTTGATGTCCTCGATCGTGCCTTTCGAGAGCACGCGTCCCTCGGCCATGCAGATCACCGGATCGCACAGCCGGGCGATGAAATCCATGTCGTGCTCGATGACCACGAAAGTGTAGCCGCGCTCCTTGTTGAGCCGGTCGATGGCGTCGGCGATGGTGTTGAGCAGGGTGCGGTTCACGCCCGCGCCGACCTCGTCGAGGAACACGATGCGCGCATCGGTCATCATGGTGCGGCCGAGCTCGAGCAGCTTCTTCTGCCCGCCGGAGAGATTGCCGGCCCTTTCGTCGGCGAGGTGGTCGATGGTCAGGAACTGCATCACGTCGTCGGCCCGGCGCGCGAACTCGCGCTCCTCTTCGGCCACGCGGCCACGACGGAACCAGGCCGACCAGAGATTCTCGCCCGACTGGCGCGGCGGCACCATCATCAGGTTCTCGCGCACCGTCATGGTGTGAAATTCATGCGCGATCTGAAAGGTGCGCAGCAAGCCCTTGTGGAACAATGCATGTGGCGCAAGGCCGGTGATGTCGTCGCCCTCGAGCAGCACGCGCCCGGAGGTGGGCGGCAGGTCCCCCATGATGACATTGAACAGCGTGGACTTGCCCGCGCCGTTGGGGCCGATCAGGCCCGTGATGCTGCCCTTGGCGATTTCCAGGGTCGCACCGTCCACGGCATGAAAGCCGCCGAAATGCTTGTGAAGATCCTCGACACGGATCATGCGCGGGGCCTCGCGTCTGATGATGCCACTGGAAGGCCCGGGGCAGCGCGCGCCCCGGGCCGTATCATGTCGCTCCGATGATCAGCGGAAGTTCAGCGTGACGAACTCGCCATCCTCGACGCGATATTCGCGGTAGACCCCCGCGGCCTCGCCGGGCTCGATGAAGTCCACATTGGTCGCGCCGGTGTAATGGATCTCGCCGCCATCGGCGAGGATCTCGAGCCCGCGCGCCAGCTCGCCGGGCAGGATCTCCTCGCCGGGCGCGTTGGCGATGCTCATCACGTTGTCGGCGATACCCTCGCGGGTCGCCTCGCCGGCGGCCTGCATCGCGAGCATGATGAGCGCCGCGGCGTCGTAGGATTCGCCGGTGAACGAGCTGTCGCCCATCACGCCGGCGGCCTCGGTCAGCTCGAGAAAAAGCTCCGGCCCGTCGCCCTCGGCGCCCGGCACGGTGCCGATGGTGCCCTCGAGGCGGTTTTCGGTGAGCTCGAACAGCCCGCGCGAGAACATGCCGTCGCCCATCGCGAAGACGTCGAACGCGCCCGACTCCCAGGCGGTCTGGATGATACCCGCGCCGCCCTCGTCGGCATAGCCGAGCACGGTGAGGATGTCTCCGCCCGCCGAGGCCAGCGCGCCCACCTCGGACGAGAAATCCGCCTCGCCATCGTCATGCGGCGAGCTCAGCGTCACGGTGCCGCCGAGCTCCTCGAAGCTCGCCACGAAGCTGTCGGCGAAGCCCTGCCCGTAGTCGTTGTTGGTGTAGCTGACGGCGGTCGATTCGTAGCCGTGATCGAGCAGGATCTGCGCGAGGATCTCGCCCTGGCGCGCATCCGAGGGCGAGGTGCGGAAGAACCAGTGCGCCGCGTCGCCCTCGAGCTCCGAGAAGGCCGGCGAGGTCGCCGAGGGCGAAATCATCGGTACGCCGTTCGGCACGGCGACGTTCTGCAGAACGGCCATGGTGACACCCGAGCAATCGCCCCCCACGATCCCCACGACCCCGTCGGAGGTGACCAGCCGCTCGGCGGCGGCGGTGGCGGCGGAGTTGTCGATGCAGGTCGAGTCCGCGCGCACGCCGGAAATCGTCTGCCCGTCGAGGAACATCCCGCTCTCGTTGACCTCCGAGATCGCGAGTTCGGCGGATTCCGCCATGTGCGGCGTGAGCGACTCGATCGGTCCGGTATAGCCCAGCAGGATCCCGATCCTGACCTCGTCCTCGGCCGCGGCGGGGCCGGCAACCAGCGCGGTCGCCGCGCTTGCGAGAAGCAGCTTTTTCATCATTTTCTCCCTTGTTGGTCCGTTTGGCGCACCCACCCTACGCAGACGATTTTCAAAAGAAAAGCGTGCAGTCGCGCAACGATCTCAGGGCGCGTCGCGGCTGGGATGGGCGCCGCGTTCGCGGTAGGGCGTGGTGTCGTAGAAGGCCCGATAGCATTTGGAGAAATGCGACGGGCTCGCGAATCCACAGGCGAGCGCGACATTGATCACGCTCATCTCGGTCTGCATGAGCAGGTTGCGCGCCTTCTGAAGCCGCAGCTCCATGTAGTAACGCTTGGGCGAACGGTTGAGGTAGCGGCGAAACAGCCGTTCGAGCTGGCGCGTGGACATGCCCACGTCGCGGGCGAGCCGGGCCGGCGAGACCGGCTCCTCGGTGTTGCGCTCCATGATCTCGATGACCTGCGAGAGCTTGGGGTGGCGCACGCCGATGCGCGTCGGGATGGACAGGCGCTGCGTATCCTGATCTGTGCGGATCGAGGAATAGATCAGCTGATCGGCGACGAGGCTGGCGAGTTCCTCACCGTGATGATCCGACAGGAGCGTGAGCATCAGGTCCATGGAGGCGGTGCCGCCCGCCGTGCTCACCCGGTTGCCGTCGATCACGAAGACGGATTTCGTGAGTTTGACATCCACGAAATCCTCGGCGAAGCCGTCATGGTTTTCCCAATGGATCGTGGCGCGCTTGCCGTCGAGCAGCCCGGCCGCCGCCAGCGCATAGCTGCCGGTGCACAGCCCGCCGATCATTGCGCCGCGCCGCGCCGTCTTGCGCAGCCAGGCGAGGAGCGGCTTGGTCGTCGCGCGCTGCGCATGCATGCCGCCGCAGACCATCACGATGTCGTCGCGATCGAGATCGCTCAGCCCCATGTCGAGCCCGAACGCCACCCCGTTCGAACACAGCGTCGTCGTCCCGCTCTCCCCGGCGAGCAGCCAGCGATAGGCGTCGCGGCCAAGCATCCGGTTGGCGATGCGCAAGGGTTCGATCGCACCCGCAAAAGACAGCATCGAGAAATTCTCGAGCAAAACGAAAATGAAGCGCCGCGGGACGGCGGCTGTGTCACCGGACGGCGCGCCGCCGGGAGAGACTCTGCGGGTCGGGGGCGTCGCCTGCTTTTGCATTTCGGTGCCTGATACGAAGATGAACCGGGTAACATTTCGAGGGAAACAGGAATTCACCGCCCGATCAAGCACAACCGGATGCGCCACGAACACGGTTATGACACCGCGGCAAAGGCGTGCGGGTTTGCAACGCCGCGCTGCTCGCGTATAGGATGCGCGCTGCGCAATGCCACATTCCGGAGACCGCGATGACCAAGGGCTGGAGCAAATCCGACTGGCGCAGCAAGCCGCGCGTGCAGATGCCCGATTATCCCGATACCGGGGCGCTGCAGGCTGCCGAGGCGCAGCTCTCGCAGTATCCGCCACTGGTTTTCGCGGGCGAGGCGCGGCGGCTCAAGGAGGAGCTCGCCGCGGCGTCTCGCGGGGAGTCGTTTCTGTTGCAGGGGGGCGATTGCGCCGAGTCCTTCGCGGAATTCAATGCCGACACCATCCGCGACACGTTCAAGGTGCTGTTGCAGATGGCGGTGGTGCTGACCTTCGGCGCCAAAGTGCCGGTCGTGAAGGTCGGGCGCATGGCGGGGCAGTTCGCCAAGCCGCGCTCGGCGGCGACCGAAACGGTGAACGGCGTCGAGCTGCCCAGCTATCGCGGCGACATCATCAACGGCTTCGACTTCACCGCCGAGGCCCGCACGCCGGATCCGCAGCGCATGCTTCAGGCCTACACCCAGGCCGCGGCATCGCTCAATCTGCTGCGCGCCTTCTCGACCGGGGGCTTTGCCGACATTCACCGGGTGCATCAATGGACGCTTGGCTTCGCGGAGTCGGACAAGGCCGAACGCTACCGCGCCCTGTCCGAGCGGATCTCGGACGCGCTCGACTTCATGACCGCGGCCGGGGTCAACGCCGACACCAACGCGGCGCTCGCCCAGGTGGAGTTCTTCACCAGCCACGAGGCGCTGCTGCTCGAATACGAGGAGGCACTGTGCCGGATCGACTCGACCTCGGGCAAGCCGGTGGCCGGGTCGGGGCACATGATCTGGATCGGTGACCGCACAAGGCAGCCGGACGGTGCGCATGTCGAGTTCGCGCGCGGGGTGCAGAACCCGATCGGGTTGAAATGCGGCCCGAGCCTGACGGTCGACGATCTCAAGACCCTGATCGCCCGGCTCAATCCCGAGAACGAGGCGGGGCGGCTGACGCTGATCGCGCGCTTCGGGGCGGATCAGGTCGGAGAGCATCTGCCGCGGCTGATCCGGGCGGTGCGCGAGGAGGGCGCCGAGGTGGTCTGGTCCTGCGATCCGATGCACGGCAACACGATCAAGTCGCCCTCGGGCTTCAAGACGCGGCCCTTCGATGCGGTGCTGCGCGAGGTGCGTGCGTTCTTCGCCGTGCACAAGGCCGAGGGCACGATCCCCGGCGGCGTGCATTTCGAGATGACCGGCAAGGACGTGACCGAATGCACCGGCGGGGTGCGCGCCGTGGGCGACGAGGATCTCTCGGCGCGCTATCACACGGCCTGCGATCCGCGGCTGAATGCCAGCCAGGCGCTGGAGCTGGCGTTCCTCGTGGCCGAGGAACTTTCCGATCGGCGCGCGATACTCGGCGCGAAAGCCGTCTGATCGCGCTCAGTCGTCGGACTTGACAATCCGAAGATGCGGCCGTCCGCGCGGCGGGCGCGGCTTGGGCCCGTCGAATCCGGCGGCCGGTTCCGCAAAGCCCGGGGCAGGGCGGTCCTCCACCGCCGAGGGTTTCGGGGCGGGCGCGGCGCCGCCGCAAGGCTTGACGTCGATGGCGGTGACTTCGAAGCGCTGCGGGCGCGGGCCGGTCAGGCCGGCGCTGACAAGGCCGCCAAGTGCGGCGGTCACGGCCCCGTCACGATCGCGCAGCGGAAACAGCACCATGCGCGCCGTCGCATCGGGCGCGTTGCCCATCGGCGCGGGGCGCAGCCGCAACTCCGCCTCGGCGGGATCGTCGAACACCTGCGCCAGCACCCGCTCGGCCACGGCGCGATCCTGCGGCATCATGAGCGACGCGAACGGCATCCCGCGCAATTCCATCCCCATGAGATCGTTGAGATGCTGCCCCGCGAGCCGAAGCTTGGCCACCCCCGGCGCGATCTGCTCGAGCAGGAAGGCATTCTCGAGCGCATTGGAAAACCCGCGTGGATCGACGCGGGCGCGCGTCGGAACCTCGCCGCCCGCCTCGTCGCGAAGCGCCTCCCAGTAGGCGCGCAGCGTGTTGAGCCTGACGAGCTCCATCGCGCTCGAACTCCTGCGCCACGGAATCACCATGGCTTTCGTGATGCGCTCCATGTCGCGCTCCATCGGCATCCGGCCATGACGGCCGCCCCGCGCCGGGCGCACGGGTTAACTCTAGCCTAATCTCTCCGGTCGTGTCGTTAATTTATACAAATTTTCTGTAATGCCGACCAAAAAGGAGTCCGATGGTTAACGCGCCGCCGCGCTTGACCTTTTCGCCGCATCCGGTCAGATGCGCGCGACCGAAGCGACTGCAGACAGGACGGACATGACACCGCGGCGCGGGCTCCTGATCATTCTTTCCTCGCCGTCGGGGGCGGGCAAATCGACGCTCGCGAAGCGGCTGATGGCCTGGGACGACGCGATCCGCTTTTCCGTCTCGGCGACGACGCGCGCGCCGCGCCCCGGCGAGGTCGACGGGCGCGAATACCTTTTCCGGAGCCGCGCGGAGTTCGAGCGCATGGTGGCGGCGGGCGAGATGCTCGAACATGCGCAGGTCTTCGGCAATCTCTACGGCACGCCGCGCGGCCCGGTCGAGGAGGCGCTCGCTGCCGGGCGCGACACGTTGTTCGACATCGACTGGCAGGGCGGTCAACTGATCCGCAATTCGGCGCTTGCGGCCGATGTCGTCTCGATCTTCGTGCTGCCGCCCTCGATGGCCGAGCTGCATCGCCGCCTGCGCGCGCGCGCCCAGGACAGCGAGGACGTCATCGTCCGGCGCATGGCCCAGAGCCAGGACGAGATCAGCCACTGGGCCGAATACGACTATGTGCTGGTCAATCACGATCTCGACGCCACCGAGGGCGATCTGCGCGCCATCGTCACCGCCGAGCGGCTGCGCCGTATCCGGCGTCCGGCGCTGAGCGGGCATGTGCGCGACCTCGCCCACCAATTCGAGGAGATGCAGCGATGACCCTCTATGCCCTCGACGATGTCGCCCCCGTGCTCGACGCAGACAGCTGGGCCGCGCCGGACGCGGTGCTGATCGGGCGCGTCGTGCTCGAGGCGGGCGCCTCGGTCTGGTTCGGCGCGGTGCTGCGCGGCGACAACGAGGAGATCCGTGTGGGGCAGGGCGCGAACGTGCAGGATCACTGCGTGTTGCACACCGATATCGGCTTTGCGCTCAGCATCGGCGCAGACTGCACCATCGGCCACAAGGCGATGCTGCATGGGTGCACCATCGGCGACGAAAGCCTGATCGGGATGGGGGCGACGGTGCTCAACGGCGCGGTGATCGGGCGCAACTGCCTGATCGGGGCGGGCGCGCTGATCACGGAGGGCAAGGAAATCCCGGATGGGTCGCTCGTCATGGGCGCGCCGGGCAAGGTGGTGCGCCGGCTCGACGCGCAGGGGATCGAGGGCTTGCGCGCCTCCGCGCGCGGCTATCAGGCGAACATGCGCCGCTACCGCGCCGGGTTGCGCACATTGTGACGCGATTCGAGGGTGCCAAGATCGCGCTGATGCAGGGCGGGCGGGTGCTCACCCTTCTGCGCGATGATCGCCCGGACATCCCGTTTCCGGGGCACTGGGATCTTCCCGGTGGCGGGCGCGAGGGGGCCGAGGGGCCGCTCGCCTGTGCGCTGCGCGAACTCCATGAGGAGATGGGGCTGCGCCTCGCGCCGCGGCGGGTGCTCTGGGGCCGGGCGATCCGCCGCGATGACGGGCGGCTCACGCATCTCTTCGCCGGCGCCATAACCCCCGCCGAAATCGCCGCGATCCGCTTTGGCGACGAGGGGCAGGGATGGTCCATGATGCCGCTCGCGCATTTCCTGCGCCATCCCAGGACGGTGCCGCATCTGCGGCGCCGCTTGCGCCGCTACCCCGGAGCGACGCGTCAGCCCGCGATTCGCGCCGCGATGCGCACGATGGCCCGCTGATAGACGGTGGCGGCGTTCCAGGCCTCGATGGCGCGGAAATTCGGCTCGCCCTCCTGGTAACCCGCGCCCGGCTGCCAGCCCTTCTGGCGCAGGAAATTCGCCGTGGACGCCATCGCATCCGACAGATTGTTCAGATCCACCCGGCCGTCACCGTTGCCGTCCACCCCGTAGCGCAGCACGTTGTCGGGCAGGAACTGCGTGTGCCCGAGTTCGCCATGCATCGCCCCGCGCGCAGTCGCCGCCATGTGTCCCTCATCGACGAGGCGCAGCGCGGCGAGCGCGTGCGGGCGGAAGAATTCCGTGCGCCGGCAGTCATAGGCCAGCGTCGTTATCGCCGATACAACATTGGAGTCGCCCATGAAATTTCCGAAACCCGTCTCCATCCCGTGTATCGCCACGAGCACCTCCGCCGGCACCCCGTAGGCCCGTTCGAGCGAGTCGTAGAAGGCCGGGTTGGCGGCGATGCGGCTGCGACCCTGCGCAACGATCGTGTCCGCTCCGCGCACGCGCATGAATTCGTCCAGCGAATACCGGAAGGAGCGCTGGTTGCGGTCGGCGTTGATCGTGCGTTGCGCGTATTGCGCCGAGGCGAGCGCCGCGCGCCCGCGCTCACCGATCCCCTGATGCGCGGCGAGCTGATCGAATTCGCTCTTCCATCGGTCGAAGCCGCGCGCATCGTTGCCGCATTGCGCCGCCGCGACGGGGGCGGCGATGATCAGGAAAGCAAGAAAGAGGGGCAGGGCGCGCAGCATGGGGTTCTCCATTGGATCGATCGCCATTATGCGGCCGCCGGACTGACCCGGCAAGCGCCACGGGGCCACGGGGGCTTTTCCATCCGCGTCGCGATGCGCTATGCGGGGGGCTGTGGCATGGAAAGGCCGAATAAGGGCCCAAGCCGACGCCGGCGGCGCGCGTCACGCGGTCGAGATGGTGTGTCACCCGGGGATTTCGCCCGCACGCGAGCGGGGCGACAACGTCGCGCCGGTGTCTATTGCGGGGTCTCGAGCTCGATTATATTTTTTATACAAGTTCTTACCGGATAAACTTCAGAATCCGCTGCAACACTCGCGCAGGAGCGCCTCATGTCCCAAAGTCCCTCCGGACCCGGTCGTCGCATTCCCTGGCCTGTCGGTGCCGGCGATGCCGTCGGCACGCCGATCCAGCCCTCGGTCGTCTATCGCAGCGCCGATCCGGATGCGCTCGACGATCGCTACGAGGGCCGGGCGCCGGGCTACAGCTATGCGCGCGAGGGCCATCCGAACGCGGATGTGCTCGCGCGCGCCATCGATGCGCTCGAGGGCGCGGAGGGCGGGGTCGTCACGGGCTCCGGAATGGCGGCGGTGACGGCGGTGCTGATGGGGTTGCTGCGAGCGGGGGATCATGTCGTCGGTGGCGATCAGCTTTATGGCCGATGCCTGCGGCTGATGCGCGATGACCTGCCGCGGCTCGGTATCGCGACGACGCTCGCGGACCCGACGGATATCGCGGCGGTGGCCGCCGCGCTGCGACCGCAGACGCGGCTCGTGCTGGTCGAGGTCGTCTCGAATCCCACGCTGCGGGTCGCGGATATGGACGGGCTTGCGCGGCTCTGCGCCGAGCGTGGCGTCCTGCTCGTGGTGGACAACACCTTCACGACGCCCCGCGGATACCGGCCGCTGAAACACGGTGCCGATATCGTCATCCATTCGGTGACCAAGCTCCTGTCAGGCCATTCCGATGCCACGCTCGGCTATGTCGCGGCGCGCGATCCCGATCATCGCCGCGCGATCACGGATTTCGCCGTGACGGCCGGACTCACGCCGAGCCCGTTCGATTGCTGGCTGGCGGAGCGCGGGCTGCACACCTTCTCGTTGCGGTACGACCGCGCCGAGAGCAACGCCGCCGCGCTGGCGGATCATCTCGCGTCGCTGCCCGGTGTACGGCGCGTTCTCTATCCGCTGCGGCCCGATCATCCCGACCATGCGCGTGCGCGCCATCTGCTCGGTGCGCGCGGCGGGACCATGGTCAGCTTCGAGATCGCTGACGCGCGCGCGGCGGCAAATGCGCTGACGCGCGGCGCCGGCGCAGTTCCGTTCGCGCCGACCCTCGGCGATATCGGCACGACTCTGTCGCATCCGGCGTCGTCGTCCCATCGCGGCCTGACCGAAGCCGAGCGTCGTGACCTCGGGATCAGTGAAGGGTTCTTCCGGATCTCCCTCGGGATCGAGGAGATCGGTCAGTTAATCGAAGAGTTTACCGAGGCTGTAAGAGTGTCCGGGACCTGATCCGCTGGCGCATTGGGGCAAAAGTTAACATAATATTGATTATCGGCCAACCGTTGATGCAGAACCCCGCGGCCCACGTCGCGCGGAGCAGCGGCAACCCATCCGGGCCCCACGGGCGCGCATAACGAAGACGCCTGACCCCGTTCCGCGTCGTGAGCGCCGGTTGCCATGCACGCCATGCGCGCAATATCTCGTGGCAGCCGAGACGAAAGGGCGCGCGATGGTGAATGCTCCGCCGGTGACGACCGGAAAGGCGCTGCAAGTTCTGCAGGCCGGCTGGCAGGCGCAGCGGGCGGGCGGGCTGACGGCGTCCTGGATGCTGCATGGCCGCCCGGGCATCGGCAAGACCGAGATCGTGCAGGAGCTGGCCGCGCGGATCGGGGCGCGGCTGTTCGACCTGCGGCTGACCACGATCGAGCCGCAGGACCTTCGCGGCCTGCCCTACTTCGACCTCGAGCGCCAGCGCACCGTCTGGTATCGCCCCGAGGACCTGCCCGACGATCCGGCGCAGCCCGCGCTGCTGTTTCTCGATGAGCTGACGGCCGCACCGCCGCAATTGCAGCCCACGGTCTACGGGCTGTTGCAGGAACGGCGCGTCGGGCCGCACCACCTGCCCGACAGCTGCCTGGTGGTTGCCGCGGGCAACACGATCGAGGACGGCGCCGTGGCCTACGAGATGGGCACCGCGCTGTCGGACAGGCTGATCCACCTGAACCTCGTGGCCGAGGCCAATGACTGGCTGGAGGGTTATGCCGTGCCGCGCGGGCTCGACCCTGCGGTGATCGCTTTCATCCGCACGCGCCCCGATCTGCTCGACACCATCGAACCGGCCTTGCGCCGCGGCGACATGATCGCCTGTTCGCCGCGCAGCTGGGCGCGGGTCTCCGCGCTGATGCGCGCCATCTCCGATCGCACCCTGCGCCGGACGGCCATCGCCGGTGTCGTGGGCGAGGCCGTCGCGGCGGAGTTCCTGTTGATCGCCGACGACATCGCGGCCACGGTGCAGCTCGAGGAGCTGCTCGAGGCGCGAGCCAGGGACCGGTTTGCGCTCTATCCGCCCTCGATGCACGGCATGACGGCGCTGGTCTATGCGCTGGTGACACGGGCCGACGCGGCGAACCTGCCGCATGTCATCGAGATCATGGCCGAGGCACGCGCCCTCGGCGAGACGCTGGGCGCGCCGTTTTCCGCGATGCCGCTGGCCGAGCTCGGAGCGCATGGCTTCGAGATGCTGATCCGCCGCGCGCTCGACAATGGCTGGCAGGACGCGTTCCTCGACTCGCCGGCCTACGCCGCCTATGCCGAGGAGCGCCGCGCCGCAGGACTCGAATGACCCATTCCGCCCGTGCGACCGCCGCGCTGCAGGCCCTGATCGAGGCCGATCCGGCGCTGGCGGCGTTGTCGCTCTGGTGCCGTCACCGCGATGCGGAGGCACTCGATACGCCGGCCGAGACGGTGGGCGCCGAGATCCGCTACGGAGCCGATTTCGCCGACCTGCCCGCGCATGAGCAGCGCGGCCTCGCAGGGCATCACATCCTGCATGTGGCGCTGCAGCACTCCAACCGCATGGCTGAAATGCAGGCGCGCACCGGCGCCGCCTTCGTCCCCGAACTGTGGCAGATCGCGGCGGATGCCATCGTCAACGAGACGATCCTGCAGGCCAGCCATGCGCTGCCGCGCCCGGCGCTGCGGCTGCCCGACCTGCTCGAGAGCCTCGGCGAGCCGGCCGAGGATGCGCTGGCGACGTGGGATTGCGAGCGGCTCTATCACCGCCTGTCGCGCAGCCCCGAGACGGCGGGTCGCGCACGCGCGAGCGCACAGGCGAGCGGGCACAAGCCCGATCTGCGCCCCGAAAGCGCGCATGGCGGCGGCGGCGGCGCCGACACCGGCGGGCAGGGTCAGGCCGAATGGCGCGCGCATCTGGCCCGGGCCATGGCGGCGGGGCGCGCGGCCGGGTTCGGGCTCGGCGCGCTGGGCTCCCGGCTGGCCGATCTGCCCGAGCCGCGCGTGCCCTGGGAGCAGGTTCTGCGCCGGCTGCTGGCGCGCGCTACCCAGCCCCGCCCGACGCCGGACCCGTTGCGCCCGGCGCGCGGCTGGGTGGCGGGTGCGGCGCGCGCGCAGGCCGAGGGGCGCGCGCTGCCGCCCTTTCAGCCGCGCGTCCGCTGGCGCGGGCCGGGCGGGCATGTGGTGTTGGCGCTCGATTGTTCGACTTCGATCGAGGCGGGAACCCTGCGGCTCATGATGGCCGAGATCCATGGCATCGCCCGGCGCCACCAGGCGGCGCTGCATCTCATCAGCTTCGACGAGGCGATCCACCACGACATGGCGCTCGATGCGGCCACGGCGCGCGCCACGCTCGCCGCGCTGGAGCTTCCGCAGGGCGGCGGCACAGATTTTCGCCCGCTCCTCGCGCGGGCGATCGCGCTGGCCCCGTCGGCGCTCGTGATCCTGTCGGACATGGACGGGCCGGTGGGCGATGCGCGCCCGCGCTTTCCCGTGATCTGGGCCGCGCCACAGACCGAGCCGCCCGATGCGCCCTTCGGTACCGTGCTCTCACTGGCACGCTGACCGCGCGGCGCGCATCGCGGCCAGCCGCGCATGGCCCGAGACCTGCCCGGCGTCCAGCCCGATATCGTGCAGCTCGATCTTGCGGGCGACCGATATCCTGCGCAGCGCGCGCTCGGTCAGCGGGGGCTGAAACAGCGTCTCGGCGATCATCGCGCGCTCCGTCGCCGTCAGATCGAGGATCTTCGGGCCGTCCTGCGACTGCACCGACACCAGCGACAGCGGCGGAACGCGCATCATTTCGGACTGTTCGATGACGAAATGCAACTGCCCGGCCTGCATGCCGCGCCCGGCGGCGATGCGCGTCAGGATCTGTCGCGCGCGGCTGTGCAGCAGGTCGAGCCCGCGCTCGGCCTCTGCCCCGGTGACCAGCGCCGCGCGCTGCGCGGGCGACAGGCGCAGGAGCCGGGACTCGACCAGGATGATCAGGATGAGCATCGGGATCGGCGCCTGCGCGATCGCCAGCGCGTAGTCCTGCCAGATCAGCATCGCGACAACGAACGGCATCAGCGCGCTGAGATAGCGCAGGAATTCCAGCTCGAACAAGAGCCGCGCCCACAGCCCCGCGCTGCCCCCGCGCGGCCAGAGCGTGGTGCGCCCGAGAAACCGGCGCGGCACGCGGCGCGCTTCGAGCGCCGCAGTGTTGGCGACGGTATGCCTGCAGATCAGGAACATGCCTGCGGGAGATGCGCCTGCCGGGGCGCCCGTCAAGCATCCGCGCAACGCGGGCCCCCGACCCGAACCGGCGCGATGGCGCGCATCCGCGCCTTGCCGATAGTTCGATGTGTCCGTCGCCATGTCCTACGCTCGCGTTTCCGGTCGAAAACGTTGTGCGACTGCAGTGGCTTCGGTGGATGGCTGGTGGGTGATGAAGGACTCGAACCTCCGACATCCTCGGTGTAAACGAGGCGCTCTACCAACTGAGCTAATCACCCGGTGCCGACCGCGCCTGCGGATGCGCCACAGGCCTGGGCGCCAGCGCATAGCGCCCTGCCGAGGTCTTGTAAACACGCGCGGGCCGCGCGCGTCCGATCGGGCCCCTGTCATGGCGCCGCGTTACGGCCCGTCCGGCGTCTTGCGCGCGGTGGCGATCGCCTCCCATATGCGCAGCGGCGTTGCCGGCATCTCGACATGGCGAACCCCGAGATCGGCGAGCGCATCCGCGACCGCATTGCCGCACACCGCCAGCGCCGGGGTCGTGCCGCCCTCGCCGCCGGGCCGGAAACCGAGCGGATGACTGGTCGCGGGGACCTCGCTGATGTCCGCGCCGAAGATCGGCAGATCCGCGGCGCGCGGCAGGCGGTAATCCATGAAGCTCGCCGTCAGGTTCTGCGCCGTCGCAGGGTCGAACACGCAATCCTCGAACAGCGCCTGTCCCACCCCCTGCGCGATGCCGCCATGGGTCTGGCCATGGACGATCAGCGGATTGAGCGCGCGGCCGACATCGTCAACCGACCAGTAGCCGATGATCTCGACAGCGCCGGTCTCGGGATCGATCTCGAGCTCGCAGGCCGCCGATCCATAGGGAAAGGCGAAGCCGGGCGTGACCGCGTCGCTGAACGCAGCCAGGCCGCCGCAAAGCTCCGCGGGCAGGCGCGTGTCGTCTTGTGCCGCACGGGCGAGCTCGAACAGATGCATCACCACATTGCCCCCCGGCAGGCGGAAATAACCCTCCTCGAAGGTCACTTCGCCGGGCTCGGCCCCGTTGAGCGCCGCGAAAACCGCCCGCCCGCGCGCGATCACGTCACGCGCTGCCTTGTCCATCACGATGCTGCCAAAGCGCAGCGACCGTCCCGAATGCGAGCCGCCCCCCGCCGTCACGAAGGCCGTGTCGCCGGTGCGCAGCACGACCTGATCGACTGCGATCCCGAACCATGCCGCCACGAGCTGTGCGAAGGCCGTGCGATGCCCCTGCCCGCTATCCTGCGTGCCCAGCACGACCTCGACGACACCGGTCTCGGGCCGCACGGCGATCTCGGCGCGCTCGCGCGGATTGCCGCTCGTGGCTTCAAGATAATTCGCCATCCCGAAGCCGCGCCAGCGCCCGCGCGCACGGGCCTCGGCGCGGCGCGCCGCGAAGCCGGCGTGGTCGGCCATCTCCAGCAGCTGCGCCATCACGTCGCGATGCGCGCCGTTGTCACAGGTTACGCCGAAGGGATTGGTATGGGGGAAAGCGTCGTCGGGGATCATGTTCCGCCGGCGCAGCGCGATACGGTCGAAGCCGCAGTCGCGCGCGGCGAGGTCGATGAGCCGTTCGATCGCGAACATCGCCTCGGGACGCCCGGCGCTGCGATAGGGGATGGTGGGCGGCGTGTTGGTGAGCACCGCGCGCGCCACGACCGAGGCTTGCGGCACGCGGTAGAGCCCCGTCATCTGCTGCGCGGCCTTGTTGAGCGCCACATAGGAGACGGTATACGCCCCGAGATCGGCGGTGTTGGTGCTGCGAAAGGCGAGGAAGTTACCCTGCGCATCGAGCGCGAGCTCGGCGGCGACATGCTGGTCGCGGCCCTGGAAATCGGAGCTGAACGCCTCCAGCCGATCGACGACATGCTTGACGGGTCGGCCGGTGATGCGCGCCGCATGGGCCATCACGACCCATTCGGGATAGGTCGCGTTGCGGGTGCCGAAGTTGCCGCCGACCTCCTCGGGCGCGCGCACGCGCACCAGTGCGGGATCGACGCCGAGCGCCGCGGCGAGCTGGTCGCGGATCTGCACCACCCCGGCCCCGCCGGAGGCGCGCAGGACGTATTGCCCCGCTTCGGCGTCGAACAGCGCCGCGGCGCTGCGCGGCTCCATGTGCACGCCGGTGACGCGGTTGACGCGCGCATCGAGGCGCACGACATGCGTGGCGCCCTCAAAGGCCGCATCCGTCGCGGCACGGTCGCCGATCTCGGCCTCCAGCGCGAGATTGCCGGGCACCTGCGCCCAGAGCCGCGGCGCGCCGGGCGCGAGCGCGGCACGCGCATCCACGACCGCGGCGAGCGGCTCCCACTCCGCCGCGATCAGCTCCGCCGCGTCGCGCGCGGCCGCGGCGGTCTCGGCGACCACGGCGGCATAGGCTTCGCCGGCGAAACGCACCCGGTCGGTGGGCAGCGGCTTGTGAGGGGTGCGCGCCCGTTCGCTGCCGTCGCGGTTGGCGAGGGCGACATCCGCACCGGCCTTCGAGCTGCCGATATTGTGCGGGATGGGGCCGATCCCGGCGGCGTCGAGATCTGCCCCGGTGAGCACCGCGAGCACCCCCTCGGCCGCGCGCGCGGCGGCGGTCTCCAGCGCGGCGATCCGCGCATGCGCATGGTGCGCGCGCGCGAACACGACAAAGCACGCCCCCTCGAGCCGCAGGTCATCGGCGAACCGCCCCTGCCCCGCCAGCAGCGTTGCATCCTCCGCGCGGAGTATGCCCTTTCCAACGAGGTTCATGGTTCCTCCCGCGGTGTCGCCCCCGGCGCGGTCGTCGCGGCGCATCCCGGATCCGCCGCGGGCTTGACTTTGTCAGACTCCCTTATGTTTAGTGCGGCGCAGCTCGCGCATGCAAGCCGATGCGCGCGCGGGCACCGGGGAGGATGGCCGATGCAACAGGAGACCGCCGCCGAGGGGCTGCTCGGGCGCATGCGCGCTGCGGGCATCGAGGTTCTTTTCGCCAATGGCGGAACCGATTTTCCCTCGATAATAGAGGCTTACGCCAACGCCCCCGCGAGCGGCATCGCGATGCCCGAAGCCGTGATCGTGCCGCATGAGGGTGTCGCGCTCGGCATGGCGCATGGCTACTACCTGATCGCGGGCAAGCCCGCCGGGGTGATGGTGCATGTCAATGTCGGGCTCGCGAATGCGGTCATGGGGCTGGTGAACGCAAGCTCCGAGCAGGTTCCAATACTGATGTGCTCGGGCCGCACGCCGTTGACCGAGGCCGGGCGCTTCGGCAGTCGCTCGAGCCCGATCCACTGGGGTCAGGAGATGCGCGACCAGGCCGGGATGGTGCGCGAGATCGTCAAGTGGGATTACGAGCTGCGCTATCCGGAACAGGCGGGCGCGGTCATCGACCGTGCGCTGAGCATCGCGCTCAGCGATCCGCCGGGACCCGTCTATCTGAGCCTGCCGCGCGAGGTGCTGGCCGAGCCGGCGCCGGCGTCGCACGCCGGCGCGCTCCCGCCCGCGCGGCCCGCCGCCGCGCCGGCGGACGCCGTGACCGCCGCCGCGAGGCGCATCGCCCGCGCCGAGCGCCCTGTCATCATCAGCCAGAGCCCCGACCACCTCTCGGGCTTCGACGCCCTCGCCAGCCTCGCGGAGCGCTTCGCGATCCCGGTCGTCGAATTCTGGGCGACCCGGCCGGGTCTCGCGACATCGCATCCGCTGCATGCCGGGCGCGATCCCGTGCCGTGGCTGCGCGACGCCGATCTCGTCATCACGATCAACGCGATGGTGCCCTGGGTGGCGGATCATGTCACGCTGCCGGAGGGGTGCGACGTGATCGCGCTCGGCCCCGATCCGCTTTTCGAGAGGGTGCCGATGCGCAGCTTTCCCGTCGCGCTGCCGCTCGCGGGGAACGTGACGGCGACCTTGCGCGCGCTGCTGGCCGCGCTGGAGGGGTGCGCGCCGGATCCCGCGGCGCGTGACGCGCGCCGCGCCCGGGTCGCGGCGCATCGCGGCGAACAGGCCGAAGCCGCGGCCCGGCGCATCGCCGAGGGGTCGGCCCGCCCGATGAGTCCGGCCTATGTCAGCAAATGCCTGTCCGATGCCGCCGATGCGCGGACCGTCTTCTTCAACGAGCTCGGCCTCGACCCGTCGGTGATGCAGTTCGAGACACCGGATGCCTATTTCTCGACGCCGTTGTCGGGCGGGCTCGGCTGGGGCCTGCCGGCGGCGCTCGGTGCGCAGCTCGCCGACCGCAGGCGCGAGTCGATCGCCTGCATCGGTGACGGGTCCTACATGTTCGCCAATCCGGTCGCCTGTCACCAGACCGCCGCCGCGCTCGGACTGCCGGTTCTGACGGTGGTGTTCAACAATGGCATCTGGAACGCGGTGCGCCGCTCGACCTTGCAGATGTATCCCGATGGCAAGGCGGCGGCTGCCAATGTGATGCCGATCACCTCGCTGCGTCCGGCACCCGACCATGCCGCCATCGCCCGCGCGCATGGTGCCCATGCCGAGCGCGTCGAGGACGGCGCCGACCTGCCCGCCGCGATCGAGCGCGCCCGCACCGCGACACGCGCCGGGCAGCAGGCGCTGCTCGAAGTCGTCGTCAGTTACTGATCCATCCCCCGCACGCCCGGTCGGTCCAGCAGCGCGCGCACGGTCATCCCGAGCTGGATCTCGTTGCCGCCGGCGGCTCGACGCGCGGCTGCGCCCGCAATGATCGGCGCCCCGGGACGCCGCGGCCCCGGGGCGCGATGAACCGAAGTCAGACCGCGGTGCAGATGTATTTCATCTCCAGATAGTCATCGATGCCGTGGCGCGAGCCCTCGCGCCCGAGGCCGGACTGCTTGACGCCGCCGAAGGGGGCGACCTCGGTGGAGATGATGCCGGTATTGACCCCGACGATGCCGTATTCCAGCCCCTCTTGCACACGGGTGACGCGGCCGATGTCGCGGGCGTAGAAATAGGCCGCGAGGCCGAAGATCGTCGCGTTGGCCTGTTCGATCACCTCCTCCTCGGTCTCGAAGCGAAACAGCGGCGCGACGGGGCCGAAGGTCTCCTCGGTGGCGACGGCCATCTGCTGCGTCACCCCGGTCAGCACGGTGGGCTCGAAGAAGCTGCCGCCGAGCGCGTGGCGCTTGCCGCCGGTGACCAGCGTCGCGCCCTTGTCGAGCGCGTCCTTGATATGGCTCTCGACCTTGGTGACGGCATCCTGTGTGATCAGCGGGCCGGCATTGACGCCCTCGCCGAGCCCGTCGCCCACCGTCATCGCATCGACGGCCTTGGCGAGCTTCTCGGCGAACTTGTCGTAGACACCCGCCTGCACGTAGATGCGATTGGCGCACACGCAGGTCTGGCCGTTATTGCGGTATTTCGACATCATCGCGCCCTCGAC
>LFIK01001058.1_pt1 | contig 21418 bp, 19 predicted proteins | sample 643401 | NCBI WGS metagenome assembly LFIK01 (sample SAMN03777447, study PRJNA286221) | soda lake metagenome | biome: soda lake; feature: Kulunda steppe; material: water; isolation source: sample T5-Br brine of Lake Tanatar-5 | place: Russia: Kulunda steppe | collected 2010-07
GTACTCATTTTGATGCAAATTTTCTTTAAACACACGCACCATCGTTTTTATCGCGTCATCGCCTTCAGCGTGACCATACTGATCGTTAATGTTTTTTAACCCGTTCATATCCACAAACACAATGCCTTGGGTAAACTCAGAGCCTCTTAAAATACGACGGTGCATGTATTTCATGAACGATTCGCGTGTGATCGCTTGCGATAAAAAATCGATTTGCATGGAACGCTCTTGTAAAAAGATAAACCCAATGGCGAGCGTAAAGGCCACGCTACTCCAAATCAGTAAGACACCATAAATGAGGACTTGCACCATCCCACCAAGGATCGGTAACACCCCAAAAAGCAACAATAACATCCGCTCTTGCGGTAAGACGCGTTCACGAAAGATAAACACCAAGGACGTGGCGGCTAAAAGATAGACGTACGTAAGGGCGACTTGAGGCAGAAAGAAAGGCCCCCGTTCATACACGTTTTGACTCGTCACATTAAAGACCCATCCGGTAATGGGTGACATGATCGCTGCAAAAAGCGCGATGCCTAGTAAAGAAAAGGCTAAGACATGTACCCATGTGGGGACTTCGTGACGATCAAAAATAAAAAACAATAGAAAATAAAACCAAGCGATCGAAATGGTGGGTCCTACGATAAAAAGAACCATATGTAACCCTTGAGATAGGGGGATGAGACTCAGATTATCCTGACGATTGATCCACACTGTCCCAGCTTCAATCAGTAACTGCGTCATCACAATCGCTGAGACAAAGAAAAACAAACGATTCAAACCATCGTGCGGGTCGAGACGTTTAAGCGCAACCAAAAGAAAAATCCCTAAGAAAACAAACGCAACAATATTGACATCCAAACGGTAAAATACGTCTAAGCTCATCGTCTCACCTCGCTTTATGGACGTATTATAGCACACTTAAGCGCGTGAGAAGCTGCGCGAGGCAAATGAAAAAACACCCATCAAGATGAGTGTTTTATTTTGTCTAGATGGCGGAGTAGGAGGGATTCGAACCCTCGCGCCGGTCTCCCGACCTATACCCTTAGCAGGGGCACCTCTTCAGCCTCTTGAGTACTACTCCCAAAGCTAGCTTTTATATGATAAAACATAATAAGCTAGCTGTCAATTAAAGACCAAAGAATTTATGCGTTTTCTTTAATCATCGTGAGTTGGAGTCTTCCCCGCTTTAAATCCACGTCTTTCACATAGACATCGACAATGTCGCCAACCTTAACCACATCTAGAGGATGTTTGACAAAGCCTTTACGGAGTTGCGAAATATGGACCAAGCCATCTTGCTTCACGCCACAATCCACAAACACCCCAAAATCAACGACGTTACGCACCGTGCCTTGCAAGGCCATGCCTGGTTTTAAGTCTTCGAGTTTTAAAAGATCACTCTTTAAAATTGGCGCCGCAATGTCATCCCTTGGGTCTCTTAACGGTTGTGCGAGCGCAGCTAAAATATCGCTCACGGTGGGGATGCCTGCGTCTAAATCTTTCGCTAAAGCAGCCGCATCCACGGACGCTAGTTTAGCCCGTAAGTCTTCACTTCCCACGGCGTCTAACGTGACGTTTAAGGATTTTAGAATGCTGTAGGTAAGTTGATAGCTTTCTGGGTGAATGGCGGTTTTATCGAGCGGGTTCTCACCTTCTAAAATCCGTAAGAAGCCGATCGCTTGTTCGTAGGTTTTGGCGCCTAAGTTTGGCACGTCTAGAAGGTCTTTGCGGTTTTTGAAGACGCCCGCTTTCTCACGGGTTTGGACGATGTTTTGGGCCACCTTTTTAGAAAGCCCTGCGACATATTCTAACAAGGGTGCCGAGGCGGTATTCACATTCACACCGACTTGATTGACCGCCGTTTCCACGACGCCTTGAAGGGATGAGGCGAGTTTCGTTTGGGTGACATCGTGTTGATACTGTCCGACGCCAATCGATTGGGGATCGATTTTTACCAGTTCACTTAAAGGATCTTGTAAACGCCGAGCGATGCTGATGGCGCTGCGTTCTTCGACAGAGAGTTCTGGAAATTCTTCTTTAGCAAGCTTAGACGCACTGTACACACTCGCCCCTGCCTCATTGACAATCACATAAAAGACGGGCTGGTTGAGTGTTTTGATGGTGTTCACAATGAACTGTTCGGTTTCTCTTGACGCGGTACCATTGCCAATCGCAATGATGTCAACGTTATACCTCTTTAAAAAGTCTAAAACTTTCGCTTGAGCTTCTTTAACTTTTTGGGGGTTGGCTTCTCCGCCCACACGCATTTCATGAGGGTAAATGACGTCTTTGGCTAAAAGCGTGCCAATGGGATCGACGACCGCCATTTTACACCCGGTTCTAAAAGCAGGGTCAACGCCTAAGACCGTTTTGTTTTTCATCGGCGGTTGTAAGAGTAAACTGTAGAGATTTTCGCCAAAGATATGAATCGCTTGCTCTTCCGCTGAGGCGGTGTATTCACTCCGCAGTTCTCGTTCAATGGAAGGTTTAATGAGTCGTTTGTAGGCGTCTTCATACGCACTGACAATGTAAGGCACACTGGGCCCTGTTTTTTGCTGGATGACTTGTTTGTTTAAGTACCCATGAATCGCGGTCTCATCGACCGTGATTTTAACGGTTAAGACTTTTTCTTTTTCTCCGCGGTTGAGCGCCAAGACACGAAACAACTTGAGTCGTTTGAGCGGTTCTTCATAGGCGTAGTAATCGCGGTAGACTTCTTTTTCATCGACCGCATCCTTTTTAAGGGTGGCTTGAATCCTGCCTTGATGGTGGGTGTACTGGCGAATGTATTGCCGGTAAACGGCTTCATCACTTATTTTTTCCGCAATGATGTGACTCGCCCCTTCAAGCGCATCTTCGACACTTAAGACCTCTTCTGTGAGGTATTTTTCCGCTTCTAAACGTGGGTCTTGTTCCGTCGCTTCTAATAAAAACTCCGCTAAAGGTTCTAACCCTTTAGCAATGGCCATCGACGCTTTAGTCTTTTTCTTTTCTTTGTAAGGACGGTACAAGTCTTCCACATCGACCAGCTTTTCAGCGTCTAAAATCGCACGTTTGAGTTCTTCTGTTAACAACCCTTTTTCATCGATGAGACGGATGACGTCTTCTTTGCGTTCCGCGAGCTTTTTAGCACTCTCATAAGCGGTTGAAATGATCCGGATCTCAGTTTCATCTAAGCCCCCGGTCATCTCTTTGCGGTAACGTGCAATGAACGGTACCGTGTTGTCTTCTAAAAGCGTGAGTACCGTTTCAATGTGGCGTCTTGGATGTTTGAGTGTCTTAACTAACTCTAGAATAATCTGTTCGTTCATGAGCGCCTCCTAAAAAAACCCTCCTAAGAGGGGTTATTGTCTTAAATCTTCGAGTAAATCGAGCACGGGCGTGACCCCAGTGACTTCTTGTAACACGGTGTTGCCTTGCATCAGTAACATGGTAGGCACCGCGGTTGAGCTGCCTGGACGGTTATTCGCGGTGGCTCTAAGCACGGGCGCGTTCGCGTCCGCTAAAAACATGGGGATGTCTTGTGGGTTATTGGCCGCAAAACTGAGCACTTGTTGTTTGATTTGAATACAAGCCCCACACGTTTCTAAATATAAGTACACTAAATAGACGTCCTCTTCCGGCGCTTGATCGCTTAAAAACGTATTCCAAGACGCGACGTGCGTGAAACGCTCGTCGTCATAGGTATAATTAGGATTCAATAGGTTAAAGATCGTTAAAGACGCAATCAACGCAATAAATAAGCCCCCTAAGGAGAACAAGAAAATGGGTGGTTTTTTACGCTTTGCTTTAGTATTCTTTGCCATGGTCATCACCTTTGTAAAGTTTCGTTAAGCTGCGCTAAAATGGCGCGCACATCCATTATACTATATGCGAGGTGATAATGAATGAAAGTTGCGTTTGTGTGTGTGCACAACAGTTGTCGTTCACAGATGGCTGAGGGGTACTTGCATGCGCTCGGTCAAGAACATGGGTTTGAGTCCTATTCGGCAGGGACTGAGGATTACCCAGAAGTGAAACCGCTCGCGGTCGAAGCCATGAAGCTCGATGGCGTCGATATCTCAGATCAATACCCTAAAAAGCTCAGTGACATCCCCAATGAACTCGATGTCCTCATCACGATGGGTTGTAACGTCGAATGTCCTTACGTGCCGTGTAAGCACCGTGAGGATTGGGGCTTAGACGATCCTAGTGGGGGCCCCATCGAAGATTTTGTGGTGACCCGTGATTTAATCAAAACCAAGGTTTTAGAATTGATTGACCGATTTAAAGAAGACGCTTAAGGCGTCTTCTTTTTATCTTCCAGCATCACACATGTCCTTCCACGCATCATTCTAATAATGACCAATCAAAAGTCCCTGTCTCAATCTCTTCAAGCATCGCCAAAATCGGCCCCGCGCCTACCACTCGGTACGTAATCACGCCTTCTTGTACAAAAAAGACTTGTGGTTGGGTTCGAAACGCCACCGGACGGTTGCCTTGAGCGGTGCGTTCGTTGATCAGTTTTAACTCAATCCCTTCGGTGTTGTGTTGGCCAAACGCAAAGAGGGTTTCATTGATCAACACACACCCAGGACAATCGTTGCCAAAAACATCGCGGTTGTAATGGTAAACGAGCGTATGCCCTTCATTAAAGCCCGTCACTAACACATCGTCCCAATGTTCTATCCAAGGAAAATCATCGTAACCGTAATCGCCAAACTGACTCGGGCCACAGGCGGTTAACATCATCAACATGACTACTAAGATGCCTAACAAACCTTTACGCATCGTCAATCACCACCATCGCGACCACATGCGTCTCATCGTGGGTAAGGGAGACGTGGATGGTGTCTTCAGGCTGGTAAGGCGTGATGAGATAAGGCGCACCCTGGGTGTCGTTTAAGACCGACACCTCGTTAAAATTAAGGGGTGTCTTAAAGTGTTTCACAGCCTTAGTATACGCTTCTTTGACCGCAAAACGACCCGCAAGATACACCATTTGACGACGTTTGGTTTTAAAGCCTTCATAGACCATCCGTTCTTCAGGCGATAATATGCGGTTTAAAAATGCCTCGTCAAGACGTGTTTCAAAACGCGTAATCGCGACGAGATCAACGCCGATGCCTTTGATCATGATAGCCCTCCATCGCTTTTTCCGCTAGCCCATCCAATTGACGGAATCGATGATTTAACCCTGATTTTGAAATGGCTTTAGGAAAATGTTCTAACGATTTATCCGCCAATTCATTGAGTGAGGCTTCGGGATAGGTTTTACGTAACATCATCGCCTGTTTGACGCCGTCACTTAAATCCTCTTGTGACAGTAAATTTTCCACAATCGCAATGTTTTTAAGTTGTTTATCTGCTGCTTCTAAGGTTTTATTTTGATTCGCCAATTCCATATTAAGGACCCGTGTGATGGAATTATAAAAATCACGTTTGATGCGTTCGTCTTCAAACGTAAAGAGCGCTTGATGCGTGCCGATCAGTCTTAAGAAATCCGCAATCTTTTCACTTTCTTTGATGTAAGTGATGTATTGTCCGGTCTTTTTTTCGAGTGTTTTAGCGTTTAACGAGGCTTTGTTGAGTAACGCCGTTAAGCTTTCTGCGTAGCTTGCGTTTTGTGAGGCCATCTCAAGATGATACGACGAACTTTGCGGATGGTTGATCGATCCACTTGTCACAAACGCCCCTCGTAAATACGCGCCATAATCACAATCTTTTTGGGTGATGGTCTCATCCACTTTTGACGCAAACCCTAAATCCTCTTCCATAAGACCCAGTTCATGAATCATCTTCGTCGCGCTTTCTTGAATCGTTAACGTGAACATTTTCTTCTTTTTTAACTTCACTTGTTGGCTGATGCGAATTTCGAGTTCTAACCCATAGCGTTTTTTCACCAAGCCAATGATTTTCCGCGCCAGCGGGAGTTGCGTGGTTTGAATGCGTAAGCCAATGCCTGAAGATGACAATTTCAAATGACCATTCACCGCAAAAACAGCACTTAAAAAAGCGACTTCACAACAAGGTTTGAGCGTTAAATGTAGCGCTTCTTGTTTCACATCTGAGGTGAATGACATAGTGCCTCCTAAGCTTTTTGACGTCTTAAGATGCCTTGGAAAAAGCCAAGGCTAACGCCCAAAAGGGCCGCATACACCACACGCCATCCCTCAGGCATTAAGAAGGTAAGCGTGTGCGCGGGTAACCAGAAGAAAGGAATCGTTTTTCCTAAGGTGAACTGTAGGAACTGTGGCCAAGCCATTGTTTCAATTAAGCGTTTAAAGGTTGTTTTTTGACCTAACACAAAGGCGTCAATATAACCGTCCGTTAAACGGTGAAAACCCATCATTAAAGGCGCAAAAAAGACGTTCATGGAAAGACTCATTAAAAACGCCATGAGGAGGGTGATTTCAGGCCAACCAAAACGTTCAAAGACACCCCGTACCCCCAGTTCAAAAAGGGGGAAGATGATGACCAAACTCATGCCAATGAGGCCCCACACTCCCATTTTAGCTAAAAACCCTGACACGTGCCAGTGTTTTTCACGCAAACGTGCCGCAAGGAAGTCGCCAATAATCGCAATGGACGCGAATTTCAAAAACCCAATCCCAAACGGATGATTTTGTTGGATGGTTTGAAACCATGGTTGAAACTGTAAGGTTATGACCACCGTTAAGACGGTGAGTATGCTAAGGGTGGCGATGCCATCAACGCGCCGCATAAAGGCCTCCATACGTTAAAAGGATATCCAAGATAAAAAGTCCCACAAGGAGGGTCTTTAAAATCACGGGAAAGCGCTTCTCTAAAGGCTTTAAGAGAGGCGCGACAACCATCGCAAAAACGAGCGCAAGCCCTGCAAAAATAGCCGTGGGGACAAAACATGTATAGGGTCCCTGACAAAAAGAAAACGTGTTACGGTAATCCCATAAATTGCGCCCGGTAAGCCAAAAATAAGCCGTTCCAGACACCCATTCACTGCCCGCGGTAAAAAGATACACAAGACCCAAGCGTCCGCCAAACCCCCATGACGTTTTCGGTAAGCGTTGATGCGCCCAAACAGCGCCCATCATACCCACCGCATACATCGGTTGAACAGGCCCAAACAGGACCGAATTATCAAACCAAGTCCCAAAGGCCACAAGATTAATCACGCGTTCTAGTAAAAACCCGATCACACCATAAAGAAGAAAGCGAAAGCTTCCATCAAGCATTCGCTTCATCATGTGTGTGCTCTTCTTCATCGAGACGACGGTTGAGCGCTTCGATGTATTTCACCGCGTTTTGCGCCGCAATCGCCCCATCGGCGGTCGCGGTCACGATTTGTCTCAGTTCTTTTTCTAGCACGTCGCCAATCGCATAAAGGCCATCGATGCCGGTTTCCATACGTTCGTTCACTTTAATAAAGCCTTGTTCGTTGGTGATGTTTAAGTGTTTGACAAACTCGGTTTTAGGAATGTGCCCGATAAACATAAAGACGCCATCCGTTTTAATCACTTCTTCTTCGCCTGTTTCAACGTGTCTGACGCGGATGGCTTCGAGTTTTTCTTTGCCGATGTATTCAATCAGTTTATAACCCAGTTTAAACGTGATCATCGGATTTTTCATCGCCGAATCAACCGCGACTTTGTCGGCGCGCAGCTTATGGGAATGATGTACGAGCGTCACACGGGCGTTTAGGGTGGTTAAAAACACCGCTTCTTCCATCGCCGAGTTTCCGCCGCCTAACACCACGACATCACGGTCTTTATAAAAGGCGCCATCGCACACCGCACAAAATGAAATCCCGCGAATCATAAAGCGTTCTTCATGGGTGGCGCCTAAGACGCGCGGTTCCATACCGGTGCCGATGATGATGACTTTCGCTATTAGCGAAGAGCCATCTTCCATAAACGCCTCTTGAAACAACCCTTTTTGCTCAATTTTGACGACGTTCCCATATTGATACTCCACCCCAAATTCTTGGGTGTGATTAAACATTTGCAAACTCAAATCCGCCCCGGAAATAATGCCTGTCCCTGGCCAGTTTTCGACTTCATACGTGGTGGTCATTTTGCCCCCTGGGGCCCCTTTTTCCACCATCACCGTTTTTAAATTGGCACGGACCGCGTAAATTGCCGCCGTCATACCCCCAGGGCCCGCACCGACAATCAAGACATCAATCATAGCAAACACTTCCTTTATTTATTGGTCTAACACCTCATGATAATAAGGTCTTGGGTTTAACACTCGGGTGAAGACCAACCAGAACACCCCAAGCACAATCATCAAAATCGAGATGACTTGTGCAATTCTTAACCCGGTTTGCCCAATAAAGAGCGCATCGGTACGCATCGATTCAATCATGAAACGACCCACTGAATACCAAATCAAGTAAAACGCCAACAGTTCACCGCTTCTTAAAAACTTGGTCCGTCTTAAGACCAACATGATGCCAAATCCTAACAGATTCCAAAGCGACTCATAAAGAAACGTTGGGTGGTAGTAATTGAGGCCTTGTGGCCCACGTAAATACATGTTGTTGGTGATGAAATCAGGCAATCTTAAGGTCTCAGACAAAAAGGCGCGTTGGTTATCCAGCGATAAATTGGGCACGCCATTGGACGTTTGCCCAATCACAAAGCCGTGGGCTTCTTGATTAAAGAAGTTTCCCCAACGCCCAATCGCTTGCGCCACTAAAAAGCCGGGCGCCATCAAATCAACCGCTTTAAAGAGATCGATGTTTCGTACTTTCGTGTAGATATAAGCCGCAATGACGGCGGTAATAAAGCCCCCATGAATCGCAAGGCCACCTTCACTTAAGCGGAAAATGCGTCCTAAATCCCCACGAAACTGATCCCACTGAAAGGCCACATACCAAAGCCTTGTGCCAAGAATCGCGAGTGGTAAAATAATGATGAGACCATCTAAAATATAATCTTTTTTGATGCCTAAACGTTCGCCTTCTCTAAGTCCAAGTCCTAACGCCACTAAGACGCCGGTAAGAATAAAGACGGCATAATAGTAAATGGTGAGTGGGCCGATGGCGATTGTATTGTTGAGAGGGTCAAAAACATGATCCATGGGTTACACCTTCTTCGCTTTATGTTTTTTTTCAATCGCTTCGGTCAGCTGATCGGTAAATTCTTTGGCCATATGGGTGCCCAAAAACTTTAACCGAGCATTCATAGCCGCCACTTCAATGAGGGTCGAAACATTGCGTGCTGCGGTGATGGGCAGTTTCACCAAAGGGACTTTAATGTTTAAGATTTTATCGGTTAAGTCTTCAAGCCCTAACCGATCATAATCGTTGTTTTGTTCAAACGAGACAAGTTCGACAATGACCATGATTTTTTTACTGTCTTTAAAGGCGCTCGCACCAAACAGTTTCACCACATTGACAATGCCAATCCCACGAATCTCTAAATATTTCTGTAACAACTCCGGTGCTTCACCGACTAAAATGTCTTCGCCCCGCGCAAATATATCGACGCGATCATCCGCTACGAGCTGATGGCCACGACGCACGAGTTCTAAGGCAACCTCACTTTTACCAATCCCGCTTTTCCCGCGGATGAGGACCCCGACCCCATTAATGTCTAATAGGGTTCCATGAACGCTCGTTCGTTCCGCTAAACGGTCGTTTAGATATTGAAACATGAGCGCAAACAGTTCATTGGTGCGTGTTTGACTCTTCAAGACAGGCACGTTGTATTCACGTCCTAAGTCGATAAAGATTTGTGGCACATCGACGTGTTTTGAAAACACGAATGCGGGAGGGTTTTTTTCAAACAACATCCGCACGCGGATGTTTTGATCGCTTTCATTTAACCACCAAAAAAAGGTGACTTCTTTGCTGCCTAACAGTTGTACGCGGTCCGGTTCGTAAAAATCAAACATCCCCGCAAGCTCTAAGCCAGGACGGGTGATTTGGGCGAGGGTAAGTTCTTTTTCTAAACTCTCGGCGCCACAAATGATGTCCATTCTAAATTTACGGACTAAATCTAGGACTCTCACCATCTTAGCCCCTCCAATCTCGGACGTGTTTCACTAACAGTCCGATGAGATAACGAATAAAGACAAACATTCCCGTAAAGGCCACAAGTTCTGCAGGTGAGGCAAAATTGGTGGTCGTGGGGAATAAGTATTGATCAATGATGAAAAACAACGTCACATACCCAAAAAAGAAAATAAACCCCAGGGTTTGAAAAGCCAGCTTGATGTGATGATACAAAATGTATATCCGCAACAGCGCTTCCGCGAGGGTATAGACCAAGACAAATAACAAGGGCACCCACAAATCGCCTTGAATGCTGGCGAGGTTGAAAAGCGTCGCCACACCGTAGATGACCAGTAAGTTGATCACATAATACATCAAAAAATTAAGCGTTTGGTTGGCATGAAACATCCCCCCAAATTCTAACATAATCACAGGCTTTTTCGACTGCGGAGGCTTTTTATTCCCTTGTTGGCGTTTTTTTTCCACTTCTTGTAACGTTTGAATCAGTGTTTCGAGTTTCTCTTCATCGCTGAGTTTCTCAAAATCCTCATCCAACGCTTTGCGTTTTTCCTCTTTTTCTTGGTCTTTGAAAGACTTCTTTGACATCTCATCACCTCGCCAGTGGTTTACGTAGATATTGACCGGTATAACTTTTTTCTTCTAAAGCGACGGTTTCGGGGGTGCCGCACACCAACACTTCGCCGCCCCCTTCACCACCTTCAGGTCCTAAATCAATGACATAATCGGCGGTTTTGATGACGTCTAAATTGTGTTCGATGACCACCACGCTGGCGCCTTGGTCGACCATGCTCTTCAAGACCGCTAAGAGCCGTTTGACATCGGCCGCATGCAATCCAGTCGTCGGTTCATCAAGAATATAAAGGGTATCACTCGTTAAGCGGCGATGCAATTCTTTAGCCAGCTTGACCCGCTGCGCTTCGCCCCCGGATAACGTGGGCGCTTGTTGGCCAATTTTTAAATAACCTAAACCGACGCTTTCAATGGTCGCCAGTTTATGCTCAATTTTAGGAATGTTTTTAAAGAAACTAAGCGCTTCAGAGACTGTCATCGCAAGCACATCCGCAATCGATTTGCCTTTGTATAAGACTTGAAGCGTTTCTTGGTTATAACGTTTTCCACCACACGCCTCACACGGCACATAGACGTCGGGTAAGAAATGCATTTCAATTTTGATCACACCGTCCCCGCTGCACGTTTCACAGCGACCCCCTTTGACGTTAAAACTGAAGCGTCCTTTTTGATACCCACGAAGCTTCGCTTCATTGGTCATCGCAAAGAGATCACGAATGTCATCAAAGACCCCGGTATACGTGCCCGGGTTCGAGCGTGGGGTCCGACCAATGGGGGATTGATCGATGTTAATGATTTTATCGATTAAATGTGCGTTTTCAATCGTGTCATACCCTTTATCACGATGTTTTTTCCGCGCAATTTGATGATAAATACCTTGATACAAACACGCGTTCACGAGGGACGATTTCCCACTGCCTGAGACGCCTGTGACCACGGTGAATAAGCCTTTAGGGAACGCCACATCGATCTGTTTTAAATTGTTTTCACGGGCCCCTTTGATGGTCAGCCACTGATCCGCTTGTGGTTTTTTTCGTACTTTAGGCACAGCAATGCTTTCTTTGCCTGAAAGAAACCGTCCGGTTATGGAATGGTCTGCGTTCAAAATGTCTTGGTAGGACCCTTGAAAGACGACTTCACCGCCAAACTCACCCGCCCCTGGACCAATGTCGACAAGGTGATCGGCGTGCTCCATCGTTTCTTCATCGTGTTCAACCACAATGAGGGTGTTGCCTAAATCACGCATCTTATGAAGCGTCTTAATTAAACGCATGTTATCACGTTGATGAAGCCCAATCGAAGGCTCATCCAAAACATAGAGTACGCCGGTCAATTGTGACCCGATTTGGGTGGCTAAACGAATGCGTTGACTTTCGCCCCCTGAAAGCGTTGCGGCGCGGCGTGAAAGCGTAAGATAATCTAAGCCCACATTTTTTAAAAATGAAAGCCGCTCATCAAGTTCTTTGATGATCATGTTCGAAATGTTCCGTTGGGTAGTGTTGAGCTCTAAATTCGCAAAAAAGGCCAGTGACTCATGCACACTGAGATCCGTCAGTTCAATGATGTCTTTCGCATCAATTTTAACACTTAAGGCTTTCTCATTCAATTTCTTTCCATGACACGTTTGACAGGTACTTTCACTCATCAAAGACTCAATCCACTCGCGCATAAATCGTGAGGTAGTCTCGATGTACCGACGCTCTAAATTGTTGATGACGCCTTCATAATGCGCTTTCTTTTCATGTTTAATCTGTGACGATTTGCCTTGGAAACGGAAATGAATCGGTTCATCGGAACCATAAAAAATGATCGCTTGGGCTTCCTCTGTGAGTGACGCAAAGGGCACGTTGAGTTGAATGCCATAGTGTTCACATGTGGCCCGTAACTGTTTGAAATGATACGTGTCGACGTTTTGCCAACCCTTAATGGCCCCTTCTAAAATGCTTAAGCGAGGGTTTGGGACAAGCAAGTCTGGGTTGATTTTTTGTGTGTACCCTAACCCATTACATTGCGCACACGCACCAAAGGGGGCGTTAAAGGAGAACAGTCTTGGTTCTAACTTCCCCACGGAAAAATCGCACTGTGGACAGCCATAGTGTTCACTAAATAAGTGGCGTTCTTGTTGGTACAAGACAACCACTTTCCCTTGGCTTTTTTTACTGGCGGTTTCTAGCGAATCGTAGAGTCTAGAGCGTATGTCAGGGCGTAGTTTTAAACGATCGATGACCACATCAATCGTATGTTTTTTATTTTTATCAAGGTCCATCGAACCGTCAAGTTCGACCATCTCACCGTTGATTAAGACACGAAAGAACCCTTCTTTTAACAGTTGTTCTAACAGCGCCTTATGCGTGCCTTTTTTACCTTCAATCACAGGCGCTAAGACAACCAGGCGACTGCCTTCTTCCCAGGACAAGATTTTGTCGGTCATCTCTTGAATCGTTTGTGAGGTGATCGCGACGCCATGGGTCGGACAGTAAGGTGTCCCAATGCGCGCGTAAAGCAATCTTAAATAGTCATAAATCTCTGTCACGGTCCCTACCGTTGAGCGAGGGTTTTTTGAGGTTGTTTTTTGATCGATTGAAATGGCGGGTGAGAGCCCTTCGATCGATTCGACGTTCGGTTTTTCTAAATTGCCAAGAAACTGTCGTGCATAAGCGGAGAGACTTTCAACATAACGGCGTTGACCCTCTTTATAGATGGTGTCAAACGCAAGGGAGGTTTTCCCTGAGCCTGAAAGTCCGGTCATAACAATCAATTGATTTTTAGGCAATGTGATGTCAAGACTTTTTAAGTTGTTTTCTTTAGCGCCTTTAATGACAATGTCTCTCATGCCTTCACCTCTTCTAAGATGGCTAAAAAGGCCGCTTCATCGATGACGGTCACGCCCAAAGACTCAGCCTTCGTTTTTTTCGACCCAGCCGCTTCACCCGCAATTAAAAGATCCGTCTGTTTTGACACTGAGCTTGAGGTCTTTCCACCGAGTGCTTCAATGTGTTGTGCGGCTTCTTGTCGTGTCATTGAATCTAACGACCCAGTAAGCACCACCGTTTTTCCTGTAAAATAGCTTTGTTGCACGGGTTTAACGTCGGTATCAATCCGACACCCGGCTTCTTTAAGGGCTTCTAAGAGTGCCAAATTATGCTCGTCTTCGACAAACTGACGCAAACTTAACGCCATGATTTCACCCACATCTTTAACCTCCACTAACGCCTCTAAAGACGCGTTTATCAGTGCCTCAAGCGTGCTGAAATGTTGCGCTAAACGTTTCGCCCCAACTTCACCAATGTGGCGAATGCCTAGGCCAAACAACAACCGTTCAAGCGGTTGTGTTTTGCTTTGTTCAATGTTTTCAAGCAACTTATCAATGCTTTTTTCGCCTAGACCCGGCAGTGCTTTAAGGGTGGCTTCGTGGTCTTTTAAACGATAGATGTCAGGGATGTTTTTGACCAAGTCTTCTTGGTAAAAAAGCGTCACAAGTTTGTCGCCAAAGCCTTCAATGTTCATCGCTTTACGGGAGACAAAATGACGGAGTTTTTCTTTTTGTTGGGCTTCGCATGAGGCGTTGACACAGTAATACGCGGCCGCTTCAGCGTCTTTTTTTAAAGGGCTGTCACAGACCGGGCAGTGTTGAATAAAGGTGATGGGTTGACTGTCTTTGGGTCGTTTATCCATCAGCGGTCGAATGACTTCAGGAATGATGTCTCCAGCCTTTTTGATGAGGACGGTGTCGCCCACACGGATGTCGCGTTCAGTCATGTACGCTTCGTTGTGAAGCGTCGCTTTGGCCACCACTGTGCCGGCGACACTGACCGGGACTAAATGGGCGACCGGTGTGATTTGACCGGTCCGTCCGACTTGATAGGTCACCTTCGTTAAGCGGGTTTCAACTTCTTCCGCTTTAAACTTATAAGCAATCGCATAGCGAGGGGATTTACTGGTAAAACCGAGCGTGTCATAAAGCGCTCGTTCATTCACTTTGATGACCACTCCATCGATTTCAAAGGGGTAGTGATGACGTTGTTGTTCCATGGTCATCACGGCGTCAATCACAGCGTTGATGGAGGGCACTTGTTGCGCGTCAAACCGCACCGGAAACCCTAAAGACGCTAACCGTTGTAAGCTCTCCATATGCGTCAAATCGCCCCAGGTTTCGCTGCTATCAAGGCCGTAAATAAACCAATCAATTTGACGTGCTTTGGCCACCGCTGCGTCGAGTTGACGCATCGTTCCTGCGGCCGCATTACGAGGGTTTTTAAAGGGGGGTTCACCCTCTTTTTGACGCTGTTCATTGAGCGCTAAAAAGGCTTTTTTGGACATGTACACTTCCCCGCGGACCTCAAGAGTCATAGGCTCAGGCAACGTTAAGGGTAAGGTGTCCATGGTTTTGATGTTATGTGAAATGTCTTCGCCTGTGCTGCCATCGCCGCGGGTCGCCCCATAACGAAACACACCTTCTTCATAACGGACCGTGGCGGCTAACCCGTCGACTTTAGGCTCCACCACATAAGAGACTTCCCCGACGATGTTTTTAACGCGTTGATCAAACGCGATGAGGTCCTCTTTAGAAAAGGCATTGGCTAAAGAGCGCATCGGATGCGGGTGCGTGATCTTTTTAAAGGCTTGCGTTTCCACACTTAAAGCACCCACGGTTTGGGTGGGGGAATCTTCGGTTAAATATTCTGGATGAGCGAGTTCAAGTTGAATCAACGCTTCCATCAACGCATCAAAATCCTGATCAGAAATGATCGGGTCGTCTAAGACATGATAGCGGTGATTGTGTGACGCAATCTCTTTTTTGAGTGCGTCAATTCGGTCTTTGACTGACATAGGCACCTACACTTTCGTGATCGCAGGGTGGTCTTTCATTAAGGTTTTGAGCCCCACACCTTGTTTAAATGCGATCGTACATTGCTCGCCTTGAATGTTGACAACGACGCCTTCACCAAAGGCTTTATGTTTAATCTTATCGCCCGCATGAAGGTCGTTTTCTTGACGTGTTAAGACCCGGGCTTGACGGGCTTTATAGGCCGCAGTTTGTTGATAATCTCGACGGTAACGTTCGCTGTTTTTTTGTTTTTGAATGTTCATGCCTTCGAGTTTTAAGAGGGTTTGATCAATGGCTCTAATAAACTGCGAATCCGGAAACATCATGCGCTGACCGTAGTGCATCCGCTCATGCGCGTTGGTGAAATAGAGTTTTTCTTTGGCACGGGTGATGCCAACATACATTAAGCGGCGTTCTTCGGCCAATTCTTTAGCACTCTCCCTGGTTTGTTCTAAGGGGAACATGCCTTCTTCTAAGGTGACTAAAAACACGACTCTAAACTCTAACCCTTTGGCCGCATGAAGGGTCATCAGGGCGACAGAGTTTGGATCGTCTTCACGATCTTCTTGAGATTTTAAGGCAATGTCTTCTAAGAGATAGGTGAGTGTGATGTCAACGCTTTGATCAGGTAAGAGTTTCCGTGTCTCTTCGAACATACTGACCAGTTCTTGGATGTTTTCTAAACGGACTTCTTTTAAGTCGTCGTCTTCTAACATCTTTTCATACCCTGTGTCTTTTAAAAGCGTGGTCATGAAAACCGCAAAACTGTCGTCCATTAAAGGCGCACCAAGCGCGTCGATCATGTCTAAAAACTTTGTCAGTTTCGGCTGGGCACTGCGTGGAATGAGGGGATGGTTTTGACGAATGATGGCTGCCATGCTTGAGCCTTCTTTATCCGCAAGCGTACTGAGTGTTTCCATGGTTTTAGCGCCAATGCCGCGTCTAGGTTCATTGACGACCCGCATTAAACTAAAGTCATCATGAGGATTAAGGATGAGTCTTAAGTAGGCCACCATATCTTTAATTTCTTTACGTTTAAAGAAGCTTAAGTTCCCAATAATTTTATATGGGATATGGCTTTGTATAAAGGTTTCTTCAAATTTCCTTGACGTTGTGTTGGCGCGATACAAGACCGCCATCTCTTCGTACCTAATGCCTTGACGATTGAGTTGTTTGACCGTGTCTGCGACATAAGACACTTCATCACGGTCGCTATAGCCTTTATAAAAGACGATGGGTTCCCCTTCGCCTTGCGTTGAAAATAAGTTCTTTTCAATGCGCTCAGGGTTTTCTTTGATGACTTGATTGGCGGCTTTTAAAATGGTGTTGGTTGAGCGGTAGTTTTGTTCTAATAAGATGGTGGTTAAGTCTGGGTAGTCTCGTCTTAAACGGGCAATGTTTTCGATGTTCGCACCGCGAAACGCATAGATGCTTTGATCTTCATCGCCGACCACGAACAGATTGTGATGCGCCCCCACCAATAAACGAATCAGTTCGTATTGGAGGGTGTTGGTGTCTTGAAACTCATCGACATGGATGTAAGTGAACTGTTGATGATACATCGCCCGGACGTCGTCAAAGTTTTTAAGTAAGGTGATGGTGTTGAGCATTAAATCTTCAAAATCCATCAAATGATTGTCTTTCATCTTTGCTTGATATTTAGGTGCGACGAGCGCTAACGCGTGACGGTAAGGTTCAGGCACTTGTTCCGTGTCAAGTGAACCTGATTTGGTAGCCAATAAAAAATGTTTAAGGCGTGAGGGTTTCGTTAACTTCACATCTAGCTGCACGAGTTTCATGATCGCTTTAATCATCGATAAAACATCGTCATCGTCGATGATTTGAAAGGTTTCTTTGTAGCCAAGCCTTGACGCGTGGTCTCTTAACATGCGCGCGCACATGGAGTGAAACGTCGAAATCCACATCGTATAGGTGGACGTGTTTAAAAAAGCCGCGATGCGTTGTTTCATCTCACTCGCTGCTTTATTGGTGAAGGTGATCGCTAAGACTTGTTCTCTTGGTACCCCTAAATTAAAAATGAGGTGGGCAATGCGCCGGGTTAAGACACTGGTCTTTCCACTGCCGGCCCCCGCCATCACCATCAGCGGTCCTTCGGTTTGAGTGGTGGCTTGGTGTTGTTGTTCATTTAATCCTAAAAATAAATCATCCACGTTTTTTCACCTGCTTTATTATAGCAAATTAATGCCCATTTGACGATGAAAAAGCGACCCTTTTAAGGCAAATGTTATGAAAAACAAACGTAAAAAAAAACCAACCTGTTAAGGTTGGTTTAAGTCTCTTTTAATTAAAGAGCGCTGATGTTTTCGGCTTGTGGGCCTTTTGGGCTTTCAACAACATCAAATTCAACTTTTTCGCCTTCTTCAAGGGTTTTAAAGCCATCTTTGTTGATGTGTGAATAATGTGCAAATACGTCAGTGCCTTCATCAGTTGTGATGAAACCAAAGCCTTTTTCTGCATTAAACCATTTTACTGTTCCAGTCATGGGTGGTCCTCCATTCTTCTTATGGTGCTTAAAGTACTCTTTGGTAATCAGAATGGAGTGCTTAGTGCCGTTCTAAATTACAAGTTTCGTTTAAGTTCTTCTCTATCATACACGAAATAAAAAATAATGCAAGCCCTAGAACTTACTTTCGCTTAAACGAGGACTTCAAAGGGACAATGCGATGATACACATCAGCCTCATCATCGTCTTGGTGGAAATACCCTAAACGGGTAAACTGTACACTGCGTGTGGATAACGTCTCTAAATGAGGTTCAATAAAGCCTTGAACCACGGTTTTAGATTCTGGATTAAGTTTATTTTTAAAGTCGACCGATTTGTCTTGATCAGGCAGTAAGAGCGGTTCATACAAACGCACTTCGATCGGTTTTGCGGTGGCGGCTTCGACAAAATGAATGGTGCCGTTAGGCTTGCGCTCGTTAAAGTCGCTGCCGCTTTTGGTATTAACATCATAGGTGGCGATGATTTCGGTGATTTTACCCTGTTCATCTTTGACGACACGTTCAGCTTTCACAAAATACGCGTGCATTAAACGTACTTCAATGCCTAAAGCCCAGCGTTTCCATTTTTTATTCGGTTTTTCTTCAATAAAGTCTTCACGTTCAATGTAGAGTGTTTTACCAAATGGTAACACCCGCTCACCGAGCGTCTCATGGTCTTTGTGGAAAGGCACGATCAAGTCTTCGCCTTCGTGTGGGTAGTTTTCAATCGTCACCTTGAGGGGGTCAAGCACCGCATGCACTCTAGGGGCTTCTTCCCCTAAGACGCCACGGACGGCTTCATAAAGCATCTCAAGTTCGGTTTCCCCTTGGCTTTTAGGCAAGCCTAAGGCGTGCACAAACTGATGGATCGCTTTGGGTGGGATGCCGCGTTTACGCAGACCACTTAAGGTGATTAGCCGAGGGTCATCCCACCCCTCAACGATGGCCTCATCGACGAGTTGTTTGATGTAGCGTTTACCAATGACTTCATTGGCAATTTTCAACTTCCCAAATTCAATTTGACGGGGTTTGTCGGGCACATCGGTGTGTTCGACAAACCAGTCATATAAAGGTCTATGATCTTCAAACTCAAGCGAACACAGCGAATGGGTGATGCCTTCAAAGGCATCTTCCATCGGATGCGCAAAATCATACATCGGATAAATCAGCCAAGCCTCTTTGGTATTGAAATGATGGGCCCGTTGGATCCGGTAAATGACTGGGTCTCGTAGGTTCATGTTAGGCGAAGCCATATCGATTTTGGCGCGCAAGACTTTCTCACCATCTTTAAACTCACCCGCACGCATCGCTTCAAACAACGCTTTGTTTTCTTCAATCGAGCGTTCACGGTAAGGGGATTTCACCCCTGGCGTCTTCAAATCACCACGCGTGTTTTTAATCTCTTCCGCGCTTAAATCACAGACATACGCTAACCCTTTATCAATTAAAACGTGCGCGCGCTCATACATCGCTTCAAAATAATTACTCGCGTAATAAAGCCCATCCCAAGCGCACCCTAACCAAGCGATATCCTTTTGAATCGCTTCGATGAATAAGGTGTCTTCTTTGATCGGGTTGGTGTCGTCAAAACGCAAATTAAAACTGCCTCCATAATCTTTCGCGAGCGTGTAGTTCATGATGATGGCTCGCGCGTGACCCAAATGCAAAAAACCGTTGGGCTCAGGGGGGAATCTCGTGTGGATGTGCTTGTGTTTTCCGGACGCTAAATCATCTTCAATGATGGTCCGAATAAAGTTTCTATTTTCCATTTAATCACCTTCATTATGATGCTTCATTATAGGCGAGGAACGCGTGCGCGTCAACGGTAGCGGTCAAACAATGTTTGACGTGAATACCCGTTAAGAGCGAGTCCTTCCTTCAGCCCTTCTTTTTGGTATTGATAGTACGCGGCTAACCCAATCATCCCTGCGTTGTCCGTGCACAAATCTAAGGGCGGTACTAAGAGCGGTGTCGGCGCAACGCCCGCTTTTAAAAGCGATCTCAAACGCTGATTAGCCGCGACGCCACCCGCTAACACCACTTGTTTTACCGGATACGCTTTAAGTGCTTTTTGTGTTTGTGTGATCAATTGTTGTAACGCCGCTTCTTGAAAGTTATGCGCTAAGACAGCGTGGTCTAAACGAAGGTCTTTCATTTTTGCGGTATTGAGTGTGTTGATCATGTGTGATTTTAAGCCGCTGTAAGAGAAGTTAAACCCCCCAAGCGCCGTTTTAGGCATGGGGATGGTTTCATCGGTTGTCTGAGCCAAACGATCAATCTGTGGTCCCCCAGGATACCCAAGCCCCATCACCCGGGCCACTTTATCATAAGCTTCCCCAATCGCATCATCCTGCGTTTCACCAAGTAACGTAAACGCAAAATGATCCCGCATCAAAATCAGTTCGGTGTGGCCCCCACTTACCACTAAACACAAAAGCGGAAAACGCATCGGTTCGTTGGCTTGATTCGCATAGATGTGGCCTGCGATGTGATGAACTCCAAGAAGTGGTTTTTGATGCGCAAAAGCGAACGCTTTTGCGGCATTGATGCCCACGAGTAGACTGCCAATGAGCCCAGGTCCCTCCGTCACCGCAACAGCGTCAATGTCGCTGGCTGAAACACCCGCTTCAAGCAGCGCTTGGTCAATCACAGGAAGCACACTCTTAACGTGTTCCCTAGAAGCCACTTCGGGTACGACACCACCAAACTTTGCATGGGTTGTCATTTGTGAATAAACAATGTTACTGAGGACCTTGAGACCGTCTTCCACCACCGCAGCACTGGTCTCATCACAACTGGTCTCAAGCGCTAGAATTAGCATCATCGATCTCCTTTAACATAAGTAAGGCATCACTGCCATCGCGGTAATACTGCGCCCGCTTAGCCACCGTCTTGAAGCCGGCGTTTTGATACAGTTTCATCGCCGCTTCATTGCGTTCGCTAACTTCCAGTGTGCACTGTTTAATGTGGTGCTTTTTTAAAACATCAAAAATCGCTTCTATAAGCGCTTTCCCAACACCTTTATGACGATATTCTTCGTTCACATAAAGCGTCACAATTTCAGCGTTTTCTTCATGTAACCACACGCCAATATACCCTAAAAAGTCTGACGCTTCTTCGGCAATGTAATACTGTGCTAAAACGTTTTTTAAGACTTCTTCTTCAATCTCTAAACGACTCTGGTGCGCCCCTAAATATTGGCCAGGTCTTGCCTTTATGTGGTCGACATCATGCGCTTCAAGCGGCCTGATCTTCATGGTCGTTCTCCGCTTGAGTTTGACGTAAATAGCGCGGGGCGAGGGCATACAGATCGTCCACGAATGTGCGCGCGTTTAAACACTTTTTAATCACTGGTTTTCCTTCATAAACGACTTTTAAAGCCGGGGTCGTCTGAAACGTTTCAAGCGTTGTATAAACATCTTCGTGTCTTGCGTTAATCACAGGCACCGTATCGTACTGTCCCGCAAACACATAGCCTCTTCTTGCGTCCACTGCGGCGATCACAGGGGTGTCATAGTGTGACGCCATTAACGCTA
>LFIK01001059.1_pt1 | contig 21416 bp, 20 predicted proteins | sample 643401 | NCBI WGS metagenome assembly LFIK01 (sample SAMN03777447, study PRJNA286221) | soda lake metagenome | biome: soda lake; feature: Kulunda steppe; material: water; isolation source: sample T5-Br brine of Lake Tanatar-5 | place: Russia: Kulunda steppe | collected 2010-07
GCTCCATTTAGGAATTTTTAAAATGCCAGGGGCAATCATCCGTCCAACCAACGACGGTGAACAAGGCCCTGACCCTAAGGACTTCATGAGAATGTCATCGCCCCGAGGCGACCGTCGGCCGCCGGATCCGGCCCCGACCGATCAGCCGATTACGCTTGAGGATCTGCCTCCGCCCGACACCAAACGCTGGGTCAGCCGGCGCAAGGCCAAAGTCGTCGCCGCCGTGCGTCAGGGGCTCCTGACACTCGAAGATGCGTGCCGCCGGTATAACCTGTCGATGGAGGAATTCCTGTCCTGGCAGCGCCTCGTGGACCGCCATGGCGTGCCGGGTCTGCGGGCCACCCGCCTGCAGGACTACCGCGCCCCCGCCGGCGATGATCTTGGCGACAATAATCCGGGCGACGGCGGTCTGATCCCTCATGACACGCTGACAATCGTCGACAGAGACTGAATTGCCGGGGTCTGGCGCCAGGGTCGGGGCCTGAGCCGCAGGGGCCGAGCATTCATTACCGCCGCCGGGAGCAGCGATAAGACCGCCAGCGGGCCTTTTGCTCGACAGCCGGGAACTGATTCAAAAAATTTCGCGGACAGCCGCCTGACTGGGCAATTTTTGCCGCATCGTTAAGAGTCTTTTCATACGCCACGGGCCATGGTGCCCCGCAGCATGGGATTAACGCGTGGGGACGGTCTATCGTGAATGCGCTGACGGCAACATTGCGCAACCTGGGTCCGGCAAGACTGGCCGCGATCGCAGGTGTGGCGATCATCGTCTTCGGGTTTTTCATCTTCTTGATGACCCGATTTTCGACCCACGAGATGGCATTGCTGTATTCCGATCTGGATAGCCGCGACGCGGGACAGATCACCGAACGGCTGACGGCCCAGAACGTACCGTTCGAAATCGGCAGTGGCGGCACGTCGATTCACGTCCCCAGCGATCAGGTCGATCAGATGCGCATGGCGATGGCGGCCGACGGCCTGCCCCGCGGCGGATCGATCGGATACGAGCTGTTCGACGAAAGCAGCGGCCTCGGGACCACCAATTTCGTCCAGAATATCAACCGGCTGCGCGCGATGGAGGGCGAGTTGGCCCGCACGATCGCCTCGATGACCGGCGTCAGCCAGGCGCGCGTTCATCTGGTCCTGCCGGAACGCGAACTGTTCTCACGCGACCGCCAAGACCCAAGCGCCAGCGTGTTTCTACGGCTTTCCGGCGGCCGCCCCGGCGACCAGCAAGTCGCGGCCATCCAGCACATCGTCGCCGCCGGTGTGCCGGGTCTCGAGCCCTCGAACATATCCGTCGTCGACGAACGCGGCACGTTGTTGGCACGCGGCCCCGGCGGCTCGCTGGAAGAGCTGCGCCTGGAAACGACGACACAAATCCGCCAGACGCTGGAACAGCAACTGACCACCGAATTGGAAGAACTGCTGTCCCGCACCCTGGGTTACGGCCGGGTGCGGGCCCGCGTCTCGGCGGATATGGATTTCGACCGGGTCAACACGACAGAGGAACGATTCGACCCCGACAGCCAGGTCGCCCGGTCGCAGCAATTTACCGAGGAGTCGCGCGAATCCAGCGCTGATGATGGCGTCGATCCGGTAACGATCGCCGAGAACCTCCCCGAGGCCGATGTTCCCGGCCTGGGTGCCGGCGGTACGTCGACCGATACCGAACAGCGCAGCGACGAAACGATCAACTACGAGATCAACCGAATCGTCCAGAACACCGTTCGCGATACCGGCCGTGTCGACCGGCTGTCGGTTGCGGTGCTGGTCGACGGCACCTATGAAACCGGCCCGGACGGCACGCGCGAATATGTGGCGCGGGATGAGCAGGAACTTCAACAACTCGAAGCCCTGGTGCGCTCGGCCATCGGTTACAACGCCGATCGCGGCGATTCGGTCGAAGTGGTCAATATGCGCTTCGTCTCGGCCGAAGAAGCGATGTTCCCCGACGAGACCGGCAGCCTGCTCGGCATGTCGCGGGACGACTGGTTCCGGGTCGCCGAGATCGTGGTGCTGGGCATCGTCGCCATCCTGGTCATCCTGCTGGTCGTCCGGCCCCTCTTGATGCGGGTTCTGGAAGGCACCCAGGAAGCCGCCGCCGGCGATGCCTTCGATGGCTTTCTGCCCGACGGCACCATGCAGCGCACAGCCTTGGCCGGACCCCAGAGCGGCATGGGGGCATTGACGCCCGCCGATCTCCGCGGCGGCGACAGCGCCGAGGACGAAGAGGGCGACGATCTGGACGCCATGATCGACATCAATCAGGTGTCGGGCCGGGTCCGGGCATCATCGCTGAAAAAGGTCGGCGATATCGTCGAGAAACACCCCGAAGAGGCCGTTTCGATCATTCGAAACTGGCTCTACCAAGAGACTTGATGATGCGGCGCGGGGGCGGCCGAACGGCGCCTTTTGCATACCGCAGCGAAGGATAGCGTCATGAGCCAGTTGAGGGTTCGCGAAGATTACCGCGGTCTGTCAGGCCCGGAGAAAGCGGCGATCCTAATGCTCGCCCTCGGGGAGGAGCATGCGTCGCGGCTGTTCGTCTTCATGGATGAAGAAGAGATCAAGGAACTCAGCCAGACCATGGCCAATCTGGGCACGATCTCGGCCAATCTGGTCGAGCGCCTGTGCGTGGAATTCGCCGAGCAGCTCTCCTCGACCGGCTCGCTGGTCGGCAGTTACGAGAGCACCGAACGGCTTTTGCTCAAGGTCATGGACCGCGACAAGGTCGACTCGATCATGGAGGAAATCCGTGGTCCTGCCGGCCGCACGATGTGGGAAAAGCTGGCCAATGTGAACGAAATGGTCCTGGCCAACTATCTCAAGAACGAATACCCGCAGACCGTCGCCGTCGTTCTGTCGAAGATCAAACCGGATCACGCGGCCCGGGTTCTTGGCCTGCTGCCGGAAAGTTTCGCGATGGAAGTCGTCATGCGCATGCTGCGCATGGAGGCGGTCCAGAAGGACGTGCTCGACGACGTCGAGCGCACCTTGCGCACCGAGTTCATGTCGAATCTGGCCCGGACCAACCGGCGCGACGCCCACGAGATGATGGCCGACATCTTCAACAATCTGGATCGGCAGACCGAGAACAAGTTCCTGGCGGCACTCGAAGAGCGCAACCGCGAATCGGCCGAGCGTATCAAGGCCCTCATGTTCACCTTCGAAGATCTCGGCCGTCTGGACCCGACCGCCATTCAAACGCTGCTGCGCTCGGTCGAAAAGGACAAGCTGGCCGTCGCCCTCAAAGGCGCGTCGGAGAGCCTGCGGGACCTGTTCTTTTCCAACATGTCCGAACGGGCCGGCAAGATCATGCGCGAGGAAATGTCCGCCATGGGACCGGTCCGGCTCAAGGATGTCGACGAGTCGCAGATGCACATGGTCCAGATCGCCAAGGATCTGGCGGCCAAGGGCGAAATCATCATTTCCGAGGGCAAGGGCGAAGATGAACTCGTCTACTGACCTGCAACCCCGTTCGCGCGAAAGCTCGATCTGAATGGCGACCCCCATGCGGAAGTTCCTGTTCGACAGATCATTCGACCCCGAAACGCTTGAGGCGGAACGCCTGGCGCGGATCGAGGAAGAGCGCCGCCGCCGCGAGGCCGAGGAAGCGGCCCTGGCCGGCAATGAGCCCGAACCGGAGCCCGAGCCCGAGCCCGAACCGCCGGCGCCGACCTTTTCCGAGGAGGAACTCGACGCCGCGCGCCAAGCAGCGTTCGAGGAAGGCCGGCAAGCCGGTGAAACCGCCGCGCTGCAAAGCAAGGAAGAGGCCATGCTGGCTCTGCTTAAGGGGGTGGCGGTGGAGACGTCGGACATCACCCACCGGCAGATCAAAGCCAATGCCGAATTGGCCGATACCGCCGTTCAAGTGGCGCTGGCGGTGTGTGCCAAGATGATGCCCGGCATGATGGCCCGCCATGGCGGCGACGAAATCGAAGATCTGGTCCGGCATTGCCTGACCGACCTGATGGAGGAGCCGCGCGTCGTCGTTCGCGTCGCCGACGACATGCTGGATGACATTCACGACCGAACCACGCGCATCAAGACCGAAACCGGCTTTCCGGGATCCTTCGTCCTGCTGGCCGACAGCGATCTGGCGACCGGCGACGCCCGCGTCGAATGGGCCGATGGCGGCGCCGAACGCTTGGCCGGGCAAGTCTGGCGCGATGTGGAGCAGGCCATTGCGCGGGTTCAGGCCGGCATGCTGACGGCGCCGGCCGACCCCAAGAACAGTGCTGCCGAAAACAGCCCGGAATTGAACGAAACCGACCCGACGGACGGCCAATAACGGCCGCGCGCCGACCAAGGAGAACGACATGAGCAACAGCGATAATCTCGATCTCGACGACCTGGACCCCGATGCCAAGACACCCAGCCGCGAGGATTCCGTCGCGGCCAATATCGGCACCAAGGACCTCGAAGCGATCTACGACATTCCGGTGCAGATTTCGGCGGTGCTCGGCAAATCGACGATGCAGGTCAACCAGTTGTTGAAACTGGGGCGCGGCGCCGTCGTGGAGCTCGACCGCAAGGTCGGCGAGGCCATCGACATCTATGTCAACAACCGCCTCGTCGCGCGCGGCGAGGTCGTCGTGGTCGAGGACCGGCTTGGTGTCACCATGACGGAAATCATCAAGTCCGACCGTAGCTGACGTTCGACCTTAGCTGACTGGGGCTGGCAGGGGACGAGGAGACCATCATGCGCCTATTGATCGTCGGTACATTATCGGGACACATCTCGACGGCGGGCAAGATCGCGAAATCCCGTGGCGCCCGCGTCGCCTTTACGGATACCGTCACTCAGGCGATGACCGCGCTTCGCAACGGTGACGGCGCCGATCTGTTGATGGTGGACGTCGCCCTGGATGTCGGCAGCCTGATCGACCAACTCAAGGCAGAACGGTTTCACGTGCCGGTCGTCGCTTGCGGAATCGGATCGGACGCGCGCTCGGCGGTGAAGTCGATCCAGGCCGGCGCCAAGGAATACATCCCCCTGCCGCCGGATGCCGATCTGATCGCCGCCGTCCTCGAAGCAGTCGCCGCCGAGAGCCATTCCATCGTCACCGGCGATCCGGCCATGGCGGCCGTTCTGCGGCTGGCCGACCAAGTCGCCGGCAGCGACGCGTCGGTGCTGATCAATGGCGAAAGCGGAACCGGCAAGGAATTGATCGCCCGCTATCTTCACCGAAAAAGCCGGCGCGCCGAGAAGAAATTCATTTCGGTCAATTGCGCGGCCATTCCCGAGCACCTCTTGGAAAGCGAGTTGTTCGGCCACGAAAAAGGGGCGTTCACGGGCGCCGTCAGCCGCCGGGTCGGCAAGTTCGAGGAAGCCCATGGCGGCACGCTGCTGCTTGATGAAATCAGCGAGATGGATCCGCGCCTTCAGGCCAAGCTGCTGCGGGCAATCCAGGAGCGGGAAATCGATCGGGTCGGCGGCTCGACACCGGTCAAGGTCGATATCCGCGTCCTGGCGACAACCAATCGCGACCTAGAAGTCGAAGTGCGCAACGGCACGTTCCGCGAGGATCTGTATTACCGCCTGAACGTCGTCTCGTTGCCGATTCCCCCGCTAAGGGACCGGCCCGGCGATATTCTGCCGCTGGCAGACCACTTCATCGCCAAATACGCCGAAGCGAACGCCACCGGCGCCAAGTCGCTGTCCGATGCGGCGCGCGAGATGCTGACCCGGCACAACTGGCCGGGCAATGTGCGCGACCTGGAAAATACCATGCATCGTGCCGTATTACTGTCCAATGGCGCGTTGATCGAGCCGGACGCGATCAGCGGCCCGAACGGGAAGCTGGCCTCGGGACCGACATTCGGTCCAGCCGGCGGTCCAGCCGGCGGTCCAGCCGGGGCGGCCGACCGGAAAGCATCGGCCGAGCCCCGTCCGGACAATGCGGATAGCGGCACATTCGACGCGACCGGCTCCCCACCGGCGCAGACGGACGGGACCCAGCCGGACAGGAGTGCCCCATCGACGCTAAGCGGCATGGTCGGACGCACGGTGGCCGAAGTCGAACGCGATCTGATCATCGAAACCTTGGAGCACACGCTGGGCAACCGCACCCATGCCGCGACGATCCTGGGCATCTCGATCCGGACCCTGCGGAACAAGCTCAAACTCTACAGCCGGGAAGGGATCGCCGTCCCTCCGGCCCATGACACCGAACGCGCGGCCGTCTGAACGGCCGCGCGTGCCCTCGAATAAGCGCCAATTGCGGCGCGTGATCGACAAGTGACCATGTCAGACAGCAGCAAAGTTCCCAGCACCGGTGGCGGCTTCGATCCGTCGGCCCGTCTCGCCACAATCGGCGACGCGATTGCCAAGCGTGCCGACATTGCCCTGGCTTTGGGTGTCGTCGGCATTCTGGTCGTGCTTATTCTGCCCATGCCGCCTTGGCTGCTGGATTTGACGCTGGCGCTGTCGATCACTTTTTCCGTCGTCATCCTGATGACCGTGCTGGCCATTGCGCGGCCCCTGGAATTTTCGAGCTTTCCGACCATTCTGCTGATCGCAACCATGCTGCGGCTGTCACTCAACCTCGCCTCGACACGGCTGATCCTGTCCGAAGGGCATACCGGCCCGGATGCGGCCGGCAAGGTGATCGAGGCCTTCGGGTCGTTCGTGATGGGCGGCAATTTCGTTATCGGGATCATCGTTTTCGGCATTCTGGTGATCGTCAATTTTGTCGTCATCACCAAGGGCTCAGGGCGTATCGCCGAGGTTTCGGCCCGGTTCTCGCTGGATTCGATGCCCGGCAAGCAAATGGCGATCGATGCGGATCTGTCGGCCGGTCTGATCGACGAGCAGGCCGCCAAACACCGGCGCAAGGAGCTGGAAGACGAGAGCAACTTTTTCGGCGCCATGGATGGGGCGGCGAAATTCGTGCGCGGCGACGCCATCGCCGGCTTGCTGATCACCTTTATCAATGTCATCGGCGGCATCATTATCGGCACGGCCCAGATGGGTCTGACCATGGGCGAGGCGGCGGAAACCTATACGCTCTTGACGGTCGGCGACGGCTTGGTCAGCCAGATCCCGGCGCTGATCGTATCGGTCGGGGCCGGCATGCTGGTTTCAAAGGCGGGCGTCCACCAGACGGCCGACAAGGCGGTATTCGGCCAGCTCGGCGGCTATCCCAAAGCCATGGGGATGTCGGCATTCCTGATGATCGTCCTGGCGCTGCTGCCCGGAATTCCGATGGTGCCGTTTCTGGCGTTGGGGTCGATCATGGGAGTCACCGCCTGGCAATTGACCCGGCAGCGGCAGCAGGTCGTCGACGACAAGGCCGCCGCCGAGGCGGCCGAGCAGGAGGCCATACCGGTCGCCGAAGAACCGATATCCACGGCGCTGGCGATCGACCAGGTGCGTCTGGAACTGGGCTACGGGTTGCTGTCGCTGATCAACAACGCCGAGGGCGCCCGTCTGACCGATCAGATCCGCGGCCTTAGGCGGCAATTGGCCTCGGAAATGGGCTTTGTCATGCCATCGGTCCGCATTCAGGACAATCTTCAACTGCCGCCCAACACCTATGTCATCCGCATCAAGGAGGTCGAGGCCGGGCGTGGCGACATCCGCGCGAATATGTTGCTGGCCATGGATCCCGGCGGCAACCCTATCGGCATCGCCGGCGAGGAGACCCGCGAACCGACCTTTGGCCTGCCAGCAAAATGGATCCCCATGGCCAGCCGCGAGGAGGCCATGTTCAAGGGGCTGACCGTGGTCGATTCGCAGACGGTCATCACGACCCATCTGACGGAGACGGTCAAGGACCACATGCCCGAGCTTCTGTCCTATGCCGAGACTCAGAAGCTGCTGGATGAAATGGGGCGCGATCATCAAAAGCTGATCAGCGACATCATTCCGCAATACATCACCGTCGGCGGTACGGAGCGGGTTCTGCAGAATCTTCTCTCGGAGCGGGTTTCGATCCGCGATCTGGCGACGATTCTGGAAGGGATCGGCGAAGCCTGCGGCTATACCCGCAACATCAACGCCATCACCGAACATGTGCGCTCCCGGCTCGCCCGCCAGATCTCAGACGCGCACACCAACGCCGACGGCTTCATACCCTTGGTTACATTGTCGCCGGAATGGGAGCAGGCCTTCGCCGAAAGCCTCGTCGGCGAAGGCGACGAACGTCAACTCGCCATGGCGCCGTCGAAGCTTCACGAATTCGTCAACTCTGTCCGCCAGAATTTCGACAAGCATGCCCAATCCGGTGAAGCGCCGGTTCTGCTGACCAGCCCGGCGATCCGCGCCTATGTGCGCTCGATTGTCGAACGCTTCCGGCCCGCGACAACCGTGATGTCGCAGAACGAAATTCATCCCAAAGCCCGCATCAGAACACTCGGCCAAATATAGCCGCCTCTTGCAACGGGGACACCCCATGAACTCGAACCACATTGAACAGGACATCGACACAGCATCGAGGGGGCGCCCGGGTATGCTGGACAACGCGATCGCCATCGCAAGCGGCAAAGGCGGCGTCGGCAAAACCTGCGTCGCGGTCACCCTGGCCCATGCCCTGGCTCGGCGCGGTCGACGCGTCTTGTTGTTCGACGGCGATCTGGGCTTGGCCAATGTCGACATCCAGCTGGGCTTCATCCCACGGTTCAGCCTGTCGGATGTCATCCAGGGCACGGTCGATCTGGCCGGCGCCGTTCAGACATTTCCGAAAGGCGGGTTCGATTTGGTCGCCGGTCAGTCGGGATCGGGGGGGCTGACTGGGCTGACGGCGTATCAGGAACGGGATCTGTCTGCCGCCCTGGCCGATGTCGCCGCCGGATACGATCATGTGGTGATCGATCTTGCCAGCAGTATCGAAACCCCGGTCCTGAGTTTGGCACGGCAATGCCGTTCGGTCATCGTTCTGACAACCGAAGAGCCGACGGCCCTGACCGACGCCTATGCCTTTATCAAGATGCTGGTCCGCCATGAGCCCCATCACGGGATCGGCGTCGCGATCAACCAAGCCCATTCGCAAAAGGAGGGTGAACGCACCTATGAAACCCTTTTGCGCGCCTGTCAGAATTTCCTGAAATTTGCACCCGAACTGGCCACCATCATTCGCACCGATCGGGCGGTCCGCGATTCGGTGCGCAACCAGATTCCCTTGCTGATACGGGCGCCGCAAAGCGACGCCGCCTTCGCGATCGAGGAATTCGCCGCCCGCCTCGTAAAAGATCCGGCGCCTGCCGATCCATGAACGCATCGGCGGCCGCGCCGGGCAATCCGCTGCCGGTTAGCGGTACGGCCGCTATTCAGGGCGCCGACAGCGTCGGCAGCCGCACCCTAAGCGTCGCCATCCGACTGGACAGTCTTCCCACAGCCCTTGTGCGGCCCAGCGGCCAGACCCTGTCGATTCCGGGCAGTGTGACCGCAACCACCGCGACCGGAACGCCGGCCTCCCTCGGCGTCGGTCAGGGCGCCGGTCAGGGCGCCGGTCAGGGCGCCGGTCAGACAGCAACGATCCGGACCCCGGTGGGGACGATCGCGCTCACCCTTCCCAACAGCGTCACGGTCAAGCCGGGCACCAAGGTGACGCTCGTGCTGCCCAGTACCGCACAAGTCGGAGGGCAAGGCTCATCATCGGCCATGCCGCCCCAGGGCGCGCAGGCGGGGGCCCAGGCCCGATTGCTGATACCCGCCGATGGCGTGACCGGCACCCGTTCGATCGGCCCGCAAGCGGGAACGGGGACCGGAACCGGAACCGGAACCGGCCAGGCCGGCCCATCCAATACCCAAGCCGCCGCGTCTGGTGCGCAGATGAGTGGTGTGCAGACGGGCGGCGCCAAGACCGGTGCGCGGGCCGCCTCGCCCTCCGGCAATCCGACCCTCCAGGGGGCAAGCCAGGGCTCGAATTCGGCCGCCCCACCCCCCGCAATCGGCACACAGTCCCCGGGCGCACGGCCGGTTACCACGCCGCAACACACCGCCACAGTGCCGACCGCCCCCGCAAATTCTTCAACCGGACCGGGGTCGTCAGGCCAGGCTCCCCCGGGGCAGGCTTCTTCAGGCGGCGGGGTCCTCGCCGGATCATCGGTGCGTGCTGCTCTGGGGCCTGGCTTGATCAGCATGCTGGCCTCATCCGCGCCGCCCAGAGTAGCGCTGCCGTCTCTCGGCGGTATTCCCGCAGCGGCGCCCACCAACGGAATGGCCGATCTGATCGCCGGTTTGACGGCGGCCTCACCGGCTGGCGCTCAAGCTTTGACCGCAGCCCTGCCGTCACCCGGATCGGGTCTCGCCGGTGCGCTGGCGGCCGTTCTGGGACTTTTCCGGTCACCCGGCATCCGCGCCGCGATCGGCGACGACGGCATGGCGGCGCTGCGCCGATCCGGCGGCGGCGGCGAGAGGCCGATCGATCGGGCCCTCGACGGCGCGCGTCCCCGACTCTCCCACGGACCGCCGGGACCAAGCGGCGCCGGTCAATCGAGCGGCTCGGAACGGGCGGGCAGCGAATGGCGGCATTGGGCGCTGCCGATCGCCGCCGGCACCGATCTGACCGCCATCAACCTGTATTGGCGGCGTGAATCGGACACCAGTGACGGGCATCCGGACCAAGAGGACATCGCCACCGATCGGTTCGTCGTCGATCTGACGCTGTCCGCCTTTGGCGCCACCCGGGTCGATAGCCGCATCAATCGATCGCGACGGCGACTTGCGATCCTATTGGCCACGGAAACGGCCTTGGCCCCCATATCGAAGCGCGACTTGAACAGACTGGTCGCCAAAACGGCCGAGGGCTATGGCCTGACCGGACGGCTGACGGTTCGGCGTCTACCGGAAAGCGCCTCAGGATCGCCGGGTGGATGACGGATCGTCGCGGCCGGCTTGGCGATCGATCACGCCACCGCGCACGGCATCAAGCAGTTCTCCCCAGGCCACCAAAAAGCGATCCGCCTGAGATCGGCTCTCGCCGTCATGGTTGAACGTGCCCGTGGTCAGAAAGGTGACCACCTGATCGATCACCCGGCCGTCCATGGGCATGAAGGTATGGCTGATTGGCAGTTCCAGATAATCCGCCATCGCCGGCAAGCGGGTCGACGCCACCTCGACCGTGCCGTCATGAAGGATTTCGGACTGAAGGACGCTGTTCAGCCAAGAAGCCGGGTTCAGCGGGTGAAATGGCTGGGTTCCGGCAATGATGCCGATTTCAGCCTGGGGCACCGCAAGGCTGCGAAAGGTTGCCGCGGTCGTGCCCAGATCCTTGATCGACGGTCCGAAGAGCAACTCGGGAACGCCGGTACGCGCCAAGCGATCGATAATGCCGACGCCCTGGTTGGGGGTGGCCATCATGACGATTCGGCCGGTCTCAAAGGTTTGCGGTTGGGCCAAAACACCGCGGATGAGCAGTCCGCCCAGCGAGTGCCCGACGAAATCGACTCGCGTGCCGTCGATTGGCAGCGATTCAAGATAGCCCTGAAAATCGGCCACAAGCTCGGTAAAGGCCCGATTTCGGGCAACATAGTCGAAATTATGTGTGGCGAATCCCGCGCGATTGAGGCGGCGCTCGAGACGGAGCATGCTTCGCCCGGTCCGTCCGAGGCCATGGACCAAGACAACGCCGGAATGCCGCTTGCTTCCGGAGCCCGGTGCCGTTGCGTCGCTGCTTGCGTTTGCCGCCATCGAGTGCAATCCCATTTACCGCAGCTAACCGTTCGTTCCGTCGGTCGGGGTCGGGGGCGCGCTTCCGGCCTCCGGGCTGCTCTCGGCACTGTCGAGCGCAGCCTTTTCATGCCGTTCGCATCGTTCGACCAGATGGATGATGGCGTTGGCATAATACTGCACCAGCGGCCGGTCCCTGTCGTTGATGCGAAGAACCCCCTCGGTTTCATCGAAGATCCCGCGATAGCGCAGTTGGCGAAGGCCGACTGTGACCGCGTAATCGCGGGTTCTACGGGGTATGTAGACACGCGCCCCGCCGGCTTCCAGAAGCTGGAGAAGATCGCGGACCCGCGCCCGCAGCTCAGCCTCTGATAGCCTATCTTCGCGAATCAACACCGTTGCGACGACGGAAACCGGCAAAACGGGGATGAGATCGCCGATATCCTTCATCAACTCATCGGTCAATTCCTGGACGATCCGAAACCGCTCATGCTGGGAGACAGGGGTCAGATTGTATTCTTTTTGGCTCATCCATTGCCGGAAAGAGACCGGGGTACCGAAATTGACGCATGCATAACCGAATCGGTACCACTGCCGCCGAAACGCCAAGCCAATATTGTGCCCGAAAAAGCCGATCACGGTTCGCATCACCGCCCAGCGGCCCGGTGCGCGCATCTCGGGCTTGTGGGTGCGGAGGAGCGCCCGGTCTTCGATCACCCGATCGTAATTGACTCCGACCGGCACGAAATAGATGTCGCGGTCGGTCGTTTGATCAACGCCCCGGACCATATAGTCGATCAGCCCCATTTTCGGCTTGCGCAATCGCCCGTCGCGGCTAAGCCCGCCTTCGGGGAACACCGCTTGGCTGACCCCGTTGGCGGTCGCCATTTCGACATAGCGGGCCAGAACCCGCCGATAAAGATGGCTGTTGGAATTCCGGCGGATGAAGAACGCACCCGACGCGCGAACCAAGCTTTGCAGTGGCCAGATTCGGGCCCATTCGCCGACGGCATAGGACAAGGCGGTGCGATCTGCCGCCAGGAAGGCCACCAGCACGTAATCCATATTGCTGCGGTGATTCATGACGAAGATCACCGTGGCATTGGCGGGGATGTTCGACAGCCCGGCCTCGTCGGCATAGCCCAAGCGAACGCGATAGAATGTGCGCGCCACCCGCCGGGCCAGCCAATACCCGATCCGGAAATAAAAATAGGCATTGAAGCTGGGGACGATCTCGCGCGCATACCGTTCGACCTGGGCCATGACGATGGACCGTGGCGTGCCGGTCGCACGTGCGTGGTCCTCGGCTGCCTGGACGACCTTGTGATCATAGGTCAACAGATCGATCAGCGTCTGGCGTCTCGTCAGCTTGAATTGCTGAATCTTGATATTCAGCCGGGCGTTCACCTCGTCGATCGCCCGGTTGACCTTGCGCCGCAGGAACCACCGCACGCTGGGCACCAGGATCCGATCGAGCGTCGCCAACATGGCAAGCACGACGACAAGCACGATCAGCCAGATCGGTATATCAACCGTTTCCGTCACCGCACACCGCCTCCGGATTGCTGCACTCCTCGATCCGATTTCGGACACTAGGCGAGCGAACCCTCCGGGGGAAGTGCGGAATCTGCGAGGACAGAAATCGCAGGTACCGGCCTTTCCGGCGGCTAGCGTGTCAGGGTCAGCGGCTGCCCTTCGACCCGGGTTGGAATATCGCTGCCGGGGAGCCGGCTTGACGACGGCGTCACTGCGTCGTCAGGGCTGAGTGGCGCCGGGCTGGGTGGACGGGGCGACGATTGATCGGGCTGGGCCTGAGATTCCGGCTGGGCCTGAGATCCCGGTTGGGCCTGACTGGCGGCACCGTTGCCGTTCGCATCTTCATCCTCGACCGGCCGGGTATACGCCTCGCGGATACCGATCAACCGGTCTTCCCAGCCTTCGACCTCGGCCTCGTAGCAATCGGCCCGGGCCAAAGTCCGATAGCAATAGAGCGCCGTGGTCTCGGCACGCGGAATGTCGTGCTCGAAGACCTGAGCCTGGAAGTCCTGACAGCCTGCCAGGAGAGCGGCCACCAGGACAACGGACGCCGATCGGGCGAAGATGGGGATGGATGTCATCATGGAGTCAGATTAATCGTTGAATGGCTGACAAATGCTTAACCATGGATCTGAAAGTTCCTATCGCTTGCGCCACCGCGGTTTCGATCCCACTTCCTCTGGAGCGGTCGCCAGACTCGGCCGTGTACCGTCACAATCCCATTTCGACGAACAGTTGCGAGTGACCCGATGACGAACCCGACGACGCCGGTTCTTGTGCCCCTGCCCGATCGCGGCGTGTTCAGCCTTAGCGGCGAAGAACGGATAGGATTCTTGAATGGCCTGGTCTCGAACGACATGCAAAACCTGTCCGAGACGGCGTCGATCTATGCCACTTTTTTGACACCGCAGGGCAAATTCCTGTTCGAATTCATCGCATTCGGCGGCACCGACGCGGTCCTGATCGAAACCGAGCAAGCCCGGATCGACGATTTCCGCCGGAAACTCCGGCTTTACAAACTGCGCAGTAAGATCGCCATCGGCGAGGCCGACCCGCATTGCCATGTTCTGGCGCTGGTCGGAGACGGTGCGTCGTCGTGCCTTGGGCTCGAGACCAACCCCGGCGCCACCCGCCACATCGCAGGTGTCGACGGGCTGGCTATCACCGCCATGACCGACCCGCGCGATCCGGCACTCGGGGCGCGGCTGATCGTCCGCGCCGACCGTCCGGACCGGCCCGAAGCCGAAATCGCCGCCCTTCTGGCTGACCAATTCGGAGTCGAGATGGGCCTGCGCACCGTCTATGACCGGTGCCGGATCGAGCGTGGCATTCCCGATGCCAGCCGCGACATGATCGTGGAAAAATCGGCCCTGCTGGAAAGCAATATCGACCGGCTGAACGGTATTTCTTGGGACAAGGGGTGCTATATGGGCCAGGAACTGACCGCCCGGACTCATTATCGCGGCTTGGTCAAGCGGCGGCTGGTGCCGATGCGGGTGGTCAACGGCACGGCCCCGCCGGACTACGGCGCCGAGATCACGAAAGACGGCAGCGTGGTCGGCGATGTCCGCAGCACCGCGGAGGATTTGGTATTGGCCAGTGTCAAGTTAAGTGCGCTGGAGTCGGCCGATGCGGCGCAACTGAAGGCAGGCGATGCCGTTCTGGAACCTTTGGCGCCTCGATAGGACCGGAAGGCCAGAACCGATCCCGTCAATAGTGGAAGCGCAGCTGGGCTATCTCCAGTGATTGGTGCGAGCCTCGACCGGAAACTCGATAGACCAGCCTGTCCTCTCTGGTTATCCGTCGCGACCACCAGCCCGACAGATCGCCTTTAAGCGGTTCGGGCTTGCCCGTTCCCTTGAATGGGTGGCGCTGACATTCTTTTATAAGCTCATTGATCCGCCTCACGATTTCCGGATCATGATCCAGCCAGTAGAGGTACTCGTTCCAAGCGTGAGATGAAAAAATCAATCTCACGGATCAATCAAGTCCTTGTCGTTTCCGTCCCCGGCATCCAACTGGGCGATAGACTCTCGCAGAGCCTTTGTATTCGCCGATGTCGAGAGAAGGTAAAGTGTTTCCTGTATTGAATTCCAATTCTCCAAAGACAGGATAACAACAGCCTCACCTTTACGGCGGGTTACAACGATTTCTTCCTGATCACTGATAGCACGGTCCATGACGGTTTTGAAATTTGCCCGCGCGTCGGAATACGATATCACATCCATATGCCCCTCCTGGCACCGTGTCCCCAACAGTATATGTACAGAAATCCGTACAAATCAAGCGCGCCGATTTTCGTCAAGCTTTGGTTTGCGGAAGTTTCTTGACATACCCCTTAGGCTTGTTAGCGTTTGGGCCATGCCCAGGGGAGTTTCGGCAGGGAACTGAGAGGCTACCGGCGTCACAAGGCGGCGTAGCGACCCTTTGAACCTGATCCAGTTAATGCTGGCGTAGGGATGGATGGGGCCGCGTCGACGCCCGGGGACGACAAGACCCGGACGCCCCAAACGACAAGAACCGCGGCCAGCCTTCGATCACCCGCTTTGAAACTGGATCTCCAACGCGCTGTCGTTTAGGGAAGCAATGAGCATCCGTTATGCAAGCGTCATCGGCGCCGGTGTGGCCGGCCTCACCACCGCCGTAACGCTGGCCGAGCGTGGGGTCCAGGTCACCGTTTTCGAGCGGTCCACGACGCTGGGCACCGACGCGGCGTCGTGGCTGGCGGGCGGTATGCTGGCCCCCTATTGCGAAATGGAATCGGCCGACCCGTCTATCGTCGCGCCGGGATTGGCGGCGATCGACTGGTGGGCCGACCGGGTGCCGGGGGTTCGGCGCACCGGCAGTCTGGTCGTCGCCTCGGCGCGCGACCAAACCGATCTCACCCGGTTTCGCCGGATGACCGAGGGGGGCACCGATATCGACGCCGACGGTATCGCGGCGTTGGAACCGGATTTGGCGGGCCGGTTCCGGCGGGGACTTCATTTCGCAGCCGAAGCCTGGCTCGATCCGCGCCGGGCCCTGGCCGCGCTGGCGGACCGGCTGACAGCCCTGGGCGGCGAGATCCGGTTCGGAACGGCGGCCGATCCGGGAAGCCTGGACTCGGATGCGATCGTCGACTGCCGGGGGTTTGCCGCCGCCACCGACGACCGGCGATTGCGCAGTGTGCGCGGCGAAATGTTTTTGCTGCACGCGCCCGAGGTCACGTTGAATCGGGCCGTTCGGCTGCTGCATCCGCGCATCCCCTTGTATATCGTCCCGCGTGACGACCATATCTTCATGATCGGGGCCACCATGATCGAAAGCGTGTCCGACCGAGCCATGACACTACGATCCGCCATCGACCTGCTTAATGCCGCCTATGCGGTCCATCCGGGATTTGCCGAGGCGTCCATTGTCGAACAAGGCGCCGGACGGCGGCCGTCCTATGCCGACAACTTGCCAAAAATCGAAAGGCGCGGTTCGGTGGTCTCGGTCAACGGCTTCTATCGCCACGGCTTTTTACTGGCGCCGTCAGCGGCGGCTCAAGCGGCCGATCTTATACTAGGCACAGAAACTGAAACGGAAAACGCGGGAATGACATCATGAGAGTCATCGTCAACGGCGAGCCGGCCGACATCAGCGCCGAAACGCTGGCCGCGGCCCTGGTCGAACTGAAATACGGCAATATGACCGTGGCCACCGCGCTGAACAGCGATTTCGTGCCCGAGCCCAAACGCCCGGCGACACACCTGAAAGACGGCGATCGGATTGAGATCATCGGCCCGATGAGCGGAGGCTGACCGATGGATATTTATGGCCGCCAACTCGGCTCGCGCTTTCTGCTCGGCACAGCGCAATACCCCTCGCCCGCGATCCTTGAGGCCGCCGTTCGGGCTTCGGGCACCGAAATGGTCACCGTCTCGCTGCGGCGCGAAGCGGCGGGCGAACGCGCCGGCCAAGACTTCTGGTCGCTGATCCGCTCGCTTGGGGTTCAGGTGCTGCCCAATACAGCCGGCTGTCATTCAGTGAAAGAGGCCGTAACCACGGCCCATATGGCGCGGGAGATCTTCGACACGCCGCTGATTAAGCTGGAAGTGATCGGCGAGACCGACACCCTGCAACCGGACCTGTTCGGCCTGGTCGAAGCGGCGCGGATTCTGTCCGATGACGGATTTGAGGTTCTTCCCTATACGACGGAAGATCTGGTCGCCGCCGAACGGCTGATGGAGGCCGGATGCCGGGTCCTGATGCCATGGGGCGCACCGATCGGCTCGGCCCAGGGTCTTAACAACATCCACGGCCTGCGGACCATGCGGGCCCATTTCCCCGAGACGACACTTATCATCGATGCCGGTATCGGCCGACCGTCGCATGCCGTCCACGCGATGGAACTGGGCTATGACGGCGTCCTGTTGAATACCGCCGTCGCCAAGGCCGAGGATCCCGCCCTGATGGCCAAGGCCTTCGCCCAGGCGGTCGAAGCCGGTCGCACCGGCTTCGAAGCGGGCGCGATGGAGCCGCGCGACATGGCGGCCGCCTCCACACCCGTATTCGGCAAGGCAATTCTATGAAGGCGACACGCACTCTCGATCCGTTCTACCTGATCGTCGACAGCGCCGCTTGGGTCGAAAGCTTGGTGCCGCTGGGCGTCAAAATGATCCAATTGCGGACCAAAAGCGACGATGACGCATTCCTGCGCGGCGAAATCCGGCGCTCTCGGGACATTTGCACCACCCACGGCTGCCAACTGATCGTCAACGACCACTGGCGCCTCGCGATCGAGGAAGGCTGCGATTATGTCCATCTGGGGCAAGAAGATCTGGCCGAGGCCGATCGAGACGCCATCCGGCAAGCCGGGCTGTCGCTGGGTGTCAGCACCCATGACGACACGGAATTGGCCACGGCGCTGGCCGCCGAGCCCGACTATATCGCGCTTGGCCCGATCTGGCCGACCATTCTGAAGTCGATGAAATGGGCACCGCAAACCCCGGCCAAGCTGACCGAATGGAAATCACGGATCGGCAGCATTCCCTTGGTCGCCATCGGTGGCCTGTCGGTGGAACGTCTGGACGCTGTCTTCACGGCCGGGGCCGACTGTGCCGCCGTCGTGACCGACATCACCCGCGACAAGGACCCGACCGCCCGGACCCTGGCCTGGATCAAAGCGACGCGCGGGCGGGGGATTGCCGCGCGTTCTTAGCGGTCCGCGGGCGGTCCGCGGGCGGTCCGCGGGCGGTCCGCGGGCGGTCCGCGCCGCTACCGCAGCCGATCGAGCAATTGCAGTGACGGATCGCCGGTGACCGGCAGCCCTTGGGCGCTCTGATAGGCCCGGATGGCGGCTTGGGTATTGGGGCCGATCATGCCGTCGACGCCCTGGGTGTCGAACCCGGCTTCGGTCAGCAGGCGTTGCAGGGCCCGGCGGTCCTCTTGCCTCATGCCGTATTCATCGGGCGGGAAAGCGCCCTGAATCCGCGGTCCGCCATTGATCCGGTCCGCCAGATGGCCCACCGCGATGGCGTAGAATTCCGAGTTGTTATAGCGCAGAATCACCCCGAAATTGCTGAACACCATGAAAGCAGGGCCGTTGGCACCGGCGGGCGTCAGAATCGAGGCCGAACCGTGCTCCGGCGGCGCATTGCCGTTCATGTCCCGCACGCCCATCGACGCCCATTGAGACGGGCTGCGCGTCGTGCCGCGCCCGGTCAGCCCGCGATTGAACCCGCTGGGCAACTGCACTTCCAACCCCCAGGGTTGGCCGCGCGTCCAGCCCGAGCGCGACAGATAGGCCGCCGCCGAGGCGAGCGCATCTGTCGGATCCTCGGCCCAGATATCGCGCCGGCCGTCGCCCGTGAAATCCACGGCATAGGCCTCGAAGGTCGTCGGAATGAACTGGGTATGCCCCATGGCACCCGCCCAGCTTCCGGTCATGCGGTCAGGGGTAGTGTCGCCATTTTGCAGGATACGCAGCGCGGCAATCAACTGCTGCTCGAAGAACGATCCCCGCCGGCCGTCGAAGGCCAGGGTTGCCGTCGCCGAGATCACCGGCACATTGCCAAGCCGTGTGCCGTAATTGCTCTCCATCCCCCAGACGGAAATCACCACATGGGGCGGCACGCCATAGCGCGCCTCGATCGCCTCAAGCACCGGCCGGTATTGACGCAGCATGGCCCGGCCATTCTCGACCCGCGTATCCGACGCGGCCGAGGCCAAATAGTCTTCCAGTGTGCGGGTGAATTCAGCCTGATTGCGGTCGCGGTCCACCACGTCGGGCAGAAATCCCACCTCCCGAAATGCAGCGTCGAGCGTCGCCTCGGATATCCCCGCAGACCGGGCGCGCGGGCGGAACCCTTGAATCCAGGCATCGAAGGCGGGGTTATGGGATGGCTGCATCACCGGCGGCTGCGGCGCGGGGGCCGGTGACGGGGAACTCCCATTTGATGAGGAGCCCCCGTTGGACGACGATCCCCCGTTGGATGATGACGAGGCCCGGCCCGCACACGCCGATAAAGCCGTCGCCGCAATGCCCAGCGACACTGTTCTTCTTGTGATCTTCATCATGTCCCGACTCAAACGATTCCGATGGTTCGCACCACCATAGCCGATTGATATGACGGGAAGCGAGCAGGATGCGATGCCCCCGATCCGAAGTCACAGGCGGTGAAGAACACAACCCCTGTTGCAGCGGATTTGAAGACCATTTCGGTTCAGGCTATCGTGGCCGTGACGTAAACGTTGAGGACAGCCGATGACGCCTGCCGAAGACCGGTATTTCGATGCGTTGTGCCAACCGCTTGAATTGCCCTGTGGTGCCATCCTGAAGAACCGTATTGCCAAGTCAGCCATGTCGGATTCGCTTGGCGACGGCTGCGGAAACCCGACCGATGCTCAGGGCCGGCTTTACGAGCGCTGGGCCAGGGGCGGCGTGGCCCTGTCGATCATCGGTGAGGTACAGGGCAATCCGCATGTCGCCGAAAAGCCGGGCAACCTCGTACTTGGTCCCGATTCCGATTTGCCTGCCTTCCAAAAACTCGCCCGCAGCGGCAGGGCCGAGGGCGCGCAGCTTTGGCTTCAACTTGGCCATGCCGGCGCGATGGCGCACCCCCCCATCAGCAAACCAAAAGGGCCAAGCGCGATCGATATTCCAGGGCTGACCTGCACCGCCCTGACCCGCGATGAGATACGCGGCCTGCCCTCGGAATTCGCTCGAACCGCGCATATGGCGAAAACCCTTGGCTTCGCGGGCGTCCAGATCCACGCGGCCCATGGCTTCCTGCTCAGCCAATTTCTTTCGCCGCTATTCAATAAGCGCGATGATGAATACGGCGGCGACATCACGTCCCGAATGCGGATCCTGATCGAGGTTGTGGACGAGGTGCGACACGAGGTCGGCCGCAATTTCCCCGTTGGCGTCAAGCTGAACGCGACCGACGGGCTCGAGGGCGGACTAGAGGAAGACGAAGCCCTTGAAGTGGTGTCGGCTTTGAACGAGACCGCGATCGACCTGATCGACATCAGCGGCGGCACCTACTTTCCCGGCGCCAAGTCGGCCTCCGATTCGGCGGGCGGCGGGCCCTACTTCATCGATTTCGCAAGACGCGCTCGCCAACGGACGGATAGACCGCTGATGGTGACGGGAGGCTTCAAGACATTGCGGCAAGCAGCCGACGCGGTGTCCGGCGGAGATGCGGATATCGTCGGCCTTGCGCGGGCCTTGGTGTTGGACCCTTCCCTGCCCCAAAAATGGCAGTCCGGAACCGGGGCTGACCCTACTTTCCCAAGGTTCGCCGCCCCGCCCGAAGGCGCGGTCACCGCTTGGTACACCATGCGGCTGACACAACTCGCCGAGAACCGAGAGACACCCGCCGGCACCGATTTGGAAGCCGCCGATCTGGAATCCATCCTAGCCGCCTACCAAGAACGGGATACTGCCCGCAGCACCAAATGGCAAAACCGCTTTCAGGAGTGACGCGATGATCGATCTTGATCCCCTCTTGCGCCCGGCTCCCGGCCTTCGTTTTCGGCTCACAGCCATTGCCCCGCTGGCGGCGGCCGCCGCGCTCATGTCAGCCACCGCCGCGGCCGACGCATCCGAGATGAACCGCCACTTTGCGCCCGAGGATGCAGAGGCTATGGCTGATTGCATCCAAATCATCAGCCCAGACGCCGGTGCGATGATCGCCTTCCCCAGTGAAGAAGGTCCTGGATGGCAGGATGCCGGTCCCGGCCCCGTTGAGGTCGAGGTGGTGGGCTGCTTCAACAGCGCCGATGAACAACTGACCTA
>LFIK01001060.1_pt1 | contig 21403 bp, 24 predicted proteins | sample 643401 | NCBI WGS metagenome assembly LFIK01 (sample SAMN03777447, study PRJNA286221) | soda lake metagenome | biome: soda lake; feature: Kulunda steppe; material: water; isolation source: sample T5-Br brine of Lake Tanatar-5 | place: Russia: Kulunda steppe | collected 2010-07
GTTGTGTCCACGCCATTTGTTGATATGTCTACGCCATTTGTTGTTGTGTCCACGCCATTTGTTGATATGTCTACGCCATTTGTTGTTGTGTCCACGCCATTTGTTGATATGTCTACGCCATTTGTTGATATTTTACAATCTTCCTCAATAACTTCATTATTATATAAAATAATATTTTGCCGTTCAATTGTTTGATTTATATTTTTTATGTAAAACTTTTCATCTTGTTCTTGATTTTTATTTGTAACAAATAATTTCACATAAGGAAACCATCTTATCCCTTTATTACATTTATCACGTTTATAATGGAATAATTTCATCAATGGATTACGTGTATAAATACCCGAATATGGATAACAATAGTGAGTTCCTTTCGAAATATACACAATAGGCCGCCCTTTTTCATATTGAATATCAATTGGTGCAACCCAATGACTTGAACTATCATTATAAGAACGATAGTATGCTCGGGTCATAATAAGACTCTCTTTATGAAAGTAAAAAGAAACATAAGACCATTGTCCTTGATATGAACCAAAACGTTTTCTAAATCTCTTATAACCACTATAATAAGGGAAGAATATACTATATAATAATCTATATTCTTTTTCTAATTCAACTACATGACAATAAATAGGAACTCTTGAATTATAATAAGGTGTAACCTCATCAATTGTAGCACCTCGTAATGTCTCTTTGTATTTTGGAGTAATATAAAAGTCATTATCTAACATTGGGTTCTTTTCTTGTATAATAAAAGAGTTTATGTCCATAATATGTTCTACTTTATCCTTAATAACATCAACTACAATCTTATAATTTTGTTTTAAATCATCAAATGTGAGAGGATAATCTTTTACAATAGTGAATTTCTTATGTTCAAATATATCATTTTTCTGATGTTTTAAAATACATTGTTGTATATAATCGTCCACATCCATCGGCATATAACGTTCTCTTTTATGAAAATAAAATATTGGACACATCCTCTGAACTAGCTTTTTAACATTAATCACAATATTACAATATCCTTCATTAATCTTTTCAATGAAATCTATACCCGAATATTGATTTAAATTACCATATTTTTTTTGGAACAAAGGGTCATCAATTGTAATTTCCTTATTACTCTTATCTTCACTTTCTACGTCTTCTTCTCCTTCTTCCTTATCTCCGATTTCTTTCTCTCTACTCTTATCATCAATATATATACTATAATAATGCTCTTCTTCATCCTCATTCAAAGATTTCCCATAATCACTTAGACACGAATGCGACTTTAATTTTTTAATATTTTTTTCATTAATACTATCTATTGCAACATTAGGTAAAGAATAAACATTGTCAATTGTTCTCTGCTTTAATACTTCATTTTGTGCTACACTTGATTTCCATTCCATTCTCGTTTTCATATATAATATAATAAGATTATAAAGTATAAAATTGAAATATAATTTAATACATTGAAAGAATTAGTGCTATGGATTTTAACTTTACTCGAAAGCATTTTCGTAAGGAATTAGTAGGTAATATAAAAGAAAATAACATTTCATATGAAAATATATTCAGAACAAAAAAAGATGATTTTATAAAGTTTTATAGAGAAAAAAGAGAAAATAAATGTGAATTAACAAATGAAAGTTCGTTTAAAGATACAAATACAGAAACTAATTTTAAATATATATACATATCTCTTAATAAACCCGTATTCATGTTTAGAGAGAAACCATACCACATTATGTGTACTCGATTTAATCATGAATCGTGGTATGAGTGTATACGATATCACGAAAATAATAATTTAAAAAATACATTTATCTATAATGTTCCAGTAGAAATAAATAATACAATTCTACTCGGTAGCTCATTATTTGTATTTGAAATGAATAATACTACAAATGAAATTATGGGTATAAGCTTTTTAAAAAATAAAACAGACTATCATAAAAAGTATAAAGTATATAAAGATGGTAATTACAACCGATTTCATTATATTACAAGGAATAGATACTCAAGAGAATGTATTCAAATGAATAGTCAAGGATTATTTACACTTCTAACTTGTATCGAGTTTTCTTTATTTAAAAGTAAACAACACGCCAAAAGAGGACACGGAATATCTTACATTCCATATCCAACATTTGAAAAGTATTATATTCTCTTGGTTACCTTTATTTATTATTTATTTATAATTAAATGTATAAATAATAAATCATAATAAATCATATGGAAAATATAAAATATCTTGTATATTTTGAAGAAAAACCACCAATTACAATGATGTTTAGAAGTTATCAGGTGAAACAACCAAAATTAAAGCCACACGAAGTTCTATATTTAATTAAACAAGGTGAAGATATTCTCATACGCAATTTAACATCTATTCCTTTTAAAAATATATATATTAAACCTGCCATGTATCATTTTTCTACGATTAAAAATAAAGTTTATAATGATAATAAAGACCATAATTATTTTTTTTATTTACACTTATATGAAGAAATGTTAAAAAATAATTACAAATATGTTCATCTATTATAAGAAAAAATACAAGCAACATAGGATTGCTTTGTATCAAGAAGTGTTTTATACAAAAGTATCATAAATAATAATATCTCTTTCACCTCTACATAATTTGAATTATTAATTATAATATCATTCTTTTCTGTCTCATTTTTTAAATATGTTTTTATCTCTCTCTCAAACTCTTCTACATTTGTATTTAACTCTATATTATCGTTTATAGATTTCTTAATAAATATATTATTTTGCTCAAATATAAGTTTAATTTTATTAAATAATTCTATTATTTTCTCTCTACAAATAGATAAATGTAATTTATTCCATACAAGAACATACGATGTTCTCTTTACATAAAACTCATTGGACTTAAAAAAATCATAATAGTCAAGTAAACGATATTTATCAGTGGTATCAATTGTAAAATTATCACAAGATACATGGATTGGAACTTTATGATCTATAAAATTATATTTTCTCTCTTCTTTAAGAATATCTGTAAGTTCCTTAAAATGATGCTCTTTATCGTTATATAAATGTGTGTCTTTTACCACAGATAACTCTTCTAAGGAATGAATACTATATGAATGTTTCTTTTTATTCATATGTTTTTTATTATATTTTATACTTTTCTTATTGAAACGTTCGTTTTTATTCTGTATTTTATTTAATACTGAAATACCATTCTTTCGAAGACAAAAGATATTATGGATAGTTCCATATAATGAGCCAATACAATGTAAAAATATATCTTGTCTATATTCTTTACTTAATGTTCCACGTTTATACATAGGAAAGGTAAATATATAATACTGACCATTATTAAATTTACACGTGATTTTCATTATGAAGTTATTTAGATAAAGATAATTATCTTTATTATGTTTAAAAAAAATATAAATATTATATATAATGAAACAAACAAGAATAAAAAACAAAGGTGGCAAGAAGAGTGAAGCAAGAAATAAAAGTAAAAAAGTAAAAAAGCAATATCGGGTAGGAGGTCTAGAGCTTGTTCCTGAAGCCAAAATGATAGATCCACCTCCAAATACAAGACAAATATTTCATCATATACTTAGTCACTCTGATGGTAGACTTATTTCATATGGAAGCTTATATGGTTTGATGTTTAAATTGGTATTACATGAAACACCATCTACTAATTACATTATTCATAAAGATAGTGATGGTAATGATAATAAAGAGTATATAATTAAATTTGGCTTCATTGATGATACAAGAAGAGTGAGGATGATTAAACCTTGGGACTTATCAAGGAAGGCTACAACATCAAAATCTGAGTTTATAGAAGAAGCTGACCTTCATCGTGAATTATATAATAAATCCCTAGAGAAGTTTAAAATCTCAATTGTTCCTGATGTTATGGAGAATCCACATTTAGTAACATCATTTGATGATGAAATTATTAATAAATTAGCAAATACAATGACAAAAGATAATGAAAGAAGAATTTTAAATGCGTATTTAGCACAGGCGCAAATTAACTTTCGTAATGCAGGTCAAACACCTAAAATTGGATTATATATTATGAAACGTGTTGAAGGAACAGATATAAATTATACTCCAATACTAAATCAAGCAATTAAAGCGTATTATCGAGACACAAGAAATCCTCGACCTGCTCATCCTTATGTTGTCAATTCTTTGTATGATCGTCGTATGCCACGACCTCTGAGACATCAAATATTAGGATATATGAAGTATCATATCTTACTTGCAATATTAGGTTATATTCACGGAGATGCCCATTTTGGGAATATACTAATAGATTATGATTATCGTTATGAAAGACTAAGAGATATAAAAATTATAGATTTTGGGCGTATGACAAAATCTGAGGCTACGAAATTAGACCATCCTGATGATGTAACATTTGAGAGTATCAGAAATATAATAAAGTTGATAACTAATTATTGTGATAAAGTCGCAAGAGAGTCACTCATAAATCCTAGAACTTGGAATTGTAATTATTTTGCTTGGATACCATTCTATATTAATCAGGATCCATCTGGTAGAGAGAGAATATTGAATGTTTTAACTAATGATATTAAACAATGGTGGAAAACAATGTTAGAAGAAGCACCAGCACCAGTACAACCAGCACCAGCACCAGTACAACCACGACTACCAGCACCAGCACGACCACGACGACCAGGACCAGCACCAGTACAACCAGCACCATCACCAGTACAACCAGCACCATCACCAGTACAACCACGACCACCAGCACGATCACGACGACCAGGACCTGAAGAACAACGAGCAGAAGAACTTCGACTAGCACGAGAAAGGGAAGAATATATACAAAGACAAGCACAACTATTAGAAGCACAAAGAAAAGCATCAGAACAAAGGCGAGCACAAGCACAAGCAGATGCAGAACGACGAAGGATACAACCTCAACCGACTATATCAGATGTAGTAGAGACACCTGAGGAGAGACCACAACAAGATGATGGGTTTCTACAAAGAGGTCTTAGAATGATCGGTATTAGATAATGTTGTATATATTTTATTTTTGTAAATAAAAAGAAATAAAATATATAGATAGAAATAAATGATACGATTTGTAGAGAGAGATATATTGAAAGAGTGTGAATATACATTTAAGTTACTAGTTATAGGTAGTGAATATGTTGGTAAGACGATGTTTATAAAAGGTATTTCTAGAAATATGACAAGTGATCTAGATACATATATTTCAACCATTGGTGTAGATTTTAATTCACACGTGTATACTTTATATGATAAAGATGATAGAAATACTCATAATTTAAAGGTTCATATATGGGATACATCAGGACAAAAAAGGTTCTATCCTATAACACAAAAATACTATACTAATTGTGAAGGCGTATTGGTATTTTTTGATTTAACAAAGAGAGATAGTTATTTACATAGTTTATCTTTATTAGAAGAACTTAAAATAAGAGTTAAAGAAAATATAAAAATATTTTTAATAGGAAGTAAACGTGATTTAGCCTATCCAGGTTTATATGGAAACAAAAAAGACAACTTATACAATTCACTGGAAATAAAGTGTCAAGTTTCAGACTATGAAATAAGAGAGGCAAGTAAGAAATATAATTTTGAATATTTTCAATATTCTGTCTTTAATTTATATTCTGTAAATATAGAAGGTAATAACAGCATATTATCGTCGAATGATATTATTAAAAAAATGGTTAGTTCTTTATATTTAAAACATAGAAATAGAATAAAACAAGATGTAACAGATAAGTCTTTAATATCTTTTTTTAATTCATTTTGGTTTTACAACGTAGAAAGAGAGAATGAAGAAACTAGTAAAGAGATAGAGATACCACATAATAAAAATGATAGTGAAATTATTGAATTACAATTTATAAAACAACCAAGAAAGTTATATTGTACAATTTTATAAATATTTATTAGATTATCATCACCATAAGTTTTGTCTTGATTGATTAGTTGTTCTATTATTCAAACTAGAAAGTGAGTTACCTCGTGGTGTAATTGCATTTTCACGAATAAGATTTGGTGGACGAGGTATTACAGAAGTACCAAAAGTAAAAGTAGTATTCCTACTTTGTGAATAATAATGTTCGTTAATAGTGTCCACGACAAGATTAATAGAATGATAATTTGAGTTTTTGATATAGAGAATATTAGGATTTTCCGAGAAGAATAAGAATGCATTTTCAGGGTTGCAAAACTGAATGAAAGGATTAAACCACAATTTATTATGTATATTTTCATAACATCTAAAAGATTCATAATCATAATTATCATATTGTGTCCATTGAATTAGTTGTCTTCCGATATTAAGTGAATGTCGAATATTATTTGAACGAACATAACAATGTAAAATTGTTTCACCATTCATATTAAATTCAATCGGCATTCTAAAATTCATAAATTCATCGAATAAGTTTTCATTGTTTGCTTGTATATATTCCTGTCTATATTGTTGTAGATAGTTCATCATTCTTTCAAGTCGTCCCGAAACAATCAAGAAACGTATCCATAGTTGTCTCTTTAGTAGAATAGAATCATATATGGTTCTAGTTACAGAAGAAGGAATATATATACTATCATATTTACGACTGAACTCTTCATATGTATATTGTGGATAACGATAAATGTTCCGTATTTCTTCTGGTGATTTATATTCAAAATGTATATTCATATTATTATTATCTATGAAGATGGATGGAATTCGTGCGTTAATAAAGATTGACATTCTTCTATTCCTAGGATATATGAAACAAGTGGAACTATTTATTTTATCTTCAATTTTATTTAAAATTGAAGATAAAAATGTTAGCTTTTGAATAAACAATCCTACCTAGAATGAAATCGCAAGATATAGAAGATATTACATTTCTCTCTATCCTTTTATTAATTATATGTTTTAATGCGTGTTTAATTAGATGTTTATGTTCTAAAAGGAATGTACAAGATGAAGAAGAACCAAATCCTGCAGAAGAAAATGGGGACGAAAATATGTGTTAATAATATATTTATTGAATTGTATACATTATAACTCTTTTTTCAATAGAACGATATCTTCTTTTATTTAATAATTCAATAAGATAGCTGTATGGATTTTTTAAGTATATTAAATTATCCTTCTTAATCAAAGTATATAAATTAGAAATATTATAACCACTTAACATAACAACATCTAATTTGCTGGTTTCACATGGAAAGCCGTTTGTATTCCTAAGGTTCCAAAATACAATATTTGGTTTTATCATAAGTTTGTTTTCAAGTATAATGGTATTCATGTTATCGTACATTGTCGAAACAGATGGTTTTTTGTATGTATTTACTTCCATGTCGGAAAGTATAACAAAGGTTGGTTGTTTACTAATAGTTTCAGTATGAGATAATGTACGAATAATATGAGTAAATGATGGATAGAAATCACTATGACAACCCATGGTAATATTATTTATAATATGATTGACTTTTTTTACAAAAGATACACCACAAGATGACAAGTTTACCCAGTCAAAAGAGTTTGAAAATGTTAGAATACGATTTTTAAAGTTATTATTAAGTTCTGATATAAATATAGCAATAGCAATACCACTATAAAATGGGACATTATTATCTACTATCATAGAATAAGATGCATCTAATATAGGAAGGAAAGAAAGTTTATAATATTTCTCTCTAGTTTCTTTCTTAATACTAGACCATATTTTTTCAATAAAATTACATATTTGTTCATTATCTTTGTATGTAATTGCATCTTTTACTAATCTATGCAATTCAATATGATTTTTATTCTGAAGAATACACCTTGGTATATGAGATACTTTATGTTTTTCTTGTGTTGTATCAGATAAGTTTATATTTTTTTTGAAAAGAACATCTTTGTATTTATACAAGCAAGAAAGTGGTAATTTATTTAATTGAATAGAGTTCCATTGTTTAGAACACATTAAAATCTCTGTTGTATTCAAATATTTATTCAGAGAACTTACCATTTTTCTTATTTTAGAAGCTTCTCTATTATAATTTGTAGCACAATAAGGTTGGGTCAAGAGATAGGGGTTTAAAGTTTCAAGTATAAATCTATAAAGTTGTTTATTCTTTTTATTTTCTCTAGGGAACCATTTTGCTAAATAAGACACTTGTTTATGTTTTTTCATATTTTCATAATCAATATACAATTGGTTGCATAATAGTTGTGAAACAAAGGAACATATTTTTTTTCTTATGTTAATTCCTTTCATTTTAGGATATTCTTTGTCTATACAATAATTACAAAGTTCTTTCATGTCTCTCCAACAACCAAAACTATACTTTGTGGAGTATTCATCTTTTGAAAGAAGGTTTTGCATACCAAACGTATAATCTTCGAAATCAAAATCGTCAATATAATAAACAAGTCTTATTATCATATATCTAGCAAGATCGGGGAAATACTTATACCAAGAATAAATCTGCATATAAGTCAACATTCTCTCTCCTTTTCCTTCGTGTATATCTCTTGTATATGCAAGTAATTTATACATTAATGTAATATGAAATAAAGTTTTATCATTGTCAGCGTTTTTCTTTAAGTAGAATAAAATATCATTTAATTTATATTCTAGCAAAATAATGTTAGAATCTATTTTATGATGGTATATGTGTTTAAAACAAGATTGTTTAAGACGTACAAGTTGATAATAGAATTGTATAATTCTATCTTGAATATTATTTTCATTAATGGAATAAATCCAGCATTTTTCAGTATGATTATTTTTAGAAAGTTTAGATGTATAATAAGAGTCCATAATAAAAAATGTATTTTATCTTTATACTAAATTTAAATATTGTTTTTTCCGTGTTGTATGTCGTTTAGTTTTCTTCTTCGATGCTGTTTTTTTATGATGTATACTAATAATTTTTTCAGATTTTTCTTGAGGTTTATGAAAAATAATGTAGAGAGAATTAATATCAATAAAGAAGTTAATTGTAGATTTCCAATGAATATCTTCTATACATTCAATCTTTTCATATGGTATTTTATCAATTATTTTATTTTGTAAAATGTCATTATGTTCTAAATTAATATTAAATTGAAGTATGGAATGAAGATGAAAGCGATATTTGTTCATCGTAATATTGTTTTTAATCATAAATAAAAGTTCCTCTTTCGATAGTTTTTGGTTCATAATTTCTCTCTTGTCACATTTTGTATAACATATATTATTTTCATTGTCAATATATATGTAAAACACTTTAATATTCTCAACCTTTTCTTTGTAAAATATTTGATACTTTTCATAGTCTTCCATCCATGATACGTTTAGTGTTTCTTCCATTATATTTTATATTGAATATAATTATAAAAAACAAACTTAAAGACATATACTAAATATATATTGGTATTGAGGGTTGTCTAGTAAATAAAAGAGGGTGGTGGTAAATGTTTTCTAACAGCGTCACATTCAGATATTCAACAATTAGGTGATATAGTATACAGAAAACAGATTAATTTCAATTTCCAAATGTTTGAAGATATTACGATTGTTTATTACAAACAAAGATTTCAAGTTTATGAAGTTCCATGAAGTAATAGTAATGGTACGTAATAGTAATTTATCTTAACAATACATAATACTGACAATGAAATGCTGTCTTCCACAGGGTTCTTTTATAAGTTTTTGATTAAAAAACTTATAAAATTGAAGCATTAAATAGGGAAGATTATATAGCATACACCATGATTTGTATACCTCGAGTTTCGTGTCATATTAAGAAGAGAGATATTTATAAAGTATTAGAACAGATTAATTTAGGAGTGATTAATGATATAGAGTTACGTTATAATGCTACAAACAGAACAAACTTATGTATCATTCATATAAGTAGTTATAATAAGAATATGAAGGCATTAAGAATTAAGAATGAATTAGAGAAAGGAGGTAATTTCACGATTGTATATAAGAGAGATACGATACCAATATTATGGAAATGTTATAAATATACAAGTGATTATATAAAACCAAATATGTAAAAAATAGTATTTGTATATATTAAAGAATGTTGCGTAAAAAATTTTTTAATCAGAGATTTGTATCTCAAGGTCCTATGAACCAAAATGCAGTAACACCATCTACCAACTTTCGTCTGAATAGATTAAAACGTTGTCTTACAAATTCTTCCGTATCATCCGCAAACTTTAAAGAATTTTTAAATCGTAATTCTTCATCCAGGACAGAGAGAATTAAACGATGTGTATTTGAGAAAAGTATACCATCCACTCATAACAAATTAACGTGTAGTTGTGTAAATAGAGTTCAACACGCACCTATGAATATCCAACATCGTAAAGTATTCGCAATTACAAAAGATATAGGATTTAAAACTTCTTCTGAATACTTGAAAGAAAAAAAAAGTGGTTGCAATAATGATATTCCAGATGATTTAAAACGTTCTTGTTAATATCCACAAGAATACGATGAAGTCTTATGTAAAGGAAGATAATAACCAGAATTTATATATTTACGACCAATAGAGATTGTCTTTGGAATATAATTTTTAAAACGCATTTTTACAATCTCACCTCTCTCATTACTATATATTATTTTATTTACATTATACATCCTCATTACTCTTGTACAATCCACACAAGGTGCTGAATCAACAAAACTTCCCAAACTATTTACACGAATTACATATAGTGTCAGTTTGGAAGAAAACAACTGATTATTACATTTATGAATAAAATCGCTCTTTGAATGAATATCCTCGTTTAAAACACGAACTTATCTTTTTACGTTTCTTGGTGCATACACCCTTCGTCTTAATACGAAGAGCATTCCTTAGAGCATCCATCTCGGCATGACAACTACACGAAGTCCCTATAAAATCATCGCGAAATTTAGTTCTATAATGATTATATCCCGTTGATATTACTTTATTACCTCTTAATAAAACACATCCATGCTTCATTGTCATACTAGATTGAAGAGAGACACACACTGATTGTTGAATATATTTCCAATCTTTATTCGTCAACATCATTTCCATGTTAAACTTAAATATTATAAATATAATATAGTATTTAAGTTCAATTTTATAATCAATATATTTAAAATTACATTATTGTACACGAATGAACACATTTATTATTCTGTTTTTTCATTAACATATCCTTCGTATAAGATATAAAACCATTCAAATTATTCAAATACACTTCACCTTTTGAAACCTTTACCATGAGATCAATAATGTTATCTACTAAACCATTATGTATCAAATCTATATAATAAGATAATTGAATAGATTGAATCTCACTAATCACCTCACCATAAAATTCACGATAAATACGTAGTAACGTTTTCTTTAATAAAGAGAGAACTATCTTCTTCTTGTTATTTCCTTTTAATTCTATTACTTTATGTAATGTATTCGCAATTTCAATAATAGTCTCATCTAAGTATTTCTTTGGTGATGAAGAGAGAACTACATTCTCTTCTTTATTTTCATCCAAAATATAGTTTAATAAAAATTGATACTTTGTAATATTAACATGCTCTCCATATTTATCGTGATGATTCACAATCGCACTTAACTCCTCTATAATATTCATCGTTATCGTAATTAAATAAAATAAATCATCATTCGTAAACTCAAAATCATTATTATTATCCTCTATATTCTCTATCTCTATATCATCAGACGTTTTTTTTACTATCCCTTCTCTCTCATCCTTTTTTCTTCTATAATTCTTAAACTCTATAAATAAAATATCTGATATATAATTTAAAAAAATACTCTTCACACGCGACTCATTATTTAATGGTGCAAACTTCTTTACTGAAAATGTATGTGTAGATAATCTAGACTTAAAACGATCTACAAACTCTTCTATATATATTTGATCAGGATTGCTTAAAGAACTAATATCCGTATTACACGTATCATACTTTCCATTCAATAATTCATTGTAAAACATATGTAATTCTACAACTGAATTTATCTTATCCGTATGAGATATAAATGTTTTATCATCATCCTCTAATTCCAATTTTACATTCTTCGTTTCTTCCATATATATAAAGCACAGATATATTTATATTTATATATCTAAATTATATTTACATATATAAAAAAAAAGTCTGTGATGGGACTTGAACCCACAACCTTGAGATTAGAAGTCTCACGCACTGCCAATTGTGCTACACAGACACAATTATATTATATCATTACTCTTTACACCCTTGAAGATTTAAAATAGAACCTAAAAGGTTGGACACAATCAATTCCATGTAAATTTTGGTTAGGCTTACAAAATGTAAGGAATGATTAATTCGATTTCGTTATCCAGAACAACACTGGTAAATCCCTGATGTCCAAAACAAGAATACACCTGTGGACATATAATTATATGTGGTGTCTTTAAGTTATTTTTCTAAAATAATTTAAGGGTGCGGTTTTAAATCTTCAAGGGTGTAAATACTTTTATTCATAATAGTTTAAAGTTCATCCATATTAAAGGACATTACATTCTTCATATCTTCCTCTTCAAAGCAAAACATATTATTACTAATATCACCATCCATAAAATCAATCATATCGTCCTTACCTTCTTCATCTCCACCTTTCAATAAATTAAAATCATTTAATTTTTTAAGTCTATATACATCTTCATCACTATACACTTCCAACAAATCACACTTGTTTTTCTTCTTTGAAGATACATTGTCTACAACCTCCCAATCACGAATACCCACTAATAAAACAGAATCTAATGAAATCATATTGCTTTTCTTGTTTCTTCCACGAAACTTATTACGTATAATACAAAGTCTCTCTTTACCATCATTACAACGAACTCCACACATACCATTACCATACATTTTTGTAACAATTGCATACATCTCATTCTTCTCACTCTCATTCGCATATCGTGTCCTTCGTTCACTTTCATCCTCCTTCAATAACTTTCTAGCCATCTTCTTATGCTTACTTCCACCTTTTGTATTCTTTACCATTATGCTTTCTTCTAATTATAATATAGTACTAACAATTTTTTAACTGCTTCAATTTTATTTTATTTATATATTATATAATGCATAAAACTAGGAGAAACAAACAAAAACGTTCAGCTAATAAAACAAGAAAAGCAAAAGATTTTTCCTATAAAAATAAAGCAAGTTCAAGAATGATAAAAAGCGAACTTCATAAAATAATTAAATACTCCGATAAATTATATCATTGTATACACGACAATGATAAATTACCAGGATGGGTCCAAAAAAAAATATTCAATTCAAGCAAAAACCTTTCAGACATCTATCATTATCTCGATTACAAAATGATGGAAAAATAAAACAACTATTAATTACTTTACACTTACCATATTTTGAACAATAAACTTATTTTAGCTACTTTCTTCTTAACATATACATCATTTCTATTATAAAGACCCTTAAATATATTTTTCGTTTGGAATATTTCTTATCAGATTTGAAATATTCGTATTTCATTATGTATAAAATTGAAACGCTTCTCCAAGAAAATATGTTCCCAAACACCAACAAAAACTAACTCTATAAATGATGACTCAATCTAAAGGATTAAGTAAGAGAATAATAGACCTAGCTAAAAGTGGTAGGAAATTAAATGATGATAGTTCTTTGTCAGAAAAAACACTAACAAAAGCATTGCACGAATTAATACCTTATATCGAAGCAAAATGTAAATCTATTGGAGGTACACTAAAACATCATAATTCAATGAGTCTCTTTCAATGTCAAGAATACTTTCATACACACGGAGGACCTTTACCGAATGAAGATAATAAAAAAGTTTATATGAAACCTGATGGTGGTATATTTATCATGACACTAAAGGGAAAAGGTGAAATACCACTTCTTATTATTGAAGATAAGGTTCAGGGAACAAATGATACTCGTTATCAAGAAAAGAAAAATAAGCAATCAACAGGAAATGCTATTGAACGAGCTGGTAAAAATATGAGAGGTGCTGAAATGATATTTGCAGGACAAAAAATATATCCATATGTTATCTTTGCATCTGGTTGTGATTTCCACCACACTGAAACAATTGCAAAAAGAATTGAAATGATGAATTATGGATTTCCTAATCATTATATCCCTTTATTGCCATCTACTTCACAAACAGAAGTGGATGAAAAAATAAATACAATTCTTCCAACCATAAATATAAACAAAATAAACGGAAAATGTATTGCATCTGTATTTATAAAATCACATAAATGGGATGAAATGAAACACGGATCTTCTTTATGGAAAAAAGAAGAAATAGTAGTTATATGTAAGAAAGTTATTGACAAAGTATTCGAGACTATTATACCTTCTTTGATACAAGATACATAATTTCAACTACTTTATTGCTTCTATTTTTCAGGTTTCTAGAACCTTTGAATGTATCATATTTTACCTCATATTTTTTTACATTATATGGTTCAAATAATATTTTCCAATCATCATCTCTAATAATCCCTTCATTGTTATACGAAATAATTAAATATTTTGATTTTTCAAGTCCAGTATTTATAAGATGTTTCATAGAAGAAACAGCAGTTTTATGCTTATTATAAGTCGATTTATTCCAATCTGTAGGGATACCCGATACTTTAGATATTTCCACAGGTTCTTCGTTTTTAGCAATAACATTCAACATAAAGTAATTACTTCCATAAGGATGTTGATTATAAGGAGGATCCAAATACATTACATCAATATCATTCGGCAATTCACTTACCAAACTATTTATATCTTTATTTGAAGGATATGCCGTAAATGTTGTATTGCTCCAAATTGGAATATCTAATTGTATCGGTTTAGTAATTCTTGAAAGGGCAAATTGTCCCTTGCCTCCAAAACAACCAATATTTCCCTTCTTGTAAAATCCTTTGAAAACTCCAGCAGTATTGGTATTTATACTTGCTTTATTTAAAAGAGGAACAAGGCAATAATTTTTTATATCATATTCTACTTTTTCTTCAATATATTTTCGTAGAGTATCTATGATTAATGCATTTTCTCGTGTGTAAAAACATCTCTCACCTTCTTTTATATTTTTTGTATCTTTTGGAGCATATAGTTTTGAAATAATTCCTTCAATAAATGGACCTGTTTTACTAATGTTATTCATTACATTTATATGTCTTTCTATCCTTCTTTTTTGTTCCTCAGTTGGTGAAACAAGATAACAATACGCCATCAAGTAAGCATAATATTCCAAATCATTTGCATATATCGTATTAGCAGTATAACTCAATTCTCTTGAAACTACTGAAGAACCAGCAAAACCATCTACAATATTTAGTTTATCTTTATTCATCAATATTTTTACTTCTTCAACAATTTGTCTAATATTTTTAACAAGTTTTCTTTTGTTTCCAATACAAGTAAGCATCGTTTGATATACATAATCATTTGATGATGGAACCATAACCTTCTTTTTATTCTCTTCTTCCTTAGCAGGTAATACTATAATATCATTTTTCTCTTCAGCATCTGTTAATAGTTTAGCGATGTATGCCTTCTTTTTACCACTATACCCCTTTATTTTTCTCTCTTTACATAGAGCAATAAGTTCCTTACGAGTTTTCGTGGAGTAATCCATTTGAATATATTATTCTTATAAGTGATATTATTTAATTCAATTTTATATTTACTAATATTTATATTTTTAAATGAATTCACTACTCACATATTTATATTTTCACTATCATTACACTTTAATTTATGTTTACTTCTATGTAAATGAAAAAATAAGCGTTTTAATTTCAAAAGTGTAATAAATATATTTATACATAATTAATATATAATGTTACCAAATAAAAAAAAGATTTCAACTGGTGGTTACTCTCTCATATTTCATCCTGCAATTGATAGAGAAGGGAAAGAAATTGATGATTTAAATTATGTATCCAAAATTCAAGTTCCTTCCATAAGTTCGGAAAATGAAATTATAATTTCTAAAAAAATAAGAACTATTAAAAACTACAATTATCATTTCAGTCCCGTTATCTCTCATACAACTATCTCTCTCTCTACTATCCATACAATTATTCAAAATAATCATCACGATGATGACGAATTTAAAAATATTCAAAAAATATTATGTGGAGAAAACGATATTCCTTGCGATGAATGTATTCATATGATGATACCTTATGTAGGACATAATGAATATCACGAACACATATCTAAAATTCTATATGCACTATTTCTAATTCATAATCACAGAGAATGTAAACAAACAGATTCAAAGAATTGGTTTTATGATAGATATATTCAATACGGCATAGAACAACTCTATGATAAAAACTCCATCACTGAAGAGTTTATGATTTCACATCCTTTAAAAGAATTGACAAACGATTTTATTATTTTACTCATGGATGGTTTCTGCCACCTTGTTGACTCTATCTCCATTCTATTAGAAAACAATATTGTTCATAATGACATCAAAGACCAAAATATTCTATATGACCAAGATAAATGTGAACCCATACTTATTGATTTTGGACTCTCTCTAACATTGGAAAATATAAAAGATATAAATAGTTACAAGGACTTTTTTTTTGTATATAAACCATCTTATACTATATGGAACCCTGATATTCATTTCATCAATTTCTTAATTCATCAAAATGAACAACCCACTCTACAAGATATTGAAGATTTTGTGTTTACTTATATCGAACACGCAAAAAAATATATCACTCCATACTTTACAATCGAACAAATTCAAACCTATACAAACAATCTTGTCGAATACTATTCATCTTTTTATACAGAAAATAAACAACCTTTTGTATCTCATCTATTTCATTTTTGTAATAAAAAAGATGTAAAAATAAAATGTGATATTGATAAAAATATTATTATTCAACGTATTATACAGAATTATAAAAAATGGGACTTATATAGTTTGTGTATTTGTTATATTTCTATTTTTACCACTATACATAAAAACACTTCTGAATACGTGAAACACTATCAAAGTAAATTTGATTTTTCTCTCTCTACTACAAATCTATTCACACTCTATAAAACACCTTTCTATAAAAATATTAATAATCTTTTCTTTGATATTCTTCAACCCAAGTATCAAATCAATAATTATAAAAAAGAATTTATAATCATAAATTCTAAAATTCAAGAATATATTTGTCAAGGTTTATAAAACCAAAAACTACTAGTCCGTAATATACTTTGTTCTTATCATATAATATCTATTCTTGTATGTTTTCTTTATTTTATCTCTTATCTCTGCATCATCTAGATCATACTTGTTCTGTATAATATCTATCTCATTATTAATATGACGCCTAATAATGGGATCATTATAAAATTTCTCATAATCTTTAGAAGGCTTGTAAGAATCGTTATTTATACATTGTTTAATAAAGTAATCCATCATGACACGTATTTTTGTTGTAAGTGGAATGTATTTCTTACGAGCTACATTCTCCAATAAATGCTCTCTTCCATTTCCACGAAATTGTTTCATGTAATAATAGCGAATACTCTTATACATCTTTTCTTCTATATTTCCTTGATATCCTAATTCTTGATGACGTTTTTGTTCTCTCTTGATTGTTTCCACATATTCTTCTTTCCATTCCTGCCACGCTTCTTTTAAATCATCCCTCTCATCATAACAATGAATACGTGCAAACTCTTTCATTTTACTTATCGTGTTTTCCATGAATTTATAACGGAAAATCTTTATTTGTTTATTCTCTTCACTCATGCGTACTTGTTTCTTATGTTACATTTTTTACCCTCAATTACTTATTCAATTTTTTATTATATACATAATATAATAAAGATATGGACATACTCACTATGTACTCAACCATATATTATGATAGATTAAGCAAACAATATAGATATATTCTATGCATTCGTGAAAATCCAAAACTTGATAATCATATCAATAACCTTGTTCGAAAAATACAGAGAGAAATATTATCACCATTTCAAACATTCTCAAATGAAAACTCATTCAACTCTACTCTCTGTATTTATGGATTATGGAATAAAACCAAAAATGATTTTTTCTCTCTTTATGAATTGAATGAGATTATTACTATCTTACGTTCCTTCGGTTATGTTATAAATAATGATTTATCAAACTTATTCTCAAACACTTCTTGGTTATCGAACCCAGACAATTTTATTGCAGTATTTAAGAAAATTGATATTTAAAAATAGTTTAGTATATTCATATTAATAATATGGATAAGTTCATTCTTCAATCAAAAAGTAAGACAAAGACAACAGATCCACACGAAAAGGATGTTGTCCAATTAGTTATTCAAGAAAAAAATACGAATACAAATCTAGATGAAACATGGAAACACGAACTTGAAAGACATTCTGAACAAGATGATACTATTCAATCTTATTTACAAACACATAACGAAAAAGAACAAATTGCTTACTTTATCGCAAAAAAACATCTAAAATCTAGTTTTGATATTCGTAAATCTAACGGATATATTGAATATCTACGTGTAAATAAGATAAAATAATAAAATAACTTTTATATATATGAGTGAAGAAGTGAATACAACTATATTAGGTGAAACTCTTGGGTTAACCAACGATATTATAAAATTAGTTTTTGATATCATTATCTATAATTCTTCAAGAATAATTAATGTTTTTTTATCTAGATTTGTTGAAACTGCTAGAAATCTCCTTCCACAAGAAGGTGATGACCCTCTAACTAGAGAAATGAAACAAGAACTATTAAATGAAATCTATACTATTTTACAATCAGAAGAATTCAAACAAGAATGGGAAAGATTTGCTGGTATTTTAAATAATATGATTGTTGTTTTAACTGACCAACTTAAAGATACACTCGATAATGAAGTCGCCATCTTACTTGATAACCTTGTTCAACTTATTCAAAAAAATACAAAATCACTCATATCAGGAGTTGGAAGAAGTGCAATCTCTGGTATTTGTTCCGTTCCTCCATTAGGTGCTATATGTGCCGTAGGACAAGTTGTTCAAACATCCAGTGATGTTGGTCTTCAAACATTTAATACCTTTATGAATACTTCTCTTCAAGTGGCAAATACCTATTCAAAACTATTAGGAGAAACCGCTGAACCAATGTCTAAAAATATACAAGATGCTGTTCAAACATATAACTATATCATGAATACTATTGATAGAGTTAATACTAATATAAGTAATGTATCTAATCTCGCAAACGAGACTGCATTATCAGGTCTTCAATCTGTAAGACAACAAGTTAACACTAGGATACCTAGAACTGACATCCAGCCCACAACTTAAATCAACATATCATAACTAACTCATCTTGAATAATTTCTTAAAATCAGCAAAAGATAATTTATTTGTATTCCCTTTATAATCTTTTACATTCAATAAATCAAAATCTGTAATCGGTCCTGAATGAATATATTTATTCTTAATCTTATTTTCTACTTGTTCTCTTGATGACACTTTCTTTTTTAAGAAAATTTCATCATATTCATCTTTCTCTTCTTCCTCTTCATTACCATCCTCTTCCTCTTCCTCTATCACATCTTTCTCTCCATTATCTTCATCACTATCATCACTATCAAACATTGGCTCACTTCTATATAAGTGATAACACGAATAGGTTTTCACATATTTTCTTGCCAATGTCTCTAAATACATATAATTAATAATCTTATTCGACCAATACTCAAACCCCTCTCTCGCTCTATTATAACGCATAAATACTATACCATCAGGTGTTGTATCACAAATATAATTAGGAATTTCACACTCTTCACCTTCCCCAACATTCTCATTCATATTTACATTTCTCATATGCTCATCATATACATCCTTATTAAAAGTATATTTATATTCATACGGATACTTCTCTCTTAAATAATTATTATAATTATCTTCTTCCTCATCCTCTTTTTTCATAATAGCATTCATATATGGATTATATACAAACACACTCACAAAAAATACACCATACATTATACCCACAAAAATAATTGTCGCAATGTATACAGAACTTCTAATACTATTATCGTACATTAAAAAATTATATCGTGGAATATTACCATTATTTAATGAATACTCATTTATACATTCTAATGAACTATCTACTTCCATCCATTTTGATATCCTAGATAACTCCTCATTCATACTATCGTCGTTACATAAATATAAACTTTTATTACTTATATCATAAAGTAAAAAAGACGAAAATAAAGAAAGAGATAAAAAAAGTAATGAACAACTCGTAAATCTATTATATTCATTTATACGCATATTTATATGTTTGCTCATTTCAATATATTATCTTTTACTATCGTTTTAAGTTTATTTTTTATAATCTATTTTCAATAATTCATTCATCTCTGCATCTAAACACGGAACCTTAAATCGTTCGTAATTAGAACACTCTGGATGAAATGATAACAAATATAAACCACTCACTTTCATATCATACTTACGCTCCAAAATTACTTTATACACATTCAATTGAATTGTATAATGCCAATAATTCGCATCTGGTATATGAGAAATACACTCCGTTGTCGATGATTCAAACTTATTTGTCTTCTTTATCTCTTTACATCGTTTCCAATCACATAAAATATAAGTCCCATCTTCTATATTCTTGAATACCATATCTATATATCCCAAAACTTTTAACTCATCATCATACACTAACCACTCCGTACGATACGGAACCCAATGTTTACCATCTATATGCTTCTCTAATCTATCCCTCTCATATTTATGAAAATATAAATATTCTTTTGGTAAATCATAGTTGGAAGATAATATACTTTCAAATGTATCGATTGAATACTCTTCTGGTAAAGATTGACTTGAATTCATCCATCTCTCTATTTCTTCTTTTTTGATTTTCTTAAACATCAAGTAATTATAATAGGTTTCAATATAAGAGTGCATATTTGTACCATCTACACGTGCTATCTTTCCTTTATCATCCCATTGTTTCTTAATCGCTTCCACACTCATTCCATAATAAGGCGATTGAGGCCATTTCGGTGAAGACATCATTTTCTCTATTATTTCATCCGCATTAAACTCTTTAAAATGTTTATAAACAAACTTTGTTGCTGATGTATAACACTTCTTTTTATCTGGAATACCATTAATCACAAATTTATAGGTGTTCTTATCAAAATGAATATTATTGTCTCTTGGATGACTAAAATAACGAGAAAGAAATGTATTGATATTATCTTTCAATACATTATTTGATTGAAAAGTAATAATACTTTCTAACTTCTTTGAAGGTTGATCACTCATAACTGACATATTAATATACTTTATTATATTCTTTTTATATTGTTCAATTTTATCTACAA
>LFIK01001061.1_pt1 | contig 21390 bp, 15 predicted proteins | sample 643401 | NCBI WGS metagenome assembly LFIK01 (sample SAMN03777447, study PRJNA286221) | soda lake metagenome | biome: soda lake; feature: Kulunda steppe; material: water; isolation source: sample T5-Br brine of Lake Tanatar-5 | place: Russia: Kulunda steppe | collected 2010-07
CCGTCACGGTCGTGGATCGGGAACGGGCGCGCCGGGCAACAAGGGCCGGCGGCGCATGCAACCCTGTGGCCGCGGCACGCCGGCTTCGCAGCGGTTTGCGGCTGCGCCCGCACGGAAACAGCTTGTCCAGATAGGCACCGTCGAGCGCCGAGAGCCGCTCCAGCCCTGCGACGTCGCGCAGTTCGAACCGTCGCGAGTCCCTGATGACGATCAGCCCCTCATTTTCGAGGACATGCAACGCCCGGCAGAAGGATTCCACGGTCGTCCCCAGCAATTCGGCGGCGTCGTGACGCGGCAGAACCGAGGTGAGCAAGATTGCGCCGTCGGCAAGCGGGCTGGTGCGCATGAAACGCGAGGCCATCAGGAGCAACGCAGCGACGCGCGCATTCACGCTCAGGCTGGCACGGATCCACAGAATGCTTTGCAGCCTTGCCAGCCGAACCGAGTAGGACGACAGCAGCCGGTGACGCACCTGCGGCGGGAAACTCGAATAATCCGTGCCCCGGTCATCATCGAACCGGCAGATTCGAGAGGTGACAAGCGCAGTGACGGCATGGGCCGAGGACCCTGTGGGCAGCAGTTCCCCGACCGGTTCACCGGGCAGGACAAGGCCCAGCATGTCCCGCCTGCCCCGCGCGTCCACCCTGTCCAATCGCATCAGACCGGACCGCAGGATGCCGACGAGCTGTCCGCTCCGCGACGTTTCGGCAATCCCGTTTCCGGCTTCGACCACCTCCACCACGGCACGCGCAGACTCGTCCATGGGCGCCATGCCACCCGCCGCCCCGATAATGCAGCTGCGCGTCTGACGACAGGTCGCGCATTCCGAATAGTATGTCTCAAATCCCATGAAGAACCCCCATTCGAGAGCGTTCGCCTTGGCCATTCCGACCAGAGCACCGGAATGGGTGCTCCCGAATCTCGGGCGAGCAGCGTTTCAAGTGTCGGGGAAAGCGCACTTCAGCGCATTGATGTGCATCAATCCGCCGGTGAGAAGGTCACGCAGCCCGGCGCCAGGCAGGTTGCGCTATCCAAGCAAGCGATTCTCGGATACCGTCTTGGCTGTGGGCACTTGGTGCGGGCGTTGGTGTTCCTTCGCCTGAAGCCTGTGGTGAAGACATTGGCCAATCTCTTTGCAGATGATCGGCAAGGCCCGATTAGACACAGCCCCCCGGATGCTTCGGATCATCGCGGCAACCACCCCAGCCGTGCATTCCACGATCATCTTGCCCCTGAAACGCGCGACAAGCTTGGCGCCATATCGCGATTGCGGACCTTTGCGCGCCACGCCAGAATCGCCGAGGAGGGTGATGAAACAGCTCTGGTCGGCAATGTCGTCTCGGGTGTGCTGAAGCTGGCCAAGACTCTGCCCGATGGGCGTCAGCAGATCGTCGGGCTACTGCTTCCCCCCGACATGTTCGGATACACCTTCGGCCCGGCGAACGGATTCTCGATCGAGGCGGCGACCGACGTATCGCTTCGTGTGTTCGAACGCCCGCGTTTCGAGGCGCTCTTGCGCGCGGCACCGTCGCTGGAACGGGCGGTGGTCTGCGCCATCGTGGGGCAGTTCGAGATCACACGCGAATGGACGGTGCTGATGTCGGGAAGCACCGTCGCCACCAGGCTGGCGGGGTTCTTGCTGATGCACTGCAATCGCTGGCCCCGAATGACATGCTCGGTCTCGGTGGAGAGCGGATGCATCCGGCTTTCGGTTCCGATCGACCGCAAGGATCTGGCGCAGTATCTCGGCACCACGGTCGAAAGCCTCAGCCGCGCGGTGCAGGAATTCGTCAGAACCGGCATCCTGCGCGTCGTGTCACCGTCGCAGTTCGACGTGCTCGATCCCGCCGGGTTGATCGCCAGGGCCGGAATGCCGGACCTGGACACCTCGGCCCTGACCCTGCAACGGCGCCATCAGGGGTAACCCGGGCCGATGCCCCTGCCCTCGGTCGCGCCGCACAACCCCGCCGCTCGTCTCCAATCGATGCGATGGCGTTGACGGCGCTCAATTCCCGGCCTCGCGCAGCGTGTTACGTCGGACCCGGACTGCAGGAAATCGCGGCACCGGGTGCGTTCGAAAGATGCCGCGCTGGCGAGGAGCACAGTCATATGACCTTCGAACCCATTCGCAAATCCGACGCCCTGCGGGAGGCCGCGCCCGACAACGCGCAGGCCCGTGCCGCGTTTACGTGGGACGCGGCGCGCGGGCGGCTGGCCGGCTTGCCCGGCGGCGGGATCAATATCGCCCATGAAGCGCTTGGCCGCCATCTGCCCGATCACGCCGATCAGATCGCGATCCGCTGGCTGGGGCGCGACGACAGCCGCCGAACCGTCACCTATGGCGAACTCGATGCGATGGCCTCGCGCTTTGCCAATGTTCTGGCCGCGCACGGGATCGAGCGTGGCACGCGGCTCTACACGCTGATGGGGCGCCTGCCCGACCTCTATGCCGTGACACTGGGCGCACTCAAGGCGGGGCTGGTGGTCAGCCCGCTCTTCGCCGCCTTCGGGCCCGAACCCGTGCGCGCGCGCATGGAGATCGGCGAGGCGGGCGTGCTGGTCACAACGGAGGCGCTTTACCGCCGGAAGGTGGCGGACTGGCGCCATGAGATCCCGTCGCTCAGACTGGTGCTGATCGTGGGCAACGCGGCACCGGACGGCTGCACGGCGCTGGATCCGGCGATGACGGCGGCATCCGACGCATTCGACACGGTTGCGACCGACTCCGAGGAGATGGCGCTTTTGCACTTCACTTCGGGCACCACCGGCAAGCCCAAGGGGGTGGTGCATGTACATGGCGCGGTGGTGGCGCATGTCGAGACGGGGCGCATCGCGCTGGATTTGCGCGCGGGCGACACATACTGGTGCACCGCCGATCCCGGCTGGGTGACGGGGATGAGCTACGGCATCATCTCGCCGCTTGCCAACCGGGTGACGATGATCGTGGACGAGGCCGAATTCGACCTCGATCGCTGGTACAGGATCCTTGAACGCGAGCGCGTGCAGGTCTGGTACACCGCACCGACGGCCATCCGCATGATGATGCGCGCAGGAAAGGGCATGGCGCAGGGCCATGACTTTTCGGCGCTGCGGTTTCTCGCCAGCGTGGGCGAGCCGCTCAACGCCGAATGCGTGATCTGGGGCCACGAGGTCTTCGGCAAGCCGTTTCACGACAACTGGTGGCAGTCGGAAACCGGCGGCATCATGATAGCCAACACCCCCGCGATGGACATCAAGCCGGGCTCCATGGGCAAGCCGCTGCCGGGGATCGAGGCAGGCGTGGTCGATCAAGGGAAGGGCGCGCTGCATGTTCTCGACGCGGGCGAGATCGGCGAGTTGGCGCTGCGCACGGGCTGGCCGTCAATGATGCGCGCCTACCTTCACGAGGAGGAGCGCTACGCCAAATGCTTCGCGGACGGGTGGTATCTCACAGGCGATCTGGCGATGCACGACGAGGACGGCTATTTCTGGTTCGTCGGTCGCGCGGATGACCTGATCAAGTCGTCCGGGCATCTGATTGGCCCCTTCGAGGTGGAAAGCGCGCTGATCGAGCACGAGGCCGTGGCCGAGGCCGCCGTCATCGGCATCCCCGACGAGACCGCGGGCGAGGTTGTCAAGGCATATGTGACGCTGAACGCGGGCTTCGAAGCCCATGAGGAGACCGAGCGCGCGATCCGGGGCCATGCCCGCAAACGTCTCGGCCCGGCCGTCGCACCGCGCGAGATCGTCTTTCGCAGCAGCCTGCCCAAGACGCGGTCAGGCAAGATCATGCGTCGATTGCTGCGCGCGCGCGAGCTTGGCCTGCCAGAAGGCGATATTTCCACCCTGGAAAGCGACGAACGATGACACAGGGCCAGAGGCCCGAACTCACATGTTGGAAGCCCGGAGCAGTCGCCGATCATCCGGTTGACACGTGACGGCCATTACCTCTGCCATGCTCCGTTGCCCATTCGCTCCGGTGACGGCACGGCGCGCGTCAGAAAGCTGCGCGTCAGCGGGCTGTGCGGTTTCATCGTCAGGCGCTCACTGGCCAGCGACTCCGCAAGGCCGGTCAACCCGCCGCGCAGCGCCGCCTCGGTCAGCGTCCAGGTAATGACGTCGCGCTGGGCATGGCTGCCGCCAAAGGCCTGCGTGATGTTGCGAGCACCGGTCAGCCACGACGCAGCCGCCTGATAATCGCCCCGCCAGAAGGCGGTAAAGCCCTCGATCAGGGGGCGACCGATGTGGCAGGCCCAGGCCGACGTTTCGGCGCCATTAACATGGCATCTGCGATAGCATTCGAGCATGCGTTCGACCTTGGCATCCTGACCTGCGCCGAGATGGGCCATCACGGCGTGCCAGTCATTGAACGGGTAGAAGGTCCAGATGGTGTGGCGATCCCAGTTCTCCGACAGCTCGGTCCAGCGCTCTCCGACATCGAAGCCTGCCGCGCTCAGACGCCACAGCAGCGCCGACGCATCGACGAGCTGGACGGCGACCGCGCTCTTCTCGCCCCGAATCCGCCCGTCGTAGAGCGTAAGCGCCGCATCAGCCTCGCCGAGTTCAAGGTGAAAGAGCGCCTTGTGCCACCAGTTGTGAATCTGGAAGAAGTTGCCATCACCGGCCCAGTAAGGTTCGCGCGCCTGCATCCAGCTGATGCCCTCCTCGGCGCGTCCCTGCATTTCCATCACATGGGCGACGGCGTGATGGGCCCAGCAATTGAGCGGCTCAACCTCGATGGCCTCTCGACCGACGGCCTCGGCGCGCGACAGATCGCCCGACTCCTCCAGGCCGAAGGCCAGCATTCCCAGCACGACCGAATAGCCCGGCATGCCGCGCGACCACTGCGGCATCACCTGCGCGATCCGGTCATGCAGGCTGGCGGCATTGGCGCGATAGAAGTCCATCAGATGCCCGGACTGAAGCGCCACCAGATCGTAGGGATATCTGCCGTTATGGCGGTTCAGCGCCTCCGACGCCGCGGTCCAGTTGCCGTCGACAAGATTCCTGAGCGCAGCGACATGGGAGGCTTCGCGCTCATTCAGATCCATCTGCTGGACCTGCGCCAGCCGGCGTGCCGCCCGCTCGGTCGCCTCGGCCTCGGTCGACAGCGCGAGCAGGTGCACCCGGAGGATATGTGCCATGGCGAAATCCGGGGCCTGATCCACCGCCTGATCCAGCAGTTCGACAGGCGTGCCGCGATAAAGGTTGAAGGCGGTGACCGCCCGGTCGAAGAGCTCGACGGTTTCGCACGTCGCGCCAGTCATCTGATTGCCCTGACGATCTGCCAGCATGCTTCCATCCCGTGTTGTGAACAAGCAAGGAGTTCGGGTCCCTCAGAGGTCGCGTCGGATTTTCCCCTCGGATCGCAAGTTCCTCAGCGCCTCGATCGGGGATCAAACTATCGCCCCCGCCAAGGCGACGCCAATCACCTTGCGATCACGATTGGATGTGACGGCCGTGTCCGTTCAGTGACACGCGGGCTGCGCTCCGCTTCACGGTATTTGCGGGCCATGCGCTGGCAATTGGCAGGGCCGCGGCGGCGGCCTTCCCGCCGGGATCAAGGCGGCCAGCCGCCCGATGTTTCCGGCGCAATGGCGCAGGTCGACGGGATTGACTTGTCCTGAACACTTGTCGACTGTCCGGCACCGGGGGAGCGGTGCCTGACCTGCCTGCATCGCCCGGCCATCCGCACACCGCCGGAATGAGCGCAAAGAACCGAGCCAGAGATGAACACGACCGTAAAGAACACCGCGATCGACAGCGCACTCGAGGAAGCCATCGAGCGCTATACGCGCAAGAACCCCGAAAGCCTGCGTCAGCACGAGCGCGCCGCGCGGCACCTGCCGGGGGGCAATACCCGCACGGTGCTGTTCTACGAGCCCTTTCCGATCACCCTGACAAGCGGTGAAGGCGCTTATGTGACATCGCTCGATGGCGGGCGCTATGTGGATTTTCTGGGCGAGTATACGGCGGGTCTTTTCGGCCACTCGGACCCGATCATCCGTCAGGCCATCGATCATGCGCTCGACCGGGGCATCGTGCTGGGCGGGCACACCGAAACCGAGAGCAAGCTGGCCGAGGCGCTTTGCCAGCGCTATCCCTCCATCGAAAGGCTGCGCTTCACAAATTCCGGCACCGAGGCGAACGTGATGGCAATCAGCACTGCGCGGGCCGTCACCGGGCGCGAAAAGATCATGGTCTTCGAGGGCGCCTATCACGGCGGTGTCCTCACCTTTGCGGGCGAGGGTCCGCTCAACGCGCCCTTCGACTTCGTCCGCGCGACGTACAACGATGCCGATCGGGCGCTCGCACTGGCGGCCGAACATGGCAACGATCTGGCCGCCATCATAGTCGAGCCGATGCTGGGCGCGGGCGGCTGCATCCCCGCCGAGCGGCCTTTCCTCGCGGCCCTGCGTGAGGCCGCCGACCGTCACGGCGCCATTCTCATCTTCGACGAGGTGATGACGTCGCGCCTGTCTCCGGGCGGGTTGCAGGCGCTGCACGAGATCGCACCCGACATGACCACGCTGGGAAAATACATCGGTGGTGGCCTGAGCTTCGGCGCCTTCGGCGGGCGCGAAGACATCATGCGACGCTTTGATCCGCACCTGCCCGGCGCCTTTGCCCATGCGGGCACCTTCAACAACAACATCCTCACCATGTCGGCCGGGCTGGCCGCGATGACGCAGGTCTTCACGCCCGACGCCGCAACCGCGTTGACCGAACGCGGCGAGGCCCTGCGCCATCGGCTCAACGCGTTGGCGCAAAAGGCGGGTGCGGCGATGCACTTCACGGGCTACGGGTCGCTGATGACCGCACATATGCAGCGCGGCCGCATCCGCGCGCCGCAGGACGCCGCCGGCAGCAACAAGCAGTTGCGCGATCTGTTCTTCTTCGACCTGCTCGAACATGGCGTGTGGTTCTCACGCCGCGGCATGATCAATGTCTCGCTGCCCGCTGGCACGGCAGAACTTGCGCAGCTTGAAGCTGCAGTCGAGGAATTCATGGACAGTCGCGCCACGCTGCTGGGATAGGGGGCGCCCGGCTCGCACGCGCGTCATGCGGGCAAGGGCGACGGGGCATGCGACAGCGGCGTCGGACAAGACCCGACGCGCGGCACGAACCGCGATGAACCTGCCCCACCGCAGGGCGCGACCGGTCGAACCGCTGCACCGGCTTCGGCGTCACGTGCGGCACAGTTTCAGCACTGCCGCGGAAAGCTGCTCAAGCGACATCTCCTTTTCCACCCCGCCATGACGCAGCGCCTCCTTCGGCATGCCGTAAACGACGCAGCTTTGCTCATTCTGTCCCAGGGTGCGGGCGCCGGCACTGCGCATCTCCTTCAGCCCGCGGGCGCCGTCATCCCCCATGCCGGTCATGATCACGCCGATGGCGTTGGAGCCTGCATGGCGCGCCACCGAGCGAAACAGCACATCCACCGACGGGCGGTGACGCGATACGAGGGGCCCGTCACGTACCTCGACCGCGTAGTTGGCTCCGCTGCGCGTCAACAATGTGTGGCGGTTTCCGGGCGCGATCAGCGCATGACCGCGCAGGAGCCGGTCGCCGCTACGCGCCTCGGCAACGCCGATGGCGCATTCGCCGTCCAGCCGACGGGCAAAAGCGGCGGTGAAGGCCTCGGGCATGTGCTGGACGATAACGATGGGCGGACAATCGGGCGGCATCGCGCACAGGAAGTGACGCAACGCCTCGGTCCCGCCGGTCGAGGCGCCGACGGCCACCACCTTTTCGGTCGTGCGCACCATCGCACGACTGCCGGGCGACGGCAGCACCGCATCAGCATCAAGCCGTGCCTGCACTGGACGGGGACGCAGTGCGGAAAGCCGCGCCTGTGCGGCAGCGCACACGGCGTCGCAGATGGCGATGCGACTTTCCTCCAGAAACCCGCGGATGCCGATCTGCGGCTTGCAGATCACATCCACTGCCCCTGCCGCCATGGCCTCGGCCAGAGTCTCGGTATTGGCCCCGACCAGCGAGGAACACATCACCACCGGAACCGGCGCCTGGGCCATCAGCCTGCGCAGGAAGGTGACACCGTCCATGCGCGGCATCTCCACATCGAGGGTGATCACGTCGGGGCGCTCGGCGCGCATCCGCTGGGCGGCCACGAGCGGATCCGACGCGGTGGCCATAACCTCGAGTTCAGGGGAGGACGTGATCAGGTCAGCCATTGTCTGGCGCACCACCGCACTGTCATCGACGATGAGCACCCGATAGGGTGGGCGCGGCCGGCGGCTGGCGAGGCCGGAAGGCGCGGGCGAACGCACATGGCCGGGCATCGGGTTCACTCCTTGCGGTAGATGGAGCTGGCCACCTGACGCAGCCCGTCGGGTATGGTGGCGAGGCTCTCGGAATGGCCGGTAAGCAAGAAGCCACCGGGGCGCAGCCGGGCGATGACCTGGGCAACGGTGCGCTGTTGATCCTCGGGACTGAAATAGATCAGCACGTTGCGCAGAAACACCACATCCGCCATCAGGTTCAGCGTCGGCGAGAGGTTGACCAGATTGGCATGTGCAAGCCGCGCCCGGCTGCGCAATCGCGGCACGATACGAAGACGCGCCGGTTGCGCGCCGGGGCGGCTGCGCAGGAGATAGTCGCGACGAAAATCCTCGGGCAGATCGGCGACTTCGTCCGCGCTGAACATCGCCTGCGCGGCCCGCTTCAGGATACGACGCGAGATGTCGGTACCGATGACGGCCCAGTCGCAGTCCGGTCGCAGCGTGCGCAGCCGCCGGTCGACCACCATCGCGGCGGTCCACATTTCCGAACCCAGCGAGCACGCCGCGCTCCAGATGGTAAGCGGCGTCCCCTCGCCGGCGCCACGCTCAATGAGCGCGGGCAGGCCCTCCTCTGCCAGCCAGTCGAAATGGGCCTTTTCACGGAAGAAGGACGTCGTGTGAGTCGTGAGCGCCTCGACGAGCCGGGCACGCTCTCCGCGCCTGGCAGGCCCTTCGAGCAGTTGCAGATAGAGGCGATAGTCCTGGCAGCCGATCTCGCGCAGGCGCCGCCCGACACGCATTTCCAGAAAGCTGCGCTTTTCCGGATCGATGGCGACGCCGGCTTCCTCATGCGCGATCCGGCAAAGTGTCTGAGCTTCCGCCTTGTTCATACGCGGGAGGGTCAGGGCCATGACCCTGCCCTCCGTCGCCACCATTCAGTCACGAGAAGTCGAACGGATCGCATCCTTCGCTCCCGAACAGCCGCTCCATAGCGAGAACCATGGCGAGCGCCCCGCCGATACGCGCGATACCGCGCACCGTCGAATCGTCCCAGCCGGTAACCCGCTCGGCCGCGGCCTCGATCTCGTCTGGGCCGAGTTCGATCACGCCACGCACCTGCTCGGCGATCACGCCGATCGGGGTCCCGCCCTCCCGATCCCGCATGAAGACGATGATGCGCCCCTCACGATCCGATTCGCGAGGTCCCAAGGACAATCGACCGGACAGATCGATCACCGCCACGCTTTCGCCTCGGATATCGATCACTCCCAGCAACTCGGGCGAGGCATTGGGAAGCGGTGTGATCGGCTGGTGGTCGAGTACCTCGCGGACATACTGCACATCTGCTGCAAAGATCTGCCCGGCCATGTCGAAGGCAAGGTAGGTCTGCGGCTCGTCGGCGTTGGCCGCGCCCGCCCCCGGTCGGGGCAAGGACGTGGCCGGCGAATTGGCCGTGATGGCTGCAGCTTCGCTCATCGTAGCCTCCCTGCCGCACCTGGCGGCAATCCCGCGCCCGGCTGCGCCTTCCGATAAACCGGTTCAGTAACGTTCGAATTCGGCATCCGACACCTCCTCCGCACCCAGATCGAGCGCGACACCATTGCCGGCACCGTTGCCTGCCGTGGCCGACGCCGGCCCCGTCTCGGGCGCCGATTTCGGGCGCATACGGGTGCCCGGCTTTCGATCAGCGACTGATGCGGCGGGTTGCGCCGCCTTTGCCGCCGTGCCGGCACGCGCAGCCGGGGCGACATCAGTGTCGGATGTGTTGCTGTTTCTGGCTGCCGCCGGCTTTGCGGGCACCGCTGTATCCTTGCCGGAACCAACCGGCGCCTCATCACCCAGCTGGAAGAAGCTAACCGTACCGCGCAACTGCTCGGCCTGTGACGCGAGGTTTTCGGCCACGGATGCGGACTCGGTGGATGCGGCGGCATTCTGCTGTATCACCGTATCCAGCTCGCGGATCGCCTCATTGATCTGGTCGGCACCTGTATTCTGCTCGCGCGATGCGGCAGAAATCTCCTGCACCAGATCCGCCGTGCGCTGAATGCTCGGCACCAGGCTTCGCAGCATTTCGCCGGCGCGCTGACTGACCTCGACGGTGCGCCCGGAAAGCCCGCTGATCTCGCCGGCGGCCTCCTGGCTGCGTTCGGCCAGTTTGCGCACCTCGGACGCGACCACAGCGAACCCCTTGCCGTGCTGTCCAGCGCGCGCGGCCTCGACTGCCGCGTTGAGCGCCAGAAGATCGGTCTGCCGGGCGATCTCCTGTATGATGTTGATCTTCTCGGCAATGCTCCGCATGGCCTCCACGGCCTCGTCTACAGCCTTGCCGCTGTCTTCCGCCTCCTGCGCGGATTGCGACGCAATCTTCTCGGTCTGCGCGGCATTGTCCGCCGACTGGCGTATATTGGCCGACATTTCCTCCATCGACGCGCTGGCCTGTTCGGCGGCGGCGGCCTGTTCGGTGGACCCCTGACTGAGTTGTTCGGAGGTGGCACTCATCGCCTCGGAGCCCGAGGCGACATTGCCGACCACCAGCGTGACCTGACCCATGACCTCGACCAGCTTGTCGCGCATGCGACGCATCGCCTGCTGCAACTGGCCGATCTCGCCGCCCGTGTCCACGGTGACGGTTTCGCTGAAATCGCCATCGGCGAGCCGGTCGGCCAGGGCGACGACGCGACCCAGCCCGCTGGTGATCATGCGGATCAGGAAGACCGCCATCAGGATCGCACCGAGCAGGGCGACGGCCGTCAGCACCGAATAGACGACGAGCGCCCGCTGACCTTCGGCACCAAGCGCGGTGACGGTGCCGATGATATCGGCGGCAATCTGATCCTCGACCAGCTTCATCTGGTCGATCCGCTCGGTGCTCACATCGAACCAGTAAGCGCCCTTGGCACCTTCGAGATCGCCCTCCAACCCGCCCTCGCGGATCTGGTTGCGGATTCGAGCCGTCTCGTTGACCGCCCTCCCCGAGACCGTGCGGTCATGAAGGGCGACGTGTTCATCCCTGGCCTGTCCGCGAAAAATGCGGAAATAGGTTTCCTGTTCAGCACCGATGCGCAGAAGCTGTTGGTAAGCATCCGGGCTGAATCGGCCGACGGCCAGCCCCGCAGCACCGGCGCCGCGTTCCTGACCAGCGCTTTCCTTGGCCTGCATGTAGGTCACATAGGCGTTCACACGGGCGGCAAGGTCGACGTCCTCGCTGACCCCGGCGATATAGGTCACGCTGTCCAGCAAGGTTCCGATGGTGCCGGTGTAGTATACGAGGCTGTCACTGGCACTCAATCGCAAGTCCGATGCGGACTCCCGAATCCTGTCGAGCCGGCCCAACTCGCGCATGTTCGCTTCATGATAGCTGCGAAGGGCGCTGCTCGTGTCCGTAATGCCGGTCTCGGCCACAAAGGCGACAAGCTCGCGTATCGCGCTGTCAGTCGCGCGGCGCTCTTCCTGCAAAGCCTCACCGCGATCCTGCCCGCGGCTGCCAATGAAGAGCGCCGAGGTGCCGCGCTCGAGTTGTAGAGTATGTACAACCTCACCGACACGGGTGGCGAAGCCCGCGAGTTCCTGCAAGCGGTCCATCCGTTGGGCGACCTGCAAGCGTTCGACCATCGCGTTGCCGGCGAACCAGATCATGCCGATCATCGGCAGCGCAAGGATGAGGAGAATCTGGGAGCGGATCCGCATGTTCTTCAGGGACGGGAGGCTCATCTTTTGTCCTTTCAAGCGCATGAATTGCGGTGAGAGATCGGTCGGTGACATCGCGGCGCGGAGTGCGCGCGCGCCCCCGATCGGAAGCGGTTTCGATGGCCGCTCGGCGGTGGAGCCCGCCCCTGGGCTGCGGGTTTGCGCGTCGGATCATGTCGGAGCCCCGATCTCTTGGGAGGGCTGTTCCGGCGCGAAGACCGCTTGCGCATCGAGCAACACAACAAGCCGTCCCTGATGGGTGCAGATGCCGTGGATGAAGCGCTCCGGCCAGCGCGCGCCGAGTTCGGGAATGGGTTCGAAGCTGTCCGGGTCCGACTCGATCACCTCATCGACCGAGTCGGCGGTGATTGCGAGCCGGGTGGGTTCGCCTGAGACGGGCAGTTCGAGAACGATGAAGCGGCCGGATTCGCCGGGGCGCGCTGGCGGCATGCCGAGGCGTTGTCGAAGATCGAACAAGGGCGCGATACTGCCCCGCACATTGATCAGTTCGCAGGCAAATTCGGGCGCGCCCGGCATGCGCGTGGCGGCGATCGGATCGAGGATTTCGTACACGCCGTTTACCGGCAAGGCAAAGGCTTCACCCGAAAGGCGAAATATCAGCAGAACTGCCTTATTGGCATCGGATGCCGAATCGGCAGGGTACTCGGTGGCCGCCGCTTGCTCCGCTTTCATGACCCTCTCCTAAGCAACATTGCCACGCACGCGGGCAATGCCCTGACGGCACAGCGTGACCACATCGACGATAAGCGCGACCGCCCCGTCTCCGAGTATCGTGGCGCCTGCGAGGCCCGGAATCGCGCGGTGATAGATGCTCAACGGCTTGATGACCGTCTGGTTGAGTCCGAGTATCTCCTCGACGACCAGCCCGAGGCGCTGCCCCTCGGCGCGCACGACAACGACACGGCCTTGATCGCCCAGACTGTCACACTCACCGTGACCAACCATGCCCAGCGCCTGATCGAGGGGTCGAAAGGCAACCATCTGCTCGCGGATACGCAGCATGCTGCGGCCGCTTTCGCGGTTGCGCTCGGCGGCAGCGAGTTCGACACATTCCTCGACCACTGCCAGCGGAATGACGAAGGTCCCGCTGCCCAGCTTCACGAGCAACCCGTCGATGATGGAAAGGGTGACCGGCAGACGCAGGGTGATCCGGGTGCCCTGCCCGGATTGCGAGCCCACCTCGAGCGAACCGCGCAGCGCCTCGATCGCGCTTCTCACCGCGTCCATGCCAACGCCACGCCCCGAAACGCTCGAGAGTTCGCGGGCCGTCGAAAACCCGGGTGCGAAGACCAGCTGGTGCAGGTCGGCATCGTTCGGGCGATCATCCGGCGCCAACAACCCACGCTCGACAGCGCGGACGCGGATTGCCTCCGCGTCAAGGCCGCCGCCATCATCGCTGACCGTGATCAACACCTCGCCCCCCTCCTGCCGGGCGGCGAGCGTGACTGTCCCGCTGTCCGGCTTGCCGCGTTGGCGGCGAGTTGGAACATCCTCGATGCCGTGATCGACGGCGTTGCGGATCATGTGCACCAGCGGCTCACCCAGCCGATCGATGACGTTCTTGTCCAGTTCGGTTTCCCCTCCCTCGGCCACCAACTCGACTGACTTGCCGAGTTCGCCGGACAGATCGCGAACGACGCGCCGGAACTTGCCGAAGACGACCTCGATGGGCAGCATGCGAATGGAAAGCGTGGAGTCGCGCAGACCGGCGACAAGTCGTTCCACCTCTTCGACGACACCTTCGAGCTCGGCATCATTACTTGCGGCCGCGATCTGGTGCAGGCGCGACTGCACGATCACCAGCTCGCCCAGTTGATCGATGATCGAATCGAGCTTGCCGGCCGGAACCCGCACGCTTTCGCGACCGGCCTGACCGGACCCTGCGCCTTGCGTCCGCGCACTCCCCGAACCAGTCGCATCTGCTGCCGGAACAGGGATCCCGGAGGCATCGCTCGGCGCAGCCGATGCGTCCTGCGCCTCGGCACCGTCCGCGGCTTCGGCGGAATCGTCGGCAGCGACCGCTCCAGCCATCGACGGCTCGATCGGCGCAATCTGAAGCTCGGCATTATCGGCGAAAATGAAGACGGATTCCAGCTCTTCCAACGGGCGCGCGGTGTCCAGAGCAATATCCCAGCCGAGGTAGCAAATGTCGGGCTTGATATCCTCGAGCTGGGGCACATCGGCGCCCTCGATGCCGATCTCGGCATCACCAAGCCCCGCGACTTCCTGGGCCAGCAGGTCCGGGCGCATCCCGTTTCGCAACGCTTCCGCTGCCGGGCGAAAACGGATACGCCATCGGGTCCCCGGCAGTGCGGTTCCCTGGACGGTTTCCGGCGCCTCTCCCTTTTGGTCGCTTACGTTCCCCGCCGGTGCGGAGGCGGTCAGCTCGGCAAGGCGGGCCAGCAACGTCTGCGCCGCCTCGCCCTGTTCCAGCGCCCGCGCATCGGGGCCGTCGCCGCCGCAGTCCAACAGTGCCAGCATGTGATCACGCGCTCGCAGCGCGAGATCGATCAATTCGCGCCCTACCACCAGGCGCCCTTCACGCACCCTGTCGAAGGCTTCCTCGAAATGGTGGGTAAAGCGCGCCAGCACCGTAAAGCCGAACATTGCGCCGGACCCCTTGACAGTGTGAAGGGTCCGAAAGACGGCATCCACACGCGCCGCACCGGCATCGGTTTCGAGATCTAGCAGAAGGCCCTCCAGCGCCTCGAGCATCTCGCGTGCTTCTGCCGTGAAACTGGCGATTGCGGGGTGAGGTTCGTTCATCACGCGCGCTCCTTCAGCCCGCCAGTTTGCGTGCGACCGCCGCCAGCATGTCGGCATCGAACGGCTTGTCGATCCAGCCGGTCGCACCCGCGGCCTTGCCCTCAGCCTTCAACTCGGGCCTGGTCTCGGTAGAAAGCATGACGATCGGCACGCCCTGATTGACGGCAGCGCCGCGAGCTTCGCGGATGAACTCAAGACCGTTCATCACCGGCATGTTCAGATCGGTGATGACGAGGTCGAGTTTCTGGCTGCGGAACTTGTCCAGCCCCTCGGCGCCGTTTTCGGCGGCCACGACGCTGTACCCTTGCGGTTCGAGCGTGAAGCTTATCATGTCCCGCACGGCGCGGCTGTCATCGACTATCAGGACCGCGCGCGTCATGTCCCACCCCGCGCCGAGGCGGCGGCGGGCGCTGTTGTCGCCGCGCCGAGCTGCGATTCCGCCAGCGGGCCGTACCCGCCGAAACTGTCCCTGGCGCATAGGCTGCGGCGGGCTGCAAGCGCAAGCTGCAACGCCGGGGCTGTGGCCGCATGTCCGGAAAGTTCCAGCCGGATGCGGGCGGGTACCGGTGTCGCCTGGATCACTTCCAGCAACTGCAGGCGCGCGGTCTCTGCCGCGTCGACATCCATATCGGCGGCCAGCGTGAGTTCCAAACCGTCGTCAACTGCCCTTTGCGTGACCGCCTGCGGTAGCGTTCGTCCCATGATTCCCTCCGGTGACTGTCCGCAGAGTCTCGCGCAGGTTTTAAGAATGCGTGTACGGCCGACATCCTTTGCCGCGGACCCGGGGCGGCCGAATCCGTCGTTCGGATGACGGTCACGTACACGCTCCTTCAACGATTTACTGACACGACCGGAGCCGACGAGCCGAAAGCGGGGGTGAATGAATGAAGAATCTCGCGACGCGCATTCCGGCGGTGGATCCCGCCGCGCCGCCGCTGCCGGCCGCCATCGAGGCAAGTCGCATCGCATGCATCGAGGGGTTCGCAGGACTGGCCAACCAGGCCGGCAACCTGCGCGACGCCCTCGACACGGCAACGCGACAAGTGTCGGAGCTGTCAGCCATGCTGCACAAGCTGGGCGCCGGACTGGACACCCGCACGGCCATCATCGGTGCTTGCAACGATCTCGACGCGGCACTTGGCCGGGCCGGCGCGGCGCTACATGAAAGGACGGTACAACAGGCCATGCACGCCGCGCGGGACGCGTTGGCCGGACTTGCGCGTCAGGCGCGGCAGTTGTCCGCGGTGTCTTCGATCACCCTGGTCTCGGCACGCTCGGCCGGAACAGAGGGACTCGACGATTATGTTGCGACCCAGCGCAGAATGATCGATGACCTGTCCGAAGCGATCGAGCAGGTCGATCACGGCCTCGGACTGATCCGGGGCAGCCATGCCAGGGTGCTGAACGATGTCGCCACCGCCACGGTACGGGTGGAAACGGCGATCGGCCGACTGAACACGATGCGCGCGGATGGCGAAACGGGTGCGGCAGACCTTGCCGCGCTGAAGGGCCGGATCGCCGCGCTGGCTGATCGGCTCGATGCCGCGGCAAGGTACGAAACGGGTGCGCTGGTCACCGCGGTCCAGTTCTCTGACGCGCTCTCGCAGCGGCTGGAACATGTGATGGCGATTCTGGCCGCCGCTCCGGCACGTGGGCCGGTTCTGGAATCATTGGCCGCTGCACAGATCGATGCCCTGACCCAGGACGCCGGGACAGTCCTGACCGAGTTGAGCGGGGTCCTCGCTCGGCTGGCCGAAGTCGGTGCCGGCGCCGCCGACGCACTGCGATCGCATGAGGGGATGCAGGCCGAGGCGCTACTGAGCAACCGCCGTAACGATCTGGCCGAGGGTCGGGCATTGCAGGCGCTGGTGATGCCCTCGCTCGAGGCAGCGCAGATCGGCGCCGAGGCCATCCGCCAGCAGATCGTCCAGGCGCGCGCACGGTACGACCGTCTGGGCGAAACCGCTGACGGCGTGAACCTGAGCGCAATCAACGCCACTCTGCTGACGGCGCGCGGCCGCTCCACGCAGGCCGCGATGGCGGTGCTCTCTGAGTCGGTACGCGCGTCGGCGCGCGAATGCGACATCCAGAGCAACACCTGTCGCAGGGCCATGGAAGACCTCGACCACGCGGTGAATGAGGCTGGTTTCCCGGCCCTGGCCGACACGGCCGAGGTCATGCGCGAGGCGCTCGAAGCATGCGCGCGCGGGCTGGCTGCGGCCGAGGGTGATCTGACGCGTCTGGCCGCCATGCGTGACGAGGTCAGCGACGCTGCCCATTCGCTCGTTGCGGCCATCGGCGCGGGCCGGACGGCGCTGGCGAAGGTAACCCCGGCCATTGCGCAGTTGCGCGGGTCCTCAGCCGGGTTGGGAGGAGATGCTCGACCCGGACCGCAGGACGCCGAAACCCTGGCAGCGATCGCCGATCTCTATACCATGCCCCGCGAGCGTGAAGTGCACGCCGCCTTTGCAGGCACACACGAAAGAGCATCGGGTCCGGCCAGGCAGGAACTCGGTGACATCCTCTTCTGATTCTTCTGACGCCAGCCCGCACCCGCCCCGGCATCAGCGCGCTGGCAGATACGCTTCGGTCGATCCGATCGGGCCGGGCTTCGCGCCCAGCAAGCCGTTTCGCGTTCCGGCGCGGGCGGGCCGGACTCCGCCATCGAGCGCCTGTCGGGACTGTCGCGCCGGCACGCGATCCGCGATACTCTGTCCGGAACACCCCTCGGAGGCCAAGGCATGTGGCCGGATCATCGACTTCAGGAACTGCTCGGCATCGAGTTGCCAATCGTCCAGGCCCCGATGGCGGGGGCCGGGCTGGCCGATCTGGCTGTGGCCGTTGCGAAGGCCGGCGGGCTGGGCTCGCTGCCTTGCGCGTTGCTCGACCCACACATGATCCGCGCCGAGGTCGCGCGCTTTCGCAAGGGGACCGATCGGCCCCTCAACCTCAACTTCTTCTGCCACAAGCCGGCCGATCCCGACCCCGAGCGCGAAGCAGCGTGGCGACATAGTCTTGCGCCCCACTACCAGAAGCTCGGGCTCGATGCCGAAGCAGCCGCGCCGGAATCCGGCCGCGCACCATTCGACGCGCGCCTGTGTGCGCTGATCGAGGAATTGCGCCCCGAGGTCGTGAGCTTCCATTTCGGGCTGCCCGAACGCGCGCTCCGAGCCCGCGTCGCGGCCACCGGGGCGCGCATCCTGTCCTCCGCCACCACGGTTGACGAGGCCCGCTGGCTAGAGGCGGAAGGCTGCGATGCCATCATCGCGCAAGGGATCGAGGCGGGCGGCCACCGAGGCATGTTCCGCACCGACGACATCGCGACGCAGATCGGCACCCTGTCGTTGGTGCCACAGATTGCCGACGCGGTGCGCGTTCCGGTCATTGCCGCTGGCGGCATCGCGGACGGGCGGGGTATCGCGGCGGCCTTCATGCTGGGCGCGGCCGGGGTACAGATCGGCACAGCCTTTCTCTTCTGCCCCGAGGCAACAATTTCCCAGCCACACCGCAGCGCGCTGGCCGAGGGGGCCGGGCGCGAAACCGCACTGACCAATGTCTTTACCGGGCGCCCGGCGCGCGGCATCGTCAACAAGCTCGTGCGCGATCTCGGACCGATGAGCCAGGTTGCCCCGACCTTTCCCCTGGCCGGCAATGCACTTGCACCACTGCGCGCGGCGACCGAATCCACCGGTTCGGAGGATTTCATGCCACTATGGTCAGGCCAGTCCGCAGGCCTCTGCCGCAAGATGCCGGCTGCGGATCTTACCCGCGATCTGGCCGATGCGGCAAAGGCACGGCTTTCGCAATTCGCGCAACACTGATGGAGTCCGCTCTCCGCCTTTGAGCCGCGTCTTCAACCTCTACCGGCCAGCACGGACGGATCTTCTGCCCTGCCTTCGCTTGCGCAAACCGCGCGGCTGCTGCCTGCACAGGCGCTCGGGTCATCGCTTCTCAGTGCGTCTGGGGCCTCGACGGCGGATGCTGGACGGGACATGTCGCATCAAGGTCTTCGGCAGGGTTGCCTTCTACCGTACGGATCGAGTGCCCCGAAGATCGCATCGGTCCAGGCGCCGGGCCCGATGTTGTCCTGCATCAGCCGTTGATCCACCGCCCGGCTGTCAGGCCCGCGTCGCTGAGGCGGTCACCGCGCACCCCCAACCTGAATCAGGACCTTCACAGTGGCGTCATTCGCCCTGCGCGGGGCGCATCTGAGGGCAGTGTCCCGTGGCGTTCTCCAGTCGCCTTGGTCAAGAGCTGATCTTTCATCGCTCCATCCTGCGTGCCGGGCTCTGGGGCGTCTCTCCGTGGTCGCCGCAAGTAGGCGCCACATGTCTGCGTTCACCCGAAACCGCGCGTCAGCGCGGCCAAGTGTCATCCGCGGCGGAAAACGGTTGACCCCACGACCTCGCCAAGCGACTTTTGCGCTGGACGTCAAGCCACTTGGGGAGTGCCGGACGAGGGCGCCGCGCTTCGGTACCGGGTCGCAGCCGTCATGTCGCAAACGGGAGCCGATGCGGCGCTGCTGCGCCATCCGTCACCCCGGCTCCATGTCAATGGCAGCTCTTTGGAAAACGCGGGTCAGGGAAGGACCGATCATGCTCCACGTTCTGGCCGGGGTCTGGGCGCTGCTGCTGGGCGTGGTGTTGATCATGCTTGGCAACGGCATGCATTTCACCCTGATCGGCCTGCGCGGCGGGCTCGAAGGATTCTCGGCCGCCGAACTCGCAGTCGTCACCTCGGGTTATTTCGTAGGCTTCCTTGCCGGCGCGCGTTACGCCCCGGTGCTGATCCGACGGGTGGGCCATGTGCGGGTCTTCGCGGCGCTGGGCAGCTTCATGTCGGCGGGGCTCATCGCCTTTACCCTGCTGCCCGAGCCGGCGGTCTGGACGTTGCTGCGGCTGCTGATCGGCTTTAGCATGTCGGGGATCTATGTCGTCGCCGAAAGCTGGCTGAACGACTCGGCCACCAATGAAACCCGCGGCAAGGTGCTGTCGGCCTACATGATCTGCCAAACGCTGGGCATCATCGGCGCGCAGGGGTTGCTGACGCTGGGCGATGCGGCCACGGCAGCGTTGTTCATTGCCGCCTCGATCCTGGTGTCAGTGTCCTTCGCGCCCATCCTGTTGTCGATCAGCCCTGCGCCTGCGGTCAAGGTGGCGCGGCCGATGTCGATGCGTGCGTTGTTTTCAGGATCGCCGCTGGGCACGGTGGGCATCTTCCTGCTGGGCAGCATCTATGCCACGCAATCGGGCATGGGCGCGGTCTATGGCACGCAGATCGGGTTGAGCGCCGATCAGATCGCGCTGTTCGTCGCGATGCTCTTCGCGGGCGCGTTGGCGATGCAATACCCCATTGGGTGGCTGTCGGATCAGATTGACCGGCGGCGGCTGATCGCGGGCGCGGCGGCGCTGGGCGGGGCGGCCTGCGCGGCGGGCTGGGTGCTGAACGGGGCCTACTGGCCGCTTCTGGCGGCGGCGTTCTTCGCCGGCGGCGTGACGACGCCGCTCTATGCGCTGTTTCTGGCCTATACCAACGACTTCCTGTCGATTGAGGACATGCCCGCAGCCTCGGGGGGGCTGGTGTTCGCCTTCGGGCTGGGGGCGATCTCGGGCCCGCTGGCAACCGGCGCGGCGATGGAGTCGCTGGGCGCCGATGCGTTCTGGCTTGTACTTGCCGGAACCTTCTGCGCGATCGCGCTCTATGCGCTCTACCGCATGACCCAGCGCGCCGCCGCCCCCGCCACCGAAACCGAAAGCTACCTCGGCGTGGTGCCGACCACCTCGGTCGTCGCGGTCGAAGCTGCGGGCAACTGGGCCGCCGAACAGGCCGAGGCCGAACGTGATGCCGATGAGGACGACTGACCGAGACAACCGAACCGAGCAAACGGGCCATTTGCACGAGGCGCTTAACCGTGCAGATTGTAGCAGGGGCACGAGCGCGGTGTCGAAAATCCAGCCAGCAGGTCGAGGCGACGCCGGCCGCGCAGGGTCTTCTTCTGCGTGCGCAGGGGGTTGGCGAGTCGGGCGGAAAGCTCCCTGATGACGCTACGGCATTGCTCACGCAGCACCCGGGAATCGCCGCCACTCGCCAATGGCGACCGCGAACGCTGGCGCATCCGCAACCGAAACTGCTGGCCCCTCTCGCACCACAAGCTGCGCTCGACAATCATTGCCCAGACCGTGCGAATGGCGGCGCCGATCACCCCGTTCGAAGCTCGATCAGAATCCGGCCTCGATCCCATCCTGCAGCTTGCGCAGCTCATCCGGCGTCGTCATGAGGCGCCTCGATGGGTTGGCCAGGGGCCACATGAGAGGTGCGAGCGTCCCCGCCTCCTCCTCATTGCCCTCGATCGCGGATTTGTTGTGGCCCCCGCGCCCGGTGTGATCCATCCGGAATCCCTCGATGCTCTCATGGACATACCCCGAAATCGGGCCGACCTCCTCCGCATGGCCCGGATTGTGATGCAGTCCGTACCCATGCGCCATTTCATGCACAACGACGACCGCGAGTTCCTCGGCGCTCAGGTTTTCCTGAACCTCGACGATCACGGCGCGGCTCTTGAGATCTGTGAAGCCCTCAAACGCCCAAGCGCTGTCGATTGTGAGTTCTACCCCCGCGGTTCCTGGGCCGAGCGTGCCATCGGGGACGAACAGGACGACGAAATCCTCCCGGTCGAGACCATCGCCGAGCCGGC
>LFIK01001062.1_pt1 | contig 21378 bp, 18 predicted proteins | sample 643401 | NCBI WGS metagenome assembly LFIK01 (sample SAMN03777447, study PRJNA286221) | soda lake metagenome | biome: soda lake; feature: Kulunda steppe; material: water; isolation source: sample T5-Br brine of Lake Tanatar-5 | place: Russia: Kulunda steppe | collected 2010-07
ATCCCCCGACTCACCCCCGTTCCGGTTGATGTGTTAGACCTTGGTTTTCATCCTTCTTTTTCTGTGAAGTACCTGTTTTAAGCATTTTATTCAGAATGTTTAGACATTCGACTGTGAACAATGCATATGACTAAAGCATACGAATAGTTAAGCGGTTTATGCTTTACAACCTAATCTACTTACCTCAACTCGATTAATAATCTTACTTAAAGAAATTAAGAAGTCTCCCCTATTAAGGCGTTCCGACCGTTAGCGACACGTGAAACGAAATTTAGAGGGGTGTTCATTGGACTTATTCCCGCGATAAGAGTAGAGCGTTTAAAAGCTTGATATACATTCAAGTCAACGCTGTGATTGTACACACCTCTGTTTCGCTATCAGTTCAATGCATGCTTACTCATACCTGAAAATCCAGTCGTTCTGTTTCCAGTCCTTGAAGGTTACCTGAGTCAGATCTCTATTCGGATCGATCAATTTGCGTTCTTCTCTCCCATTCAACGAACAGCGTATATCGGCATAAACAGGTTGATTATTATAAATTTTACTCAGAAACGAAGCATATTGAACAACCAGCTGAGGTCTGGCGGAAACTTTGCTTCGCTGCCAGCTTTCAAGGAAAGGCATACCGTTAATCGCTTGTTTTTCACCACTCTCTCTATCCAGCAAATAGAACTGCTCTACACAGCTTTTGGATCTCAATTTCATGTGCCATGCAAACCTGTGCCCCTCCTCTGTCCAGCTTGGATTGCCCGGAATTAATGTATGCCGCATAGGCAACGTAATCTGAATAAAGATCCAAAGTGCAAGACCGGCTGTGACCCAGCCTGATTTTTGAAAACCGGGTTCTTCGAAGGTTAAATGAGTCTCTTCTGCAGGATTGACAAGAAAATCCCAAACTAATATCACCATAATAATCGCCGATATAGTGAATGGAACGAGCGCAATACTCTCATGAAACCAACTGCCTGTCAAGCCACCTAAAAGAGCAACCGATATCCACATCTGTTTCCTGGTCGGAGAAAGTGTAGTCAGATACCGATAGAGATCTTTTGGCCAGGTAGTCGGTAAATAGATGGTCAGTGCTCCAATCATAAACCACGGAAAAATTCCGATCGTAAAGATTCTGTCATTCATAAAATGGAACAGAATCAGACCGGCAAAAATCCAGGGGCGGGTTTTTCGCACCATCAATAGCGGAAAGGCAACCAGGTCGAGGATCAGACCGGAGTAGCTCATAATAAGAGCTGTTTCGTAGTGTTCAAAGAGTGAACCGATCAAAGGAAAATCTGATCGTCTTGGCAGCCACATGTCCATTGGCGAGCCGGATAGCCAATCCCGGTTTAGCTTAGCGATTCCTCCAAATAGATAGACGATGCCAATTTGGAACTGGAGGATCAGAACGGTCCACTTCGGCACCCATTTTGACCTATTGGAGCGAAATAAATATGAATCAACTGAATATTTATTGTGAGCAGGAAGGAAAATCATCAGGAAACTGATCAACATCACAAGATAGAAGTGATTCAGATAGCGAGCCTGCTCTAACAAAAATGTGTAACTGAAAATCACGAACAACAGTGCAGCGCTAAATCTGTACATAAACCCGATCGTAACAAATAAGGCAAGGACCCCCATTACAACAAAAAGGAATGTCATTCCTTCAGCAGATAACGGTGTTACCCAGGAAAATCCTTCGTATGTAAAGTTTATTGCCGGCCTTACCCAGTAGCGTTCTATCCAGCCATAATGAAAATACCTGTACACCTCCCAAAGCATAATTACCCCAAAAAGAATACGGAATAGTGCAAGGCTGTTTGCTGAAACCGGTTTATAAATCTTGTCTATCATTTTGCAGAATTGTCAAGAAAACAACATTTCATAGAAAAGCCCTGAGCTGTCAGCATCAGGGCTTATGGGGTATAGGGATATTTTAAAGGAAATTAGTCATCGTCGTCATCATCATCGTCATCGTCGTCGTCAAACTGATCTTCAAAGCCTTCGAAGGAGTCCTCAATATTTTCATTAATACGCTCTGTATTTCTGAAATCTTTAGGATCCATAAACTCTCCGTCACTGCCTCTGAACCATGAATCGACATCTATAGAGATAACCAGTGTTGAGCTTTCACCTTCTATAACTTCAAGCGGCGGATTCAGATCAATATCGATCTCAAAATCTTCACTGCTTCTGAATGTGAACTCTTCGCCATTGAATAGACCTTTTACAACCAGCGAGTAACTTCCTGTTTCATCTCGAAAGTCAGGATCGTTGACCTCAACATCGTCGTCGTCAGGCTTTTCGATTTCCAGTTCAAATTCATCGTAGAGTCCGGCCGGAATAGCTTTCTCTGTTATAACCAGAGGAGATCCGTCAAGCGGCAGATTTGCGATGAAATACTCGATTTCAAAATCGAGGGAATCATCCATTACACTTTCAAGCTCCATCTCTTCGATGAATAACTTTACTTCCTGAATTTCCAGAGTATTACTATGCTCATTGTTACCTGAAAGCATTGCCATAGCAGCAGCTCCGGTATTTACTTTCATTTGTACCTGTACGTCAGATGGCCCGTCAATTGATGATTCAGTTAAATCACAGCCAACGGCAATCACACCGACGACCAGCAATACATTGAATAGTTTAAAGATTGTTTTTTTCATGACTTGAATATTTGATTATGGGGTTGTTGTTCTGTTGGTAGTACAGATGAAGGCGGGGTGTTCCCCTAATCAATATTCAGATTTTTTTAGAAATCGATCCGAAGTCCTAAAGAGCGGAAATTCGTTACTTCAAAAGCAAGCGTTGGGGTAACTTCGTACGACACCTTAAATAAAAAATCTCTATTGGTGGCAAACGAACTCTTGAAAAGAAAACTTCGGACGTGCAAATCGTATCGCAGTTTAAAAAAAGGTGAGTACTGGCTTTCTGAGTCGATTTCAACTCCACCTCCAATCCACAACCGAGAGAGATAGGATCTGAAAATATCGGCTTTACCCCAAACGTCGGTTCGGTTTACTTTTAAATCAGAATCCCAGTAGAGATCAGCGCCATAATAAATTCTGTAAGTTGGCGAAAAAGCAACTTCCGTAACCATTGCACCCGATCTGAAATTATACCGGTTGGCAAGATAGTGCCGGTCTCTTGGCGGTTCCTCATCAAAGTTGAACTGATCCAATTCGCTAAAAAGATTCGGCAGCCAGAAACTATCCCGATAATAAAGATCTTCAACGTCAGGACCTTTGGCAAACAGCGGAGTTACCATATCGTTCTTATGGAAGCCTCCGTGATTCCCGGCTTTACTGTATACCGTTTTATTGTATTGATGAGGGCTGAGCAGAGTGATGATATCCCCGGAAGATCTGTTCTGCATAAAAAAGTAGATATTGATCGGAGCCATAGGAAAGTCACTGCGATGTGATATCTCCAGCCACTCCTCTATATCTAAAAATCTGCCATCGTAGCCATATTCACCATATCCAAGAAGGTCGGTTCCGGAATATTCGTACTGCACATCTCCGTCCTTTTCTATAAAATAAATCTCCCCTTCGGAATGAATTCCTTTTACGGTGTTGTCATTCAGTTTAAAAAATGTCACAGCAATTTCAGTTTCATCAACAAGATTTCGGGCATACTGCTCCCTATTACCCGGATTTTTAAGATAGAGGGTAGGATATGAATAAGCGTTCAGGTTGCTCCCTACCACATCTCGTACCACATCATCCAGTTCAACTCCATTATTGAAAGTCATACCGTGATCTGAATAGATAATCAGGTTAACGTCTTCGGGCAGCCGATTAGCAAGCTTGCCTATTTGTCGATCAAATTCACTCAGCTGTTTCCGGTAAGCTTCTTCTCCATAGAAATGAGCATGGGTATCCGTTTTGTACCAGTAGTACTGCAATACATTGTAATCCTTTAAATAGTTGACTGTATTTTGCAGCGCCAATCCGGCTAAACGATCAAAACCCGGAGCTCCATAGATCAAATTGGTTGTAGCCATTCTGGATGTAGAAAAGGCCATCTGGAAAAATGTACTTATCATACCCCTCACCTCACCCCCTTGTTCATCCGATTGAATCCAACCTGCAAGGGAAGCCACATCCGGTGTTACGCCATCACGCACAGAAGAGATAACGGTGGGTGTTTTACTGGGGAAGTATGTAATGGTATGATCAATCCTGCCCTCTTCACCAAAAATTCTCACCAGGTTTGGAAGATTTCCTTTTTCGATCTCCTCAAGCAGAAATTTGGTACCAATCCCGTCAACATGAATTAAAATTAGCCTGGGATTTCTCTCTTCTTGTTCTGCAGACGATTTTAGAGGATTTAAAAGCAGCATGCTACATGCCAGAAGCATTAATAAACTGCCTCTAATAACTTTTATTAACCCTGATCTAATTCTATTCATGTGCAAAACAACATCTTTATACAAGAAAGCCTTCCCGGATTCGAGAAGGCTTTCTCATGCAAACCATAACAAAAATTTTAACTACCAGCGCAGTAAATTGACTTTCGTGATATCAACAGAGAGGTTGTTTCTGAAAATTGCGATAATAATCGCCAGACCCACAACTGCTTCAGCTGCTGCTACCGATAGAGAAAAGAATACCAAAATTTGACCGGCAATATCACCGTGATAAGCACTGAATGAAACGAGTGTCAGGTTTACGGCATTTAACATCATCTCAATGCACATAAAAACAACAATTGCATTCCGTCTAATTAAAACCCCAATAGCCCCTATAGTAAACAGGATAGCACTTAAAGCCAGATACCAATCAATTCCTATCATTCTTCAGAATCCTCATCTTTTTTAACTTGATATTGTGCAACCATCAGTGCACCTACTACAGCGGCGGTTAAAAGTATTGCCGTCATTTCGAATGTGAATAGATAATCGGTGTAAAGAACATCACCTACAGCCTCAACTGTACCAATATGTAGCATATCAGAAGACATTTCCGGCAACATTTCTGTTACCCCCCCAATACTGTAAAGTATTTGGGCAAAAATTACACTTCCAAGCAGGAAAGAGAGAAAATACTTTAGCCTGAATTTTGAGAAGAGTGTCTTCTCATCATCCACATTCAAGAGCATAATAACAAATAGGAAGAGAACCATGATGGCTCCTGCATAGACTAAAATTTGGATCAAAGCCAAAAATTGAGCGTTCAATAGCAGGTAAATTCCGGATAAAGTAACCAGATTTATCACCAGCATGAGAGCACTGTTAACCGTGCTTTTATTTAAAATCATCCCCAGTGCAGAAGCAATAGCGATAACAGCAAGTAGTACAAATAAATATGTTTCCATTCTGTGCTTTTCTTTTTACGGCATAAAGGTAGCCAAATTTAAAAATGGCATCAACCGTATTGCGTCACTTTTATGAATTAGAAGAAGAAAATAATTCCGAATATTCCCAGTCCCCAACAGTAGTAAGCAAAATAGTGGAATTTTTCCTTTTTCAGTAAAATAATTAAGTATTTCAGGGCGAAGTATCCTGAGATAAATGATGTGAGAAATCCGGCTGTTAGAGAGAGCACGGCGGCAGTTTCAATTCCGGTTTCCATAATCTCCAATATCTCTAATAACATGGCTCCTGCCAGAACAGGCAATACCATCAAAAACGAAAAATTTGCCACGTTAGCTCTGCTTATTCCGGAAAGCAAACCTACAGAAATTGTGGATCCCGACCGGCTGATCCCGGGAAGAATGGCCAATGACTGAGCAAACCCCATCAGCAACCCCCGTAGTGCCGACACATCTTTCTCCGGCCTGCCTATAAATTTAGTAATAAAAAGCAGGGATCCGGTTACCAGTAGCATCGAAGAGACAAACACCGGATTCAGAAACAGGCCTTCAATAGGATCTTTAAGAGTAAATCCTACAATCATCGCAGGAATCATACTCAGCAGTATGATGTAGGCCAGCCGGGTATTGTAGTCTGTAATAAACCTCTTATCCTGAATACCTGACGGAGAAAAGCTTTTCAATATATCGGCAATCATAGTTATTAATGTTCTTCGATAATAAACCACGATGCTGCAGAAAGACCCGAAGTGAACTACAATCTCAAAAGTTATTCCCGGCATAATTTCACTGCCCAGAAACGCGCGGGCAAGAGCAAGGTGGCCTGAACTGCTTACCGGTAAAAATTCCGTTATACCCTGCAGCAGCCCCAGTAAAATGGCCTGTAATAAATCCATTAAGTATCAGTTTTAAATTGAAGTAATCAAATTTAGCTTACGGCATACGAATGCAGTGAATGATATTGCAGCTAATTGTATTTATTCGTTCTTTACTAGCCGTTTGGAAGCACCAAAGATATCAAATTGAACAACAATATTTAATCTGAATTAAAGATGAGTACAGAAGTTGACATGCAGGCATTGGGTGAGAAAATTGAACGCCATAGCGCATTCATTGATGATATCTATTCTGAGCTTGAAAAAGTGATTGTCGGTCAGAAATATATGATTGACCGACTCTTGATTGGACTGCTTGCTGATGGACATGTTCTCCTGGAGGGCGTGCCGGGCTTAGCTAAAACCCTTACTGTCTCTTCTCTTGCCAAGGTGATTGATACAAAATTCCAGCGTATTCAGTTTACTCCAGACCTTCTTCCGGCTGACCTGATCGGTACTCTTATTTACAACCAGAAGGAGTCTGAATTTAATGTTAAAAAAGGCCCCATTTTCGCAAACATTGTTCTTGCTGATGAGATTAACCGTTCCCCCGCTAAAGTACAGAGTGCTCTTTTGGAAGCCATGCAAGAGAAGCAGGTTACCATCAGCGAGAGTACCTTCCCTCTCGACAAACCGTTTCTGGTTTTGGCCACTCAAAATCCTGTAGAACAAGAAGGAACCTATACCCTTCCCGAGGCGCAGGTCGATCGATTTATGCTGAAGCTTAAAATCGGTTACCCCACCGAAACGGAGGAACTCGAAATTATGAGAAGGATGGCTAAAACCGGAGACAAACCGGAATTAGTGCCTGTTACCAATGCTCAGCAAATTCTTGAAGCGCGATCCGTAATTAATGAAATCTATGTAGATGAAAAAGTTGAGAGATACATCATTGACTTGATTTTTGCCACCCGCTATCCCGAAAAATACAACCTGCCTGATCTCAAGGAGCTCATCGAGTTTGGTGCCTCTCCCCGTGCGTCTATAAATTTGAACCTAGCCTCCAGGGCACACGCATTCATGGAGCATAGAGCCTATGTTACACCGGATGATGTTCGAACAATCGCTATGGACGTTTTACGACATCGCATTATCCCTACGTTTGAAGCAGAAGCAGAAGAGATAAGCTCCGAGGACATTATTGAAAAGATATTAATGACCGTTCAGGTCCCATAATCAGTGATTTAATTCATTACTTCGATGGATTCTATTTTTGATTTATCAAATTTCTATATATTCTTTTCGTAAATAATTTGTGTTCGTATTTAATAGTCAGTCTAATACTTTTCTACAACTTAGTTCTCAATTTAAAAAGTATTTGCTCAAACTGGCTTATATCATCGTCGGCCTTAAGCATAAGCATTAGAAAATGTTAAGCTTTCTATTACTTAACCGACATTTGAGTACATTTTTTAATTGTAACCAATTAAAGTCAAGATTATGAAAGTCAAAATAGTACCCCGATCAAAAGTTCGTGTTTCTCGAAAAAGTAAATCCAAGTATGATAAGGTAAAAGATGCAATGGGGCAGCTTAAAAACGGTGGAGAAGCATTGAGGGTAAAGTTTTCAGACAAGAAAGAACTGAATTCTATTCGAAATATCGCTTATGCCTATAACAAAGAGCATAACACCCGAATCCGAAGCAGTTCTAACCCCAACGAGAATATCATTTTCTTTTATATGGAATAGGTTTAAATCCAGTCCCAAATCACAGACCTGGAAATGTGCTTATCATGTTTTGACATAAAAAAAGGCTTCTGAAACTTAATTCAGAAGCCTTTTTAGTTTAATTACGAAGTCTTAGAAGATTAGCTGTTCTTCTCTTTCTCTTCTTTCTCTTTCAGCTTATCAGCAAGTCCTGAAACTTCACCGAGTGTCGGTGTGCCTGTTTCAACGCTTTCGCTCTTCTTAGGCTGCTTCTTAGCTTTAGTTTTAGACTTCTTAACTTCTTCTTCTACCTGAGAGATTTCGATAGTCTTGCTTGGTTCATCGAACTCAATTACAAAACCTTCTACTTTATCTCCCTCTTTGAAAGACTCGCTCAGATCTTCAACAGGCTCAGTAAGCTTATCACCGGGCAGAAATGCATCTACTCCCAAAGGAAGTTTAATGAACATGCCTTTGTCAGTGATCTTGGAAACTTCACCTTCAACTTTGGCTCCGAGTCCGTACTCCTCAGCATATTTCTCCCAAGGATTGTCCTGTACTTGCTTATGCCCCAATGTGATTCGTCTGTTGTCGTAGTCGATGGCCAGAATAACAACTTCCAGCTCTTCTCCTTTGTCAACAACCTCATTCGGGTGCTCAACATTTTCTGTCCAGCTCAGGTCAGATACGTGAACCAGTCCGTCAATTCCCGGCTCAAGCTCGATAAACACTCCAAAGTTGGTGAGGTTTCGAACAATACCTTTGTGGGTTGATCCGATTGGATACCTTTCGCCAAGGTCTTCCCATGGATCTTTTTCGAGCTGCTTAACGCCCAGTGAAATTTTCTTCTCATCTTCGTTGATGTTCAGAACAACGCACTCAATGATGTCATCCTTCTGTACCAACTGTGATGGGTGTTTGATATGCTGTGTCCAGCTCATTTCACTGATATGGATCAGACCTTCAACGCCTTTCTCCAGCTCAATAAATGCACCGTAATCTGCAATAGATACCACACGTCCCTGAATGCGCATTCCCTCAGGATACTTGATATCGATGTCTTCCCACGGATGTGGCTGCAGCTGTTTCAGACCCAGAGAAACTCTCTTGGAGTTTTCATCAAAGTCGATAACCGCAACGTTCATGCGCTGGTCGAGCTTAACAATCTCTTCCGGATGCTCAACTCGTCCCCAGGACAGATCGGTAATGTGCAACAGTCCGTCAACACCACCAAGATCAATAAATACACCGAAGTCGGTAATATTCTTAACGATACCTTCGAGAACCTGACCGGCTTCGATGGTTTCGAGAATTTCCTGACGCTGATCTTCAAGATCACTTTCAATAAGTGCTCTGTGAGATACAACAACGTTCTCTGCCTGCATGTTGAGTTTTACAACCTGGAATTCCATGGTCTTACCAACATACGCATCGAAATCGCGAACCGGGCGAACATCAATTTGTGATCCGGGAAGGAACGCATCGATACCAAATACATCCACAACCATACCACCTTTAATTCTTCGCTGAATGTAACCTTCAATCACTTCGCCGGTTTCGTGAGCTTCCTCAATATTTTCCCAAGCTTGGAGAATATCTGCTTTCTTGCGGGAGAGAATCAGCTGACCTTCACGGTCTTCCACTCTATCCAGAAATACTTCTACTTCATCACCGGGTTGCAGATTTTCAAGAACTTTGTCTGAAAATTCGTTTGCAGGTACAATACCTTCTGATTTAAATCCGATATCAACGATTACATATTTCTCATCAACAGAAACAACAATACCGGTAACAATCTCTTTCTCTTCAATTTCGCTGAGTGTATTTTCATACATCCCTGCAAGCTCGTGGAACTCTTCATCTGTATAATCTTCGGATGCGGCTTGTAATTCATCGAGCGTATAAGTTTTACCGTCTACTTCTCCGGTAAATGTTGGCAATTCTTTTGCCTCGCCGTTACTCTCTTCTGCTTTTGTTTCTTCGGCAGTTTCCACCTTATCTGTCTCTTCCGAAACAGCTTCGATTTCTTCGTTTACGTTTTCGTTTTTAGTTTCTTCAGTCATTTAATTACCTGTTAAAAGTCAGCCTCATTTCGACTTTCGAAATGGGATTAGAGTTTAAGTTTTAATTTAGATTTACATTCTCTTTTATGATCGAGACCATTTCCTGAACCTGTTCTTCGAATGATTTGCCTGTCGTATCAATTACAATTGCATCATCTGCTTTCTTCAGCGGATCATTTTCACGGTTTTGATCTTTCTCATCCCGCGAGCGCAGATTTTCCATCACATCTTCAAGAGTGATAGATTCATCTGAAGCTTTCATTTCCAGGAACCTGCGCTTGGCTCGTTCCTTCAATGATGCGTCCATATAGAATTTAAGATCAGCGTCAGGAAAAACAGCGGTTCCGAGATCTCTCCCATCCGCTATATACGTATCTTCTTTAACAAGATTGCGCATGAATTCATTTACGAATCTCCTGGCAGTCTTGTACGATGCAATTTCACTTACGTGATCTGCAACATATTTAGTGCGTATTTTATCTGTCAGATTTTTTCCGTCAGCTTGCACATAAAATGTCTGATCTCTATAATCAGCTTGTAATCGAACATTTGACAAATTTTCAAAGAATTCCGCCTTACCTGGCTTGTCACTCTCCAACCATAAATATGTGATTGCCCTGTAAAGTGCACCGGAATCTAAAAATTTGATCCCGAGACGATTGGCAATCGCTTTGGCTGTTGAGCTTTTCCCGGACCCGGCAGGCCCATCTATGACTATGATCATTTCAGAGAAAGGTTAAAATAAATTTTTTAAGTCTAACTATCAATCCATTCTTGTAAGTTGAATGGATAACCCTTAATTTTGGGAACTGTTTAAGATAACGAGTATTTAACCGTAATAACCAATTTGTTATGCCACAGCATAAATCAGCAATTAAGCGACTTCGCCAAAGCGAAAAGAGACAAAAGCACAATAATACACGACGTTCTAAAATGAGAACGCATATTAAGAAGGTTCTAAACGAAACTGATAAAGAGACTGCAGAGAAGTATTTGAGAGATGCAGTAAGTTATATCGACAGAGTTTCCGTAAAAGGAATTATCCACCCAAATAACGCGGCTCGCAAGAAGTCGAAATTGACAAGTCACGTCAATAATCTATAGGTCACTTTGACACAATCTACCCGAAAAGCACTTCTTGTAATTCTGGATGGCTACGGGATTGCTGAAAATCCCGAAGTTAGCGCAATTGATAAGGCAAATACTCCCTTTTTCGATTCTCTGATTGAGAACTACCCAAACGCCAGGCTTTCTGCCAGTGGCGAGGATGTAGGCTTACCTGATGGACAGTTTGGCAATTCTGAAGTAGGCCATCTGAATATTGGTGCCGGCCGCATTGTTTGGCAGGAGCTCTCCCGAATTAACAAGTCTATTAAAGATGGTGACTTTTTCGAGAATTCTGTTCTAACCGAGGCTTTTGAAAAAGCCAGGAATAATGGCAGAATTCACTTTATGGGTCTCTTTTCAGACGGCGGTGTTCACAGCCACAATAACCATCTGTTTGCTCTCCTTAAAATGGCCAAACAGTATGGACTCCGGGATACATTTGTTCACGCTTTTACGGATGGGCGCGATACATCGCCACACGGCGGAGCTGAATACCTAAAACAATTTGAAGCAGAAGCCGCAAAAATCGGCACAGGATCAATTGCCTCTGTTGTAGGCCGTTATTATGCCATGGACCGTGACAACCGGTGGGAACGTACTCAAAAAGCGTACGATCTTCTTGTACACGGTAAAGGTGTAGAAGTAAACAAAGCATCAGAAGCATTTGAGAAAAGCTACAAAGCAGATGTTACTGATGAATTTATTCTGCCACACGTGGTAAAAAGCGACTCGGACAGCCGTATTAAAAAAGGTGATGTTGTAGTATTCTATAATATTCGAGGCGACCGTGCCCGCCAGATTACAAAAGCTCTTTTCCAGAAAGAAGATCTCCCTTTTGAAACCGACAAGCTGGATCTTCACTATGTAACATTCACATCGTATGATGAGACATTTGATGATTTCGTGCATGTTGCATTCCCTCCTGTTCGCCTTAAAAACACCCTTGGTGAATATGTAAGCAATCAAGGGTTGGACCAACTGCGAATTGCAGAAACAGAGAAGTATCCGCATGTAACCTATTTCTTTAATGGAGGGGAAGAGGCATCCAATAAGGGCGAAATTCGTGTTATGATACCAAGCCCGAAAGTTGCCACTTACGATCTTCAACCAGAGATGAGCGCACAGGCAGTAACTCAAAAGCTTTGTGATGAACTCAGCAAGGATCAGTTTCAACTTGCTATTTTGAATTTTGCTAATCCGGATATGGTTGGGCACACCGGCGATATGGCGGCTACAATCAAAGCGGTTGAAATGATTGACAAGAAGCTAAAGCAAGTAATCGAAACAGCTCGCAAACATCAATATGAAGTACTGATTATTGCAGATCATGGAAATGCAGACTGCATGCTTCAACCGGACGGCAGCCCGCATACCTCACACACCACAGCTCCTGTTCCCGTTGTTTTAGTCAGTGAAATCCATCAGGGCTCACTCAAAAATGGAATTTTAGCAGATGTTGCCCCTACCCTTCTCAAAATGATGGGGCTGGATCAACCGGAAGAGATGACCGGTAAACCACTGTTCTAAAAAGTCTTTTTTTCTCACTATTTTTAATATAAAATGTAAAGTGTTTGCAATTCGCAATGCACCACACTACTTTCGTCGTTAGAGGCAATGAGTGTGAACTAAATGAAGTTGCCACTCGTTACATTTTTCAGCAATCAATGAAAGCCAAATCTTTTTGTAGGTCCCGATATGGAGGGTAATTTTTCAAGTAAAGTTAGAGATGTAATTCAGTTTAGCCGGGAGGAAGCACTTCGCCTCGGTCATGATTACATTGGCACAGAACATTTAATTCTAGGTATTGTTCGTTTAGGAGACGGTGTTGCAATTCGGATACTCAAAAATCTCGATTGTGATCTCTTTAAGCTCAAAAAAACAATCGAAGATACTGTAAGAGGAACCGGTGGTACCGTTACCGTTGGTAACATCCCCTTGACAAAACAGGCCGAAAAGGTTCTTCGAATAACCTATCTCGAAGCTAAGCTATACAAGAGTGACACGATAGGAACTGAGCATCTTCTGCTCTCATTACTGAGGGATGAAGAAAATATCGCCGCTCAGATACTGCAGCAGTTCAATGTTTCGTACGACGCCGTACGAGAAGAACTGGACATGATTATTTCGGGGAATACTCGCGATACTGATCGGGAAGACAGCCGTTCAGCCAGCGCAAATATTCCACAAACCCCTAAGGGTTCTCAGTCATCAGGAAGTTCCAGAGAAAAGAAAATGGAAAAATCGAAAACACCCGTATTAGACAATTTTGGCCGCGATTTAACTCAATTGGCCGAAGATGGTAAACTCGATCCGATTATCGGACGGGAAAAGGAGATTGAGCGAGTGGCTCAAGTACTGAGCCGTCGCAAGAAAAATAATCCGGTCTTGATCGGTGAGCCCGGTGTAGGTAAAACAGCTATCGCTGAAGGACTTGCTTCAAGGATTATAGAGAAAAAAGTATCTCGCGTTCTTTACGATAAGCGAGTTATTGCCCTCGATCTTGCCGCACTCGTTGCCGGAACAAAATATCGCGGGCAGTTTGAGGAGCGAATGAAAGCTGTGATGAGTGAACTTGAAAAAACAGATAATGTCATTCTGTTTATCGATGAGCTTCATACTATAGTTGGTGCCGGCGGGGCAAGCGGCTCTCTTGACGCCTCAAATATGTTAAAACCGGCTCTCGCACGCGGTGAAGTTCAGGCCATAGGTGCAACCACACTCAACGAATATCGTCAATTCATCGAAAAAGACGGTGCGCTTGAACGACGCTTCCAAAAAATTATGGTAGAGCCGACTTCCGTTGACGAAACGCTTGAAATTCTCAATCAGATCAAAGGCAAATACGAGAAGCACCACAGTGTTCGCTATACACCGGATGCAATTGATGCGTGCGTGAAGCTCACAGATCGTTATGTAACCGATCACTTCCTTCCTGATAAGGCAATTGACGCCCTGGATGAAGTTGGAGCTCGGGTTCACCTCTCAAACATCACCGTTCCGGACGAAATTATTGAACTGGAAGAGGAGATTGAAAAGACTAGTAATGAGAAGAACTCTATGGTGAAGAAGCAGCGCTTTGAAGAGGCTGCCAGACTTCGTGATACCGAAAAACGCCTCATGGAAGAGCTTGAACAGGCTCAAAAAGATTGGGAAAAAGAGTCTGAACATATCGTTTATGATGTGGATGAAGAGGATGTTGCATCAGTTGTAGCCATGATGAGCGGTGTACCCGTGAACAAGATCAGCCAGAAAGAGGGACAAAAACTCCTCAAGATGCGTGAGGAACTTGGCAAGAAAGTTATTGGCCAGGATGAAGCGATCACAAAGCTTACAAAAGCCATACAACGGACCCGTGCCGGCCTTAAAGATCCCTCAAGACCAATCGGTTCATTTATCTTTCTGGGCCCTACAGGAGTCGGTAAAACTGAAATGGCCAAAGTACTTGCCAAATATCTCTTTGATAAAGAAGAAGCACTCATCCGTATAGACATGAGTGAATACATGGAAAAATTCAGTGTATCCCGTTTGGTGGGAGCACCTCCAGGATATGTAGGCTACGAAGAGGGCGGTATTCTTACTGAAAAAGTGAGAAGAAAACCCTACAGCGTTGTCTTACTGGATGAGATTGAAAAGGCTCACCCTGATGTATTTAACATTCTGCTTCAGGTACTGGATGATGGCATTCTTACCGATAGCCTGGGACGAAAAGTCGATTTCCGTAATACGATTATCATCATGACTTCAAATATCGGAGCCCGTGATATACGTAATATGGGTAAAGGTATTGGATTCTCAGCAGGTGATGGTGATTTCGATTACGCACAGATGAAATCAACCATTCAGGACGCACTCAAAAAAGTGTTCAACCCTGAGTTTCTAAACCGGATTGATGATGTGTTAACATTCCATCCGCTGGAGAAGGAGCATATCTTCAAAATCATAGATATTATTGGCGATGAGTTGTTCTCGCGAATTAAAGATCTCGGATATGAAATTGAGATGACAAAAGGAGCGAAAGATTTCATCTCAGACAAAGGGTTTGACCAGAAATACGGTGCCCGCCCGCTGCGCAGAGCCATTCAGAAGTATGTGGAAGATCCACTTGCAGAGGAACTGCTTACGGGAGAACATCCGGAAGGATCTGTTATAAAGATCAAAATGAACAAGTCTCGTGACGGACTTGAATTTGACTGGACAGATGCGGAAAGTAGTGAAAAGGGTAAGTCAGACTCCGATAGTGAAACCAAATCTGAATCAGAGTCTGAACAAAAAGCATAAACTGAGACTTTTCTCATACAAAAAAGCCCTCACCATAAATGAGGGCTTTTTCTTTATCTGCCAGTTTTTCTTTAATGAATCTTTTTAAAAATCAGTCCGGACTCTCAAAGATCGGTTCAGTCCGTCAATTTGATAGCTGTTTCCCTGCAGCCTTGAGATCCGGAGTCTCTCAAAGTCATAAGTGGAGAGCGATTCATTGATATCTTCCCTTAAAATTTGCCGCTCTCCAATATGAATTGCGGAAATAGCCGGTTGGTCAATCCGGTTTCCCTGCTGAACTCCGCCAAAAACTAAAATCACATCATCATCTTTAAAATAGCGGGAATAGATTACAGGTGAACGTGAGCTGGTGCTTCCAACCCTATCCCCATTCGCAGCATCCAAAACCTGAGTTCGTCCTCCTGAGTAGACGGTCACATATCGGGCATCGTCGCTTATGGATACGCCTTTCTGTTCATCACTGAAGCTAAATTGATTTAATTCATTTCCGAATCTGTCAAATAGATAAACCTCATAATTTGATCCATTCCCGGTTAACAGAGTAATATATGAACCGTTTTCACTCACTTTAACCTGCAGAATTTGTGAAGATTGATCCCTGAAAAAAACGCGCTGATCTCCTTCTCCCATAACTACTTTGGCTCTCGAACCCCGGCTGTCGCCATAATTTATAACCGGGTTATAGAGTACAACCGTTTTCCCATATGCATCCGCAGCCAGTTCCGATTCCCTCTCCCCCTCACTGCTCTGCGAACTGTTCGACACGGAGTATTTTAAATCACCATTCGGGGCAAAAAAAGTAAAATTCGCTACATTATCTCTCGTAACGGATCTGCCATCATCAAACAGGTAGAGTTTTAGAGTTTCGTCACTGGCATCAAAAAAATCGAGCTGTCGATCAACAACCTGGTTTCCTGAAGTTTCGTAAATGGACAAATAAACTGATTGATCACGAATTACAAGAAACCCGGTTTTTTGGTTTAGATAAGAAATTGACCAGGATTCCGGATTAAACACACCACTCTCACCAATAGTAAAATAACCCCTGTCAGATTCAAGTAAACCTCCATCGAGTGGATACTGGTTCTGAGAGTTTGAGGCGTGCCCGTCCACTGCCTGTACGGTTAACTGCCTTGCCTGCAATGAGGTGCTTAAAATTAAAGAGAGTAAAAAAGTGAATAGTAATTGAGGATACTTCATTAATTCGAATATAATGTTGTTATATTATTGGCTCTAAAGAACGATAATTTCTCTATGAAATGCATACATGGATTACTCAGTAATTGTTCCGGTTTATAACAGACCGGACGAAATTGATGAACTTCTCCAAAGTCTGACCAAACAGACCTATAAAAACTTTGAAGTATTAATTATTGAAGATGGTTCAGAACTGAAGTGCGATCATATCGTAGAAAAGTATTCAGATTCACTGAATATTCGCTACTACTTTAAAAAAAATAGCGGTCAGGGTTTTTCAAGAAATTTCGGCTTCGAAAAGGCAAATGGTGAATATTTCATCGTATTTGATTCCGACTGTCTGATTCCGCCTCACTATTTTGAATCAGTAAACCGAGCTCTCCTTTTTCATGGATACGATGCCTGGGGCGGACCGGATCGGGCACATCCTTCATTTACGCCCATTCAGAAAGCGATCAGCTACAGTATGACCTCTTTCTTTACAACGGGAGGAATACGTGGACGAAAAAACCACATCGGGAAATTCCATCCAAGAAGCTTTAATATGGGTATTTCGAGGGAAGTTTTTGAGAAAACAGGCGGATACAAAATTACCCGAATGGGTGAAGACATTGAGTTTTCTTTGAGAATTATTGAAAATGGCTTTAAAACCGGGTTAATTAATGAGGCCTACGTATATCATAAAAGGCGAACCGACTTCAAACAGTTTTATCGGCAACTACACTTTTTTGGACGGGCTCGCATCAATATAAAACGCTTCTATCCTGATGAACTTAAATTAGTTCATTTACTTCCTGTCTTTTTTGTAATTGGTCTACCAATCTTCCTATTTTTAACGATTGTGACTCAGGGCTTTTTATCCAAGCTCATTCTTCTTTATCCGGTTTATGCAACAATGTTATTTTTGGATGCATTCAACACTGAAAAGAATCTAAAAATCTCACTATTAGGTGTAGTTGCAGGCTTTATTCAGTTAACAGCTTATGGCATGGGGTTTTTAAAAGAGCTGAGTGAAGATTACAAAAAAAGTACGTAGAAATTCGGGATATAAATTGCATTCAGAATTTAAATCTTTTATCTTTGAATTCTTTTGAAAAACACATCACTGCTACTGCAGATAATTACTTCAAAAGAGTAATTTTTAATGTGTTGATTAAGTCTTTGACATATTGAAAAAGAAACAATTTCGGGTAATCAGTCCCGAGACTTCGGGAGTAGCCAATTACATTGGATACTCTCAAATACTACTACATTTTGATAACATGATTTCATCGGGGAGTAGTCCCGACACCTCGGGAGTAGCCCATTCGTTTTGGGAGCTCTCAAAAAAACTACACATTGACATACTGATTTCATCGGGGAGTAGTCCCGATACCTCGGGAGTAGCCCATTCGCTTTGGGAGCTCTCAAAAAAAACTACACATTGACATACTAATTTCATCGGGGAGTAGCGCAGTCCGGTAGCGCATTCGCTTTGGGAGCGAAGGGTCGCAGGTTCAAATCCTGTCTCCCCGACTTTTATCACATAATTTGACGTATTGACTTCAGAGATTTAATCTGAGTTTTTAATTTCAGAGTTTGGTTGTTTCAAGTTCCGAAAGCAGTGCTTTCGGGGTTTCCCGATTCCTCGGGATCTCCCAGACTTTTACTTTTAGGGTTGTTGCAATTAGCAACAGGTACCACCCGACAGTTGATTTTTTTGACGGTATTCGGGCGCCCGTAGCTCAACTGGATAGAGCAACTGCCTTCTAAGCAGTAGGTTACAGGTTCGATTCCTGTCGGGCGTACAACAAATTGTTTTGACGTATTTTTTTAGTTTTTCAGTTTCAAATTATTTGAGGCGACTAATATGGCGACATGGCCGAGTGGTTAGGCAGAGGTCTGCAAAACCTCGTACGGCGGTTCGAATCCGCCTGTCGCCTCTTTTTTATTGAATATATACCCTGCCGCGTTCGTCTAGGGGTTTAGGACGCCGCCCTTTCACGGCGGTAACACGGGTTCAAATCCCGTACGCGGTACTGATTTAGTCTTGAGATAAGAATCTTGAGTCTAAAGATTTTTTGATCTTATGACTCAAGGCACACTTCTCTTTTCTATATGGAGCCCGTAGCTCAGTCGGTTAGAGCGCTAGGTTGTGGCCCTGGAGGCCGTGGGTTCGATTCCCATCGGGCTCCCATCAATTTTCAGTGATAGCCACAGATTTCACTGATCAAATTTCCCTGCCGCGTTCGTCTAGGGGTTTAGGACGCCGCCCTTTCACGGCGGTAACACGGGTTCGAATCCCGTACGCGGTACACACCATTAAATCCCAAATTCCAACCGGAGTTTGGGATTTTTTTATTTAAGGTGTATAAGTGATGCATTGAGAACTAAAGTCCGATACCAAATGACAGTCCCAGAGTACTGTAATCGCTATTTAATGCGAAATTAACTGAAGGTATAAATACAAGCTTAATAACATTGGCAATGTTATATGAAAGACCGCTTTCTAAAGTGAAAAAACTGCTGCCATCACCCCGATTGCTTACAAAGGGTGCGTAAGAGAAACTCGCTGTAGGGTAGATTGATAGTTTTTCACCCATCATTGCTTCTCTGGTCACAGCTAATCCAGTTAAAATTGTCCATCCATTCGATCCACTCAATGTACTTCTCGCCCCGGAAAAAAATGTACTAACTGTAATAGGCTGTTCATCCCACTGTTGAATAGGATAAAAACCAATTCCTCCGCCTACTACTTCATATGGCTCATAATAGCCTGGATTATCCTTAAAATCAGAAATGGAAAATGCTAGATCTATCTTCCTATTAATTGATACTCCCATTCCGATAGAAGTCCCCGAAAAATCATTAGAAGCGTTTATAACACTCCCCATAATCTGAATGCCAACATTTTCACGATTTGTGTATATGCTTTGTGCTGTCAAATCCATAAAGCACCAAAGCATAACTGTAAGCATTAAAAGAATAAATTTTTTAAACATAGATGTCTCACAAAAATGTAAAAAAAGGGGGGCATATCACTGAAGTTAACTTGATTAATCCGGTCGGAGAAAAGCAGTTCTTAATGGGTATAGCAAGTCAATCAGCAGTTGTTGAAATAATATTAAATAGAAGTAAAGTTGAATACAATATGCTTCAAAAATTTATTACTAAATTTGCCTCTTATGTTCTAACTGAATATCAACCAACATCATCCGCCAATAACATCGCCGTAAGAAGAGCAGCACGATCTAATGTTTCATCAACCAAGATTTTCTCTTTGGGACTGTGAGCACCTTCCCCTACAGCCCCCATTCCGTCTATAGTCGCCGTAAATTGGCTGGTAATACTTCCATCAGAACCACCGCCACTAAGACCCTCCTCAATAGCCAGACCAAGCTTATCGGCAGAATCCTGTGCTAATTTCCACAACTTTTTATTCCGTTCATTCTTGGTTACGGGAGGACGGGCTAAACCACCCTCAATAATAATTTCTGTACCATTCAACTCAGGGCCTATACTTTTAATCTTATCATCGATCGCTTCACCGTCTGTTCTATCCATGTACCTGAGATCAATTTCAACAATGCACTCGCCGGCTACAATATTGACCGCTTTGCCTCCTGAAATCAACCCTGTATTCAGAGAAATGCCATTATCGTAATCGTTTAATTGATCTACTTTTTTGATGATATGCGCCATTTCAACAATTGCACTTACTCCTTTTTCCGGCTCTACGCCTGAATGAGCTTCCTTTCCTATAACCCTGATCTGATAACGACCTGATCCCTTCCTTTCAGTTTTAATTTTCCCTTCCAAACCAATTGACGGCTCAGGAACAAAAACACGCTCTACACTTTTTGCCATCTTTTCAATCTCATCCCATGAGTCTCTGCTGCCGGTCTCTTCATCTGAAGTTATCATAACAACCGGGCGAAGCTTTGGCTGTAGATCAAGTTCCTTCATCATCTTGATTCCCAACTGCATCATTACAATTCCCGCCTTCATATCATATACCCCGGGACCTTGAATTACATTACCTTCAATGTTCCAAGGCATCTTTTCGAGCGTCCCCACCGGCCATACTGTATCGGCATGCCCTATCAAAAGCTGATCTTTCTTTAGATCTGAATTCTCCGGTCTGAAGATAATCTGGCCCGCACTTAATACCGATTCTTTCCACTCTACCCGGTAATCCAGCTCCTCAAAATCTTCAGCAATGGAGTGAAGCAGTTTGCGGTTTTGCATAATGTCCTCGGTAGGGCTCTCCGCCTCCACATACTTTTTTAACCTCTGAATAAACCAATCTTTATGATCCGAAATTCTCTCTTTGAGCCTATTATAATCGATTGAGTGCATTGAACTATGTTTTAAAATTATTTCTTTGCGAGCGCGTAAATACCGTTCCCTTTCTGATTAGCTGTATAAAGATCTGCAACATTCATAGCCAGAACAAATGGCAGAGTAATCGGGTAGTAAAACAACAGAAGCAGTGCAGCAAACATCCCAAGCTTATTAAACCATAACATGGGCCACTTTACGGACAGCACCCACGCTTTGTGCCCCCAAAATCCATATGTATAGTGCACTTTTTCAGGATTCAAACCGGACTTTATAAGCTTTTCAGTAATCTCATCTTTTGAATATCCTGCCCTTGCATGTTCATCCACAAAAGATTCCTCATCACCGGCATCCTCCTCAGAATAGTGCGAAGGTGAGTGCATCAAAAAATGTCCATCTGAGTTCAACACATTCTGCAGATTTTTCATCACTCGAACATCTTCGGCAATATGCTCTAAAACATCAATACAGATGATTACATCAAATTTCTGATCAGAGGTAAATTCCAGTAAATCCGCTTTTTTGAACTGAATTTTCCCATCGTTGATCTCCTGTTTAAAAAAGTGTTCAGAATCCCGAAG
>LFIK01001063.1_pt1 | contig 21358 bp, 17 predicted proteins | sample 643401 | NCBI WGS metagenome assembly LFIK01 (sample SAMN03777447, study PRJNA286221) | soda lake metagenome | biome: soda lake; feature: Kulunda steppe; material: water; isolation source: sample T5-Br brine of Lake Tanatar-5 | place: Russia: Kulunda steppe | collected 2010-07
ACCGTCCGCTCCGCAGATGCGGTGATCTGCTCGTCGAGATCGGAAAGCTGAGCACGAAGCTCCAGTATACGCGGATGCCCGGGCAGCAGCGTGCGCTGTTCAAGCGCGATCTGCGAGCGCAGATCGATGCGCTGTTCGATCAGCCGGCCGATCAGGTCGTTGCTCGCGACATCAGGAATTTCAAAGGCCCTGCCCTCGGCGATCATCTCGCTGAGCAATTGCGCCCGCGCTTCCGAATCGGCCTGGGCGGAGCGCGCTTCCGCGAGCCGGGTGTTGAGATCGCTCAATTGCTGCGAGGAGATGTTGGCGCTTTCACCGCTCAGAAACAGGCGCGAGGAAGAGCGGAACGATTCCACGGCGGCTTCCGCCTCGCTCACGCGCGCACGCAGATCCTCGATATTGGTGCCGAGCCAGTTCGAAGCGGCCCGCGCGAGTTCGGCCTGCGCCTCCTCGAGATGTTCGAGATAGACCTCGGCAATGGTGTTGGCGGCCCGCGCCGAGAGGTCGGGATCCGAAGAGCGGAATTCGATGGCGAGAACACGTGAGCGCGGCACGGCATAGACCATCAGGGCGCGGTAATACGAATCGAAGATCCGGTCTTCCTCGTTTCCGTCGAAGCTTCCATCGGCGATGCCGAGCATGGTGCGCACGCGCGTGATCGGGTCCATCGGCCCGACCAGCGGATCGAATTCGGCATTGCCGACGAGCCCCAACCGGCGAATCGTCTCCCGCGCCACCTCGCGCGAGGTGACGATCTGGACCTGGCTCAGCACCGCCTGCTCGTCGATCGTGCCGCCCGGCAATTCGCGCTCGGAGAGGGTACGGGTGAAGACGCTGTCCCGATTCTCCAGAAGCACCTGGGTTTCGCCCGCGAAACGCGGCGTCGCGGTGAGAACGAACACGATCGCGCCGATGGCGACGGCAACGGTAATGGCGAGGATCGTCTTGATACGCCCGCGCAGGGCCAACAGGATCTCGCGCAGATCCACCATGCCATCGCGACCGCCATGGTCAAACGACGCATCTCGAGGTTGCTTCATCTCGCGCTCCATACTGGCTTCCATATCGGGCCGGATTTGCGCACAGGATGAACAGACAGGGTTTCCGGATGGTTAAGAAAAACAACCGACAGGCAGCATTTCACCACTTCGCTTCTTCGCGCAAGGTTCTGTTAACCCTGTCACTTTACGTTTCACGCAGATTCACCCCAGCCGGATGGTCGAAACTCCGATGAACAGGCGCAAGACACTCGCTCTCCTGCTGACCGCAGCCGCACTCCCAGGTTGTGCGGCGCTGACGGCACGGCGCGGCGATGAGAGCTTTTCCGCCCGCGATTATCGTCTGGCCACGGATGATCGGGTGCGGCTGATCGTGTTCGGGCAGGATTCGCTGTCGAACATCTATACGGTCGATGGCAGCGGGGCGATCACGGTGCCGCTGATCGGCGCCGTCACCGTCGAGGGGCTGACCACGGCAGAGGCGGCTGAGCGCGTGAGCGGACGCCTCGCGGCAGGTTTCATTCGCGAGCCGCGCGTCACCATCGAGATCGATACGTACCGTCCTTTCTATATCATGGGCGAGGTCGCGCGTGGCGGCCAGTACGATTATGTAGCCGGCATGAGTGTCGAGAATGCAATCGCGATCGCGGGCGGCTTCACGCCACGGGCGGTGCGCAGCTACGCCACCGTCTCGCGCAAGATCGGGGATGAAACCGATCGCTTCAACGCGCCGATCGACTATACGCTGCGCCCTGGCGATACCGTGATCGTGCGCGAGCGCTGGTTCTGATGTCCGGTCCGGATACGCCTGCGGCGGGCGGGCCACTTCGCATACTGCACGTGTTTCGCGCCCCTATCGGCGGGCTGTTTCGCCATGTCGTCGATCTCGCCTGCGAACAGGCGGCACGGGGCCATGCAGTGGGTCTCTTCTTCGATTCATCGCAAACCAATGCCCGCACCCAGGCAATGATCGAGCGCGCTGGTCCCGCGCTGGAGCTCGGCATCACCCGGGTTGCGATGACGCGCAACCCCTCCCTGAGCGATCTTGCTGCGCTGCGCGCACTGGCCCGTCTTCAGCGCGAAATCGGCGCGAGCGTGCTGCACGGACACGGCTCCAAGGGCGGGCTCTATGCCCGGGCCCTGGCGCGCCGTCACGCCCCCGGAGCGGTGCGTGCCTATACACCCCATGGCGGGAGCTTCCATTTCGGCCCCGGCAATCCCCGCCACCACCTCTATATGGCAGCGGAACGATGGATGGCGCGCCGAACGGACGTGTTCCTCTTCGAGAGCCGCCATGTCGCCGGCTGCTTCGATCGCTATGTCGGTGCGGCGAATCGCCCTGCCATGATCGTTCATAACGGCCTGTATCCGGCGGAGTTCGAGCCCGTCGACAATGCGGATGCACCCTTCGATCTCGTCTTCATCGGCGAAATGCTGCTCGCCAAGGGCGTGGATACGCTGCTGCAGGCGATGCGGCTGATCCGGCAGAAGCGGGGCAGCGCACCGCGCCTGCTCGCCGTGGGATCGGGACCGGATCGCGCCCTGCTGATGCAACGCGCGAGCGAATATGGCCTCGCCGAGGATGTCACCGTCGAGGATGCCCAGCCGATCCGCGATGTCCTCGCCCGTGCACGCGTCATGGTCATGCCATCGCATGCGGAATCCCTGCCCTATGTCGTGCTCGAAGCGGCTGCCGCCGGCATGCCGATGGTCGCGACGAATGTCGGCGGCATCCCCGAAATCCTGGCACCTTGCGCCGATATGCTCGTCGAGCCGGGTGATGTCGGCGCGCTCGCCCAGGCGATCCTGCGTGAGCTCACCGATGACGCGCAGGCGACCCGTACCCGCATCGCGCAGACGCGTGCCTTTCTCGAAACGAATTTCTCCGTCGCCAGCATGACCGACGCCGTGCTCGCCGGTTACCAAAAGGGAGCGCAGCACCGGGCCGCCGCCGGGTCATCGCGTTAAGTCTTCTCTCACCGGGCGCTGTTAACGTGAACAGGTCAATTCGCGAGATTGACCAAACATTGCAAATCACAGGCGCGTCACATGAGTATCGATATCCGGGATCTGATGCAGGCAGCCGCATCCGCCAGTATGGACGGCACGGCGAAACAGCACGGGAGCGAGCGCAATCACCGCGCGAAGCGTCCCCCGGCTGAGGCCACGGCAGGCCTGCCCTTGTCCGGGGCCTTCTCGGCAAAGGTTCTCACCGGTACGGTCCGGCTCGTGGAACTGGTCATCGTGGCCGGGCTCGGTATCGGGCTGCACCTCGCCTATCTCGGCAATACCTTCAACAGCTTCACGCTGGGCATGATCGCGGGGCTCTCCCTCGCGGCGCTCGTTGCGTTCGAGATGGCGCGTGTCTATTCGATCCAGGCGTTTCGCACCTTCTTTCGCGACGGGTTGCGCCTGCTGGGCGCCTGGTCTGTCGTCTTCCTCATCGGCTTCACCACGATCTTCCTGCTGAAGCTCGGTGACGAGTATTCCCGCGTCTGGCTCGTCGGCTGGTTCTTCACCGGCGCTGCGGCGCTGACGGCGGAGCGGCTGGTGCTCGCCGGAATCGTCGGGCGCATGACCCGGGCGGGCCGGTTCGACCGGCGCACCGCCATCGTCGGAGCCGGCCCGGCGGCGGTCGAGATGATCCGCGCGCTCGATGCGCAGGGCGATAACGGTGTGCGCATCGTCGGCGTTTTCGATGACCGCAATGACGAGCGCACGCCCGATCTCGTGGCGGGATACCCCACCCTCGGGACCGTCACGGATCTTGTCGATTATGCGCGCAACACGCAGCTCGACCTGGTGATCTTCACCGTCCCGATTGCGGCCGAGGGGCGGATCCTGCAGATGCTCTCCAAGCTCTGGGTGCTGCCGATCGACATCCGTCTGGCCGCCCATGCGAGCAAGCTGCGCCTGCGCCCGCGCGCCTATTCCTATATCGGCAACGTGCCGGTGCTCGATGTCTTCGACCGCCCGATCGCGGATTGGGACCTCGTGGTCAAATGGCTCTTCGACAAACTCGTCGGCCTGTCCATCCTGATCCTGCTCGCACCGGTCATGGCGGCTGTGGCGCTGGCGGTGAAGCTGGATTCGCGCGGCCCGGCGCTGTTTCGCCAGAAACGCTACGGCTTCAACAACGAGTTGATCGAAGTCTTCAAGTTCCGCTCGATGTATGTCGATCAGGGTGATGCGGGCGCGGCGAAACTGGTGACGAAGGGCGATCCGCGCGTCACCCGTGTGGGCCGCATCATCCGCAAGACCTCCCTCGATGAACTGCCGCAGCTCTTCAATGTCGTCTTCAAGGGCAACCTCTCGCTCGTGGGCCCACGCCCGCACGCCCTGCAGGCGAAGGCCGCAAACGAGCTCTATGATCAGGTCGTCGATGGCTATTTCGCCCGCCACAAGGTCAAGCCCGGCATTACCGGCTGGGCGCAGATCAACGGCTGGCGCGGCGAGACCGATACGCAGGAGAAGATCCAGCGCCGCGTCGAGCACGACCTCTATTACATCGAGAACTGGTCGGTACTGTTCGATTTGCAGATCCTGGCGATGACTCCATTCGCCCTGCTCAAGACGGAGAACGCCTATTGAGCGCGCTGAGCACCAATCCGTCGGTTCCGGCTGCAACCGGCTTTTCGCGCGGCACACAATGGTGGACGTTGTTCATCTTCATGTGTGGCGGCGGCGTGGTGCTGATCGAGCCCTCCCCTTACGAATTCGCCTTCTTCCTCGCGCTGTTCGTCTTCATGCTGGGCGGCATGCGCCTCGGGGCGGGGGCGGTGGTAATGACAATTCTGCTGATGCTGTACAATATCGGCGGGTTGTTCTCGCTGATCCCCTTCCTTGATGACGGGGATGCGGTGCGCTTCATCGGAGTGTCGTTCTACTTGGCCGTGACGGCGGTCTTCTTCGCCGCCTTGGTGCAGGACGATGCGCGCTGGAGGATGCAGGCGCTGACCTGGGGGCTCGTCAGCGGCGCGACGATCGCTTCGGTGGCGGGGATCCTCGGCTATTTCAATGTGGCCGGGCTCGGTGCGATCTTCACGCTGCATGATCGCGCGGCAGGCACGTTCAAGGATCCGAACGTGCTCGGCACCTTCGTGATCCTGCCGCTGGTGCTGCTGGCGCAGGCGATTCTGCTCACGGGAAGATTGCGGCTGCGCTATGTCGTGCCGCTTGCGATCATCCTCTTCGGGGGCGTGTTTCTGTCGTTTTCGCGCGGCGCCTGGGGGCACATGATCCTGTCGCTGGCGCTGATGACGATGCTGACCTTCCTCTTCGTCGCCGGACCACAGCAGCGCCTGCGCATCACGGTGCTTGCCACTACCGGTGTCATCGGCGCTGTCGTGGCCCTCGCCGTCGCGCTTTCCATCGAGGAGCTGCGCAGCATGTTCGAGGTCCGCGCAGCCATCGTCCAGCATTACGATGTGGGGGCGACCGGCCGGTTCGGGCGCATCGGACGCGCCATTCCGGAGCTGCTCGACCACCCGAACGGGTACGGGCCGATGCAGTTCCGTAACGTCTGGTTCGAGGACCCGCACAACGTCTATCTGAACGCCTTTTCCGCTTACGGCTGGCTGGGCGGGCTGTCCTATCTCTGCCTGATCGGCGCCACGCTCTTCGTCGGCTGGCGCCTGATCGCAACCCCCTCGGACATGCAGGCCTTCGCCATTGCGGTCTGGTCGGTGCTCTTCATCCAGATGCTCCAGGGTCTGACCATCGATACCGACCACTGGCGGCATTTCTACCTGCTTCTCGGGCTGACCTGGGGATTGTTCGATCGCAATGTGCGGCGCGGCGAACGTCACGCGGACGGCGCCGCGGCGAAACACCGGGCCGGATGACGGCCTGATCGGGACATCACGATTTCGTGATCAGACTTCGGTTGATCGGTCGACCACTTTCGCGCACAGGCATTCCCAAAATGTGGAAAAACACAACCATTGGGAGATCGGTGATTCGCGCATCAAAGTTTCGACCCGACAATTGATGCAGGACCGCAGCCGCCGCAGCCGCCCGACTGATCCCTGACGGAAGACTATCCTTCCGATTCAAGTCACTGATTTTATTGGATTAATCAAGACCATCGATTTCAAGAAAAGACCCGCCGAACCGGTCAGAGCCGGTAAGGCGGGTTGAAGGTGCTCTCGATGTAACGCCCCCACAGGCGCAATTACAAGGTACATCGTCGCGATCAAGCTTGCAACACGTTGCAAGACAGGGAAAGGCCGACCTGCCGCTTCCCGGCGTCAACCCTTCTTGTATTTGTCGGTTTCGGCCAGTGACTTTGCGATATCGAGCAGACTGGTACGCAGGCTCGGCACCTTCAAATTCGCAAAGACGAGCAGAAGCTGCCGCCCGTCTGGATCTGCCAATGCGCGCTGAATCTGGTGATCCTCAAGCGACACTACTTCACTCGTCTCGGATCCCTCCTCGATCAGTCTGCCGAAAAAGAAGCTGATCGGCACATCAAGGGCCTGCGAAATCTGGAACAGTCTTGCCGCCCCTACACGGTCTGTCCCGTTCTCGTATTTCTGGACCTGCTGGTAGGATACATCGATTTCTCCGGCCAGTTGCTGCTGGTTCAACCCCAGCGCATTCCGCCGGAGCTTGATGCGCCGCCCGATTTCGAAATCGATTTCATTCGGCGATTTCTTGTTGCTCAACATCGTCTCCGTTCTCCCGATCAGACACCACCGCCTCGGTAACCGACACAGATACAACCAGCCTGCGCGCTCATTACAGCAACCCATACGCGCAGCGGGTGGTATAAACCGAATTCCGAACCGACATGAAATGCGAACATTTCAGGGCCTCGAAACTCCCCTTCTGATTGTCTTAGCTTCTGCGTCGACAACAATCAATAATGCAACCCTTGGGAAATGCGGCGCGCGTGCAAATTTTTGCGTGCATTTCCCGCAACCCGCTTGAGGTGCATCGTCGACACTTTGCCCGCACAGCTTTCCAATTTCAACTTCCAGATACATATTTTTTGCATTTAATACTCAAGGTAGCACAACCTGCCACGGGATTTTCCACCCATAATTGTTCTCTTTATTGATGCAATATTGATCGATGCAACTTATGCGATTTTTCGTTGGCGCTCTGTTCTTAAACCGAAAGGCGCGCCCGCATTGCGGACGCGCCTTCTTGAATGCTTCACATCTGGTTGTAATAAAGGCAGAAAAAGCCGTTAGAGCACGCTCCGACCTGACGGAGTCAGGCCGGGCGCTCTAAGCTATTTTTCGACGCATCATTTTTTCCGTCACCCGGTATCCACCTGACGGAATGGTGCTCCAGCTCACCCGGCATTCTCGACGGCGACGATCTGGAAGGTCTGCATTTCACCTTCATCGTCACGAATGGAGAGATATTCGCCGACCTGCATGACGTGATCCCCGAGACGATAGGCGGGCTCGTCGTCATCGTCGCGATTCTCGTCATAATCGATCACCCAGGTCGCGCCGCCGGCGCCGCCGGGGCGATGGCGCAGGAATCCGACATCCTCCTCGTTCCCCCAGAAGCGATGCACTCGGCACAGATCCTTGTGCTTGCGCCACTCGGCGATATCGATATGCCCGTCCGCATCGAGCGGCGCGACGATGTCGTAGCCGTGCAGGTGAGAACCGGTCGGATGCTCCTTCGTGCGCGCGAGATGCAGCGTGATGCGCTTGAAATGATGGGGGATGGACATGAACGTGTTCCTCCTCAAGGTCGCGGCCATTGCCGCCATTGTCGCTTCGGTTTCACCATGTGACCAGGGCCCGCGCCTTGATCTCGAGCAATCGGCGGCACGCAGGGCACCGGGATTGCGCCCTTGATCACGCGCGCGCGTGCAGGCACCCTGCGCGCCTGTGTCATCCGGCCTGCCATCCGGTCAACATTCAGGGAGAAATTCATGCCGAGTCTGAAAGCCGCGATCATCCCCGTCACGCCTCTGGAGCAGAACTGCACGCTGATCTGGGATGACGAGACCAAGACCGGCGCGGTTGTCGATCCGGGCGGGGATGTCGGGCGCATCCGCTCCGGCATCGAAGAGCTCGGCCTGACCATCGAGAAAATCGTCCTGACCCATGGCCATTTCGATCATATCGGCGGCGTCGCCGAATTGCGCGACGCACTCGGTGTCCCGGTCGAGGGGCCGCATCGCGCGGACGAGCCGCTGATCGCCAATCTCCCCGCAATCGCCGAGCAATACGGCCTCGGCGCCGTCGAGAGCTTCACCCCGGATCGCTGGCTGGACGAGGGCGATGAATTCGACATTGCCGGCATCCCCTTCGAGATCCTGCACTGCCCGGGCCACTCCCCCGGCAGCCTCGTCTTCTTCCAGAAAGACCAGCGATTCGCCCTGGTCGGCGATGTGCTGTTCCGCGGCTCCGTCGGGCGCGCCGATCTGCCGGGCGGCGATATGGATACGCTGATCAACTCGATCCGCACCAAGCTTCTCGTGCTCGGCGATGATATCGGCTTCATCTGCGGCCACGGGCCGACCAGCAATATCGGCGATGAGCGCGCCAACAACCCCTTCCTCCAGGATTGAGCCGCAGCGGCGCGCCCCGATCGCGCACCTTATCTCTTGGCCTGCGCCCTGACTTCGTCCAGCAGCTCCTGCGCCTTCGAGCCCTGGAGCTTCTGGATATCGTCCTGATATTTCAAGAGCACCCCGAGCGTGTCAGAGACGAGATGCGGATCGAGCGCCACGGCGTCGAGCTCCACCAGCGCCGAGGCCCAGTCCAGGCTCTCGGCGACGCCGGGTGACTTGAACAGGTCCTCCTTGCGGATGGCCTGCACGAAGGCGACGATGTCCTTCGACAATTTCGCGGGCGCCTGCGGCACCTTCGCGCGCAGGATCGCGAGCTCGCGCGCGGCATCCGGGTAATCCACCCAGTGATACAGGCAGCGCCGCTTGAGCGCGTCGTGGATCTCGCGGGTGCGGTTCGACGTGATGATCACGATCGGCGGATGCGCGGCGCGTACGGTGCCGTATTCCGGGATGGTGACCTGGAAATCCGAGAGGATTTCGAGCAGGAACGCCTCGAAGGCCTCGTCCGTGCGATCCAGCTCGTCGATCAGCAGGACCGGAGGACCCGCCGTATCGGGTTCCAGCGCCTGCAAGAGCGCGCGCTTGATCAGATGCCGCTCGGAGAAGATATCCCCCTCCAGCCGCTCGCGATCGGCTTCGCCGGTCGCCTCGGCAAGGCGGATCTCCATCATCTGGCCGGCATAGTTCCATTCATACACGGCAGAGGAAATGTCGAGCCCCTCATAGCATTGCAGCCGGATCAGCGATCGCCCCAGCGCCTGCGAGAGCACCTTGGCGATCTCGGTCTTGCCGACACCGGCCTCGCCCTCGAGAAAGAGCGGGCGGTTGAGGCGCAGCGCGAGAAACAGCACCGTGGCGAGCGGGCGATCGGAGACGTAGCCCGCGCTTTGCAGGAGCTTCTGGGTATCGTCGATGCTGGCGGGAATATCGGGCACGCGCTTCTTTCCATATGCATGAGACAATACCCCGGACAGGGCGGGCGCCCGATCCGGGGTCAGGGTCGTTCGACGCGCTCAGCGCCCGGTCGCAGCCGCGACCGCGCGGCGCGCCATCACGCCGACGAGATGCGCGCGGTATTCCGCATCGGCATGGATATCCGTATTCATGCCGCTCGCCGGGGGGCTCATCCCGTCGAGGGATTTGGGCGCGAAGCGCTTGGCAAGCGCCTCCTCGGCCTCGCTCCAGCGGAACACGCCATCAGAGCCCGCGCCGGTCACCGCGACGCGGATATCCGAGCCGCGCTTCGAGACGAAGACGCCGGCCAGCGCGTAGCGCGAGGCGGGGTTGCGGAACTTGGCATAGGCCGCCTTGGCGGGAATGGGGAAGGAGACCTTGGTGATGATCTCGCCTTCGTCCAGCGCAGTGTCGAACATGCCCGTGAAGAACTCTTCCGCCACGATCTTGCGCTTGTTGGTGATGATCGTCGCGCCGAGGCCGATACAGGCGGCGGGATAATCGGCGGCGGGATCGTTATTGGCGATCGAGCCGCCGATCGTGCCGCGATGGCGCACCGCCGGATCGCCGATGAGTTCGGCGAGCTTGGCGAGACCGGGGATCGCCTCGGCGACGACATCGGAGGTCGCGACGTCGGCATGGGTCGACATGGCGCCGATGACCACGGCGCGGCCTTTCTTCTCGATGCCGCGCAGCTCGCCCATCGCGCCGAGATCGACGAGCGCGGAGGGCGCCGCGAGGCGCTGTTTCATGGTGGGCAGGAGCGTATGACCGCCGGCGACGATCTTGGCATCCTCGTTCTTCTGCAGGAGCGCCGCCGCCTGACGGACATTGCTCGGGCGATGATATTCGAAAGCATGCATCGGTTCAGTTCTCCGAAATCCTGATGGAGCGCGCGGGCGGCTGTTCGCCCGCGCGAACGGTATCGCTGGAAAGGCTCACTCCGCCGCCATCGGCGCCTTGGCCTTGTGGATGGCGTGCCAGACCGCGCGTGGCGTGGCCGGCATCGGCACATCCTCATGGCCCACCGCATTGGTGATGGCGTTGATCACGGCCGGCGGCGCGGCGATCGCACCCGCCTCGCCGCAGCCCTTGATGCCGAGCGGGTTGGAGGGGCACGGGGTCACCGTCATGCCGACATCGAAGGAAGGCAGATCATCGGCGCGGGGCATGGCGTAATCCATGTAGCTCGCCGTGACGAGCTGGCCGGATTCGTCATAGACCGCGTTTTCCAGCAGCGCCTGGCCGACGCCCTGGGCGATGCCGCCATGGACCTGGCCCTCGACGATCATCGGATTGATCACCACCCCGAAATCATCCACCGCCGTGAAGCGTTCGATCGTCGTCACGCCGGTATCGGGATCAATCTCGACCTCGCAGATATGCACACCTGCGGGGAAGGTGAAGTTTGTCGGATCGTAGAAGGCGCCCTCCTTCAGGCCGGGTTCAAGATCCTGGCCGGAGAACTTGTGGGCGATATAAGCCTGGAGCGCGATCTCGCCGAAGGCCATCGACTTGTCGGTGCCCGCGACGGAGAATTTGCCGTCGGCGAATTCGATATCCTTGTCGGATGCCTCCATCGCATAGGCCGCGACCTTCTTGCCCTTCTCGATCACCTTGTCGATGGCGCGGGTGATCGCCGACATGCCGACCGCGCCGGAACGCGAGCCATAGGTCCCCATGCCGAACTGGACCTTGTCGGTATCGCCGTGGACGATGTTCACATTGTTGATATCGACGCCAAGGCGCTCGGAGACGAGCTGGGCGAAAGTGGTCTCGTGGCCCTGGCCATGGCTGTGCGAGCCGGTCAGCACCTCGACCGAACCGGTCGGATTGACGCGCACCTCCGCCGATTCCCACAGGCCGACACCGGCGCCGAGCGAGCCGACCGCCTGTGAGGGCGCGATGCCGCAGGCCTCGATATAGCTCGAGAAGCCGATGCCGCGCAGCTTGCCCTTCTTGGCGCTCTCGCGCTTGCGCTTGTTGAAGCCCTTGTAATCGGCCATCTCCAGCGCTTTTTCCAGCGAGGCGCCGTAATCGCCGACATCGTAATTCATGATGACGGGCGTCTGGTGCGGGAAGCGCTTGATGTAGTTCTTCTTGCGGAACTTGGCCGGATCCATGCCGAGCTCGCGCGCGGCCACTTCCACCAGCCGCTCGACCACGAAGGTCGCCTCCGGGCGCCCGGCCCCGCGATAGGCATCGACGGGCGCGGTGTTGGTATAGACGCCGTCCACCTCCGCGTAGATCGCGGGGATATCGTACTGGCCCGAGAGCAGCGGCGCGTAGAGATAGGTCGGCACCGATGAGGAGAAGGTGGAAAGATAGGCGCCGAGATTGGCGATGGTATGGGCGCGCAGGGCGAGGATCTTGCCGTTATCGTCGAGCGCGAGCTGCGCCCGGGTGACGTGATCGCGGCCATGCGCGTCGGAAAGGAACGCTTCGGTGCGGTCGGAGGTCCACTTGACCGGGCGCCCGACCTTCTTCGAGGCCCAGACGCAGACGGTTTCCTCGGCATAGATGAAGATCTTCGAGCCGAAGCCGCCGCCCACATCGGGCGCGATCACCCGCAGCTTGTTCTCCGGCGCGATGCCGATGAAGGCCGAGAGCACGAGCCGGGCCACATGCGGGTTCTGGCTGGTGGTGTAGAGCGTGTAGTTATCCGTCCCCATATCGTATTCGCCGATCGCTGCGCGGGTCTCGATCGGGTTGGGGATCAGGCGGTTGTTGGTGATATCGAGGGTGGTGACGTGCTTGGCCTTCTTGAAGGCCGCTTCCGTCGCATCCTTGTCGCCCAGATGCCATTCATAGACCGTGTTGTCGGGCGCCACATCGTGGACGACGACCTTCGAGGAGCGCGCCGTGGCGGTATCGGCGATGGCGGGCAGGAGTTTGTAATCCACCTCGACCGCCTCGGCGGCATCGCGGGCCTGGGCCAGCGTCTCGGCGACGACGACGGCGACGTGATCGCCGACATAGCGCACCTTGCCCTGTGCGAGCGCGGGATGCGCGCCGGCCTTCATCGGCGAGCCGTCCTTGGAATGGATCATCCAGCCGCAGATCAGCCCGCCGATATTGTCGGCGGCGAGATCATCGCCGGTGAGCACGGCGAGCACGCCGGGCATGGCCTCGGCTGCGGCCTTGTCGATCTTGACGATTTCGGCATGGGCATGCGGCGAGCGGACGAAATAGGCGTGCGCCTGTCCCGGACGCGTGAGATCGTCGGTATAGCGGCCCTTGCCGGTGATGAAACGCTGGTCTTCCTTGCGGCGCACAGGGGCGCCGATTCCGGTACCGGTCATGACGTGTTCCTCCTCGGAGCGCTTCTTGGGCGAGCGCTTGGCGAAAAATGATCAAATGAGAGCGATCCCGCGCAGTTTCGGCGCGGCAATGGAAAGATCGACAAGGACTTTCGGCGGCGGGATGATCCGCAGCGCCCGGCGGGTGAAACCGGCATCGTCTCGCCCGATCACTCGGCAGCCTGACGCGCACCGCCCTCGGTCATCGCCTTCGCCCCGGTCTCCACCGCGCGTACGATGTTGTGATAGCCGGTGCAGCGGCAGATATTGCCTTCGAGCTCGTGACGGATCGTCGCCTCGTCGAGATCGGAACCGAGCCGGTTCACCATGTCGACGGCGGTCATGATCATGCCCGGCGTGCAATAGCCGCATTGCAGCCCGTGATGCTCGCGGAAGGCTGCCTGCATCGGATGCAATTCGGCGCCGTTGGCAAGGCCTTCGATCGTGAGGACCTCGCAGCCATCGGCCTGGACGGCGAGCATGGTGCAGGCCTTGACCGCCTTGCCGTCGACATGCACGACGCAAGCGCCGCACTGGCTGGTATCGCAACCGACATGGGTGCCGGTGAGGCGCAGATGCTCGCGAACGAATTGTGCGAGCAATGTACGCGGATCGACATCGGCGGTCACGGATTTCCCGTTCACCGTCATCGTGACGCTGGCCATATGCTTCTTCCTCCTCCTGGAACGCCGGGCCGGCCGAATGCCGGCGGCGTGACTTCGACATTTTTGGACGATCGGTCGAGCCGTCGGACCCGTCCAGTTTGAAAATCGTCAAAACAGAGTGTGAACCGCTAAAAATCGGCGGTCAAGCATCTCATGATAAGACGAAAGGCGTGTTTTTGCGTCGCACGCGCGCAAAACTGCGCTTTCTGTGCCGTCAGGGCATGATCGGCGGCGGAATTCGCCCCGGAACGGGGGATTTGCCGCAGCCAGAGCCGCACCCCATTGGCAGCGCGGTGGTTTCGAACCATCTTCGCATGAGACGCAGCACGGAACTGGAGGAGCGTGGCGCAATGGCGCTATCCTGGCTCAAACGACTCGGCGGGCGGGCCGATCCGCCCTCACCGGCGAACGCATCCACAAGCACGGACACGGCACACGACATGAGCGAGAGCGACACCCCCGATAACCGCACGACGCGCGGCAAGACCCGCCCCTGGCCGACCGAGCTGCGCGTCTCGCAGGATCGCCGCACGCTGACCGTGACCTATGACGACGGCACGGCCTTCCCGCTGCCGGCGGAATATCTGCGCGTGGCAAGCCCTTCGGCGGAAGTGCAGGGCCACAGCCCGGCCCAGCGCAAGACCGTTCCGGGCAAGATCAATGTGCAGATCATGCAGATCGAGCCTTTGGGCAATTACGCCGCCAAGATCGTCTTCGACGACATGCATTCCACCGGCATCTATGGTTGGGATTATCTGCGCGATCTCGGCGAGAACCACGAGACGCGCTGGCAGACCTATCTCGATGAGCTCGCCGCCAAGGGGCTGTCGCGGGAGGCGCCGGGCAAACCGGCCTGATTCGCCCGCCCGGTCCGCTGCATCAATCGCGGATGCTCACGCGAAAGCTCTCCGCGCCTTCCTCTTCCTGCGCGCGCAGGAGTGTTCGCGTCGCCTCGTCGATCTCGCGCTGGCGGTTCCACATCGCGGCATAGACACCGCCTGATTCGAGAAGATCCATATGCGACCCGCGCTCGACGATCTCACCCTTGTCGAGCACGATGATCTCGTCTGCACCGACCACCGTGGAGAGGCGATGCGCGATCACCAGCGTGGTGCGGTCGCGCGAGACGCGGTCGAGCGCATCCTGTATTTCCTTCTCGGTGAAGCTGTCGAGCGCCGAGGTGGCCTCGTCGAGAATCAGGATCGGCGGGCTCTTGAGGATGGTGCGCGCGATCGCCACGCGCTGCTTCTCGCCGCCCGAGAGCTTGAGCCCGCGCTCGCCGACCTGGGTGTCGTAGCCCTCCGGCAGCCCGGCGATGAAATCGTCGATCTGGGCCAGACGCGCCGCCTCGCGGATCTCCGCCTCGGTCGCATCCCAGCGCCCGTAACGGATATTGTAGCCGATCGTGTCGTTGAACAGCACCGTGTCCTGCGGCACCATGCCGATCGCCGATCGCAGGGATTTCTGCTGCGTATGCGCAATGTCCTGGCCGTCGACAAGAATCCGCCCGGATTGCGGCTCGTAGAAGCGGAAGAGCAGCCGCGAGATCGTCGATTTGCCGGCACCTGACGGGCCGACCAGCGCCACCGTCTTCCCCGCCGGCACGCTGAAGCTGATGCCGCGCAGGATCGGACGATCGGCACGATAGGCGAAATGCACATCCTCGAACGCGACTGCGGCCTGATCGACGGCCAGCGGGCGCGCATCCGGCGCATCCTCGATTTCGGGATTGCGGGCGAGGATGGCGAACATGTCGTCGATATCGATCACGGCCTGCTTGATCTGGCGATAGACCATGCCCATGAAATTCAACGGCATGTAGAGCTGGATCAGCATGGCGTTGACCAGCACGAAACTGCCGATCGAGGCGTTCCCCGCCATCACTTCACGGGCGGCCATGATCATCACCGTGACCATGCCGATGGTGAAGATCACCGCCTGCCCGCCATTGAGCACGGCGAGCGAGGTATAGGTCTGCGTCGAGGCACGCTCGTAGCGCGCCATCGATGCGTCATAGCGCTCGATTTCGCGGGATTCGGCGCCGAAATATTTCACCGTCTCGAAATTCAGAAGCGAATCGATCGCCTTGGTATTGGCATCGGTATCCGACTCGTTCATCCGCCGCCGGATCTCCATCCGCCACTTGGTGGCATAGTAGGTATAGGTCAGATAGGCGGCGATCATGACCGCGACGACAAGGGCGAAGGACCAGTCGAATTCCCAGGCGAGGATGGCGAGCACGAGGGCCAGTTCGATGATCGTCGGGATCAGCGTCAGGATCATCAGCCGCGAGAGTTCCTCGATGGCGTTGCGCCCGCGCTCGAGCACCCGCGTCAGCCCGCCGGTCTTGCGCTCGAGGTGGAAATTCAAGGACAGGCTGTGCAGATGCGCAAAGAGCTGCGAGGCGATCCGGCGCACGGCGTGCATCGCCACCTTGGCGAAGAGCCCGTCGCGGACCTGCGTGAACAGCGCCATCGCGATCCGCGCCAGACCGTAGAGCGCCGTCAGCAATAACGGCGCGCCCCAGAGCCAGTGCAGGGCATCCTCCGGCGCCACGGATGTCGTATCGGAGGTTTCCGTGATCGCAACGAGCGCGTCCGTCGCCCATTTATAGGTGAAGGGCACCACCATGGTCGTGACCTTGGCGAGCACGAGGAGCGCGAAAGCGACGAAGACGCGCTGCTGCAGATCCTTGCGGCCATGTGGCCAGAGATAGGGCCAGAGCCGGAAGAAGGTGGCGTAGAGCGAGGCCTGTGCAGGCGGCTGGACCGGTTCTGGTGGGGTGCTGTTCATGACGCCGTCCGGAGGGTACTGACGGGGATATGGCGGTCGCGGTCGGTAATGTCACCCGCTAAAGCGTCCGGTTTGCAAAAATTCCAATGGCGAGCGCCCCGTAACAGCCCCTATCCCCATCCCGCCGCAGACTTGCTAAAGCATCATTCCGTCAGGTGGATACCGGCTGACGGAAAAAATGATGCGTCGAACATTAACTGAGAGCGCCCGGCCTGACTCCGTCAGGTCGGCATGCGCTCTAAAGCATCATGACCCGGCGCGATCGTATCGCGAATGCAGCGAAAAGAACCGAAAAAGGTCTCATCCCATGTCCGATGTCACAGCCCAACCGCGTGTCCACCTCCAGCACCAGCGCTTTCGCCTGCGCGCCTGGATTCGCACCCGCCTCTGGGCACAGGTGCTCGCGGGCATGCTGCTCGGGTTCCTGACGGGGATCGTGCTGGGACCGGATGTCGGCTGGCTGACGCCCGAGACATCGGAATCCGTCGGTCGCTGGCTGGCGCTGCCGGGGCAGATCTTCCTCGGCCTGATCGCGATGGTGCTGGTGCCGCTGATCTTCACCTCGATCGTGGGCGGGCTGACGAATTCCGGCTCGGGCGCGGATCTGCGCGCCGTCGGTTCGCGTCTGGCCGGATTCATCATCGTCACCACTGTCGCCGCCGCCTGGATCGGCGTGGCTCTGGCGCAATGGTTCAAGCCGGGAACCGGCATGGCCGGGGCCTTCACCTCCGTCGCGGCAAGCGATGCGGATGCCCTGCCCGAACCCTCCGCCTCGCCCTTCGACGGTGCGCGCGCCCCCGATATCATCGCCGCCATCCTGCCGACCAATCCCGCCGCCGCGATCACGCAGGGCGACATGCTGGCCGTGGTCGTCCTCGCCGTGCTCGTCGGACTGGCCTGCCTGCAGGTCGATCGCGACAAGATCGCGCCCTTCGTGCGCCTGCTCGACGCGCTGCTGTCGATCGCCATGGTGATCGTGAAATGGGCGATGTTCCTCGCGCCCTTCGCCGTCTTCGGCCTGATGGCCCAGCTCGTCATGCGGATCGGGCTCGGCACGGTGGCCGGGATGTCGGCCTATGTCGGCACCGTGCTGCTCGGCCTCGCCATCCTGCTCGCGCTCTACATGCTGATCGTGATGCTGCTCGCGCGTGTCTCGCCGATCACCTTCCTGCGCGATGCGGCGGGGACGCTGCTGCTGGCCTTCTCCACCTCCAGCTCGTCGGCGATCATGCCGATGACGATCACCACCGCGCGGATGATGGGCGTGCCCTCCTCCATTGCCAATATCGTGGTGCCGCTGGGCGCGACCATGAACATGGCCGGCACGGCGCTGTATCAGAGCATCGCCATCCTCTTTCTCGCGCAGATGGCCGGGATCGAACTCTCGCTGCCGCAGATCGCCCTGATCACGGGGACGCTCGTCGCCTCCTCGATCGGCGCGCCGGGAACGCCGGGGGTGAGCATCGCCATTCTCGTCAGCGTGGCGGCGGGATTCGGGATCCCGGTCGAGGGGATGGTGATCATCCTGGGCGTCGACCGCCTGCTCGACATGTCGCGCACCGCCGTCAACGTCACCGGCGACCTCGTCGCCTGCGTCACCCTGCGCGGCACGCTTGATGCGCCGGAGGCGGTGGGGGCGGCGGCGTGAGTCTGAATGCGAAGGCGAGAGCGCAAAAGAAAAGGGCCGCTGTGGCAGCGGCCCTCTCCTGATCGATTGATCCGTCCGGGCCCAAAAGGCCCGGGCGCTCCGCTCAGTAGCGGTAATGGTCGGGCTTGTAGGGGCCCTTCTCCGGCACGCCGATATAGTCGGCCTGCTCCTTGGACATCTTCGTGAGGCGGGCACCGACCTTGCCGAGATGCAGGGCAGCGACCTTCTCGTCGAGATGCTTGGGCAGCACATAGACCTGACGCTCGTACTTGCCCTCGTTCTGCCAGAGCTCGATCTGGGCGAGCACCTGGTTGGTGAAGGAGGCCGACATCACGAAGGAGGGGTGCCCCATCGCGTTGCCGAGATTCACCAGACGGCCCTCGGAGAGCAGGATGATGCGCTTGCCGTCGGGGAACTCGATCTCGTCCACCTGCGGCTTCACATTGCGCCACTTGTAGTTCTTCAGCGCCGCGACCTGAATCTCGTTGTCGAAGTGACCGATATTGCAGACGATGGCACGATCCTTCATGCCGGCCATGTGCTCGGCGGTGATCACGTCCTTGTTGCCCGTCGCGGTGACGTAGATGTCGGCGCGCGGCAGGGCGTCTTCCATGGTGATGACCTCGTAGCCTTCCATCGCGGCCTGGAGCGCGCAGATGGGATCGACTTCCGAGACGAGCACGCGGCAGCCGGCCTGACGCAGGCTGTCGGCGGAACCCTTGCCGACATCGCCGAAGCCGGCGACCATGGCGACCTTGCCCGACATCATCACGTCGGTGCCGCGACGGATGCCGTCGACGAGCGACTCACGGCAACCATAGAGGTTGTCGAACTTCGACTTGGTGACCGAGTCGTTGACGTTGATGGCGGGGAAGAGCAGCTTGCCTTCCTTGGCCATGACGTAGAGACGGTGCACACCCGTGGTGGTCTCTTCCGAGACACCCTTGATCGACTTGGCGATCTCGCCGAACCAGCCCTTGGGCTTCTCCTTGAGGAGGCGCTTGATCAGGGCGAAGAGGTATTGCTCTTCTTCCGCACCCGGATTGTCGAGGAAGGCCACGTCGCCGTTTTCGGCACGCAGGCCGAGATGGACGAGCATGGTGGCGTCACCACCATCGTCGAGAATCATGTTGGGCATGCCGCCGCCGTGCCAGTCGAACAGCTTGGCGGTGTAATCCCAGTACTCCTTCAGGGTCTCGCCCTTGTAGGCGAAGACCGGGATGCCGGCAGCGGCGATCGCGGCAGCGGCGTGATCCTGCGTGGAGTAGATGTTGCACGAAACCCAGCGGATATCCGCGCCGAGCTCCTTGAGGGTCTCGATCAGAACGGCCGTCTGGATGGTCATGTGCAGCGAACCGGCGATGCGCGCGCCCTTGAGCGGCTTCGAGGCACCGTATTCCTCGCGCAGGGCCATCAGTCCCGGCATTTCGCTTTCGGCGATCTCGATTTCCATACGGCCGAAATCGGCAAGACCGATATCCTTGACGGCATAATCGTTCGACATGCTTTCCATCCTTTCGTTGCGTGAAAGCGGGCGCGACCGCGCTGCGGTGCGCCGGCGATTGAGGCTGTCCTATCAGAGCCGAGCCGAAAGAGCAATTGAGATATAAAGATGTCTTTATGTCTTTTTCGCGAAATGCCACGCAATTTCATGCGTCGGGTTGCCGACGATTGCGCCATGCAGCCTTTGATATTAGGCCTCCATTAAGGGACGCAACCGCATTGTGCGTCATCGGAAAACGCGTTGTGGGAACCGGCCGTGAAAGTCGTCGTGGTGGAATCGAGTCGCGTCATGGCGCGCGGCGTGGCCGGCCTTTTGGCGCAGCGGGGCCACGAGACCGCGATCTTCACCGATCCCCGCGAGGCACTGGCCTTCGTGCGCGCCGATGAGAATGTCGATGCGGTGCTGACGGGACTCGAGACCACTCCGCTGGACGGTTTCGAGACATGCTGGGCGCTGCGCCTGATCGCCAATGCCGGGCGCCCGCTCTACGTGATCGCGATGTCCTCCCTCGCCCATACACGCAGCCTCTCCGAGGTGCTCGACGCCGGCGCCGACGACTTCATCTCGAAACCGCTCGTCGCGGAAGAGCTGCATGCGCGACTGCGCGCGGCCGAGCGGATGACGCGGCTCCAGCGCGCCCTGTGGCATCAGGCGCAGCGGGACCTCCTGTCCGGCCTGCTCAACCGCCGCGCCTTCTTCGCCAGGATGGCCGGATGGAACGAGGATCCCGGCAATTACGGCAGCATCGGCTTGATCCTGGCCGATCTGGACCATTTCAAGCGGCTCAACGATTGCCACGGGCACGATTGCGGCGACGAGGCCATCCGCCGTGTCGGGAGCCTGTGTGACGAATATGCCCGCGCTCATGGCGGAGCAGCAGCGCGGTTCGGCGGAGAAGAGTTCATCCTCGCCCTCCCCGGCTGTGATGCCGGCGCGAGTGAGCCGATCGCCGAATCGCTGCGCCGCAGCGTCGCCGCGATCAGTTTCGTCGCGGGCACAGGTGCGACCATCACCCTCAGCGGCAGCTTCGGCGTCACGGCATCGCGACCCGGCGAAGCCGTCGAGACGGCGATCAAGCGCGCCGATGATGCGCTCTACGAAGCCAAGAATTGCGGACGCAATCAGGTTTGCGTCAAAGCTGCCGGCGCAAGCGGTATCGCAGCACGCCATCAGATGATGGGCGCCTGAAGCTCGCCCGCTTTCGACAGCAGAGAGGCAGCCGCCCTCTGCCTGATCCCGAGCGGCTTGCGATCCGGCACCGGAGGAGGCATATCGTAGCGCGAAATCAGCCATGGGGAGCGCATGAGCGCCGCACGCCTGTCCATCATTGTCGCTCTCGTCACGCTGGCGCTTGACCAGGCGTCGAAGCTCTATCTGCTCTTCGTCTTCGAGCTCTTCCTGAATGAGCCGGTGCGGCTGGGACCGTTCGTGGAACTGATCACGGTATGGAACCGCGGCATCTCCTATGGGCTGCTGCAGCAGGAGACCGAGCTGGGGCGTTGGGGGCTCATCGTGTTTTCGCTGGCAGCGGCATTGGGGCTGGGGATCTGGATGCTGCGCACGCCGCAGCGGTTTCTGGCCGTTTCGCTCGCGCTGATCGTGGGCGGCGCGATCGGCAATGCGATCGACCGGATCGCCTACGGCGCCGTGTTCGACTTCGTCCACGTGTTCTTCGGCGGGTTCTCCTGGTACGTGTTCAACATCGCTGATGCCGCGATCGTTGCGGGCGTGCTCGGTCTCGTCTATGACTCCTTCGTGCTCGAGCCGCGGCGAAGCCGTGCGGCGGAGCGGGCGGGAGTTGATACCGCGTCACATGATGGCCGCGATTCGGGTTCATCCGGTTGAGTGTCATCGTCGAATTCTGGAACCAGGGGGTTCTCATCATGCCGCGTACACCTTTGACGCGCGCCACGTTCGCCGGACTGGCCCTGACGCTCGGGCTCGGCATCGCCCT
>LFIK01001064.1_pt1 | contig 21343 bp, 19 predicted proteins | sample 643401 | NCBI WGS metagenome assembly LFIK01 (sample SAMN03777447, study PRJNA286221) | soda lake metagenome | biome: soda lake; feature: Kulunda steppe; material: water; isolation source: sample T5-Br brine of Lake Tanatar-5 | place: Russia: Kulunda steppe | collected 2010-07
AAGCTGGCTTATCACGGTATGCGAGCTTCAGATTTATCATTCAATATTGACATTAAAACCTCATATGATCCTAAAATGCCCAAACTCAATTTGATTCCACAAGATATCAGCCGGGCATTTCTGAATATTATTAACAATGCTATGTATGCCGCCTACGATCACTCCAAAACAGATTCAAAGGTCGATCCTGTAATTCAAATTTCAACTCATGCAGGCAATGGCAAAGCCGAAATTAAAATCAGGGATAACGGATCCGGAATACCTGAGGAGATCCGGGAAAAAATATTCCAACCTTTTTTTACCACAAAACCTTCCGGGGTGGGAACCGGTCTTGGACTTTCCATGACCCACGACATTATTAAGATGCATAAAGGAAGTTTAGACATAGACTCGGATGCCGGTCGATATACTGAGTTTATCATCACACTTCCAATTAACAATAAACATAACTTGTCATGAAATTTTTAGTTGTCGATGACGAAAAAGATGTTGAAATGCTGTTTCGGCAGAAATTCAGAAAAGAGGTAAGAAACGGTTCTGTAGAACTGGTATTTGCTTTTTCAGGACAAGAAGCACTGAACTTGCTTGACAGCAGTAACCCACCTGATGTTGTATACGTATTTTCAGACATCAACATGCCCGGCATGTCGGGGCTCGAGCTCCTTTCATTAGTTAAAAAAAGTCATCCTGATATAAAAGTAAGTATGATCTCCGCCTATGGCGACAAAGAAAACTATGAGCGAGCTATTAATTCCGGTGCAAAAGAGTTTTTTACAAAGCCAATCGATTTTAATTCCCTGAAAGAAGAGATCACCAGCATCATTAAATCATCCAGTGAACAAAACAGTTTATGAGTATAAATCAGAAAATATTAGTTGTTGATGACGAACCGGACCTGCAGATGCTGATGCTACAAAAATTCAGATCTAAGGTGAAAAACAAAGAGTATGAATTCCTTTTTGCTGAAAATGGTGTGGAAGCCCTGGAAACCATCTCTAATAATCTTGATGTATCATTAGTTTTGAGTGATATCAATATGCCAAAAATGGATGGATTAACACTCTTGTCTGAAATCCAGCGGCTTGAACGAACAGACATCCGAACCATCATGGTTTCGGCTTATGGCGATATGGAGAATATTCGTACAGCCATGAACCGGGGAGCCTACGATTTTGTAACCAAACCGATCGATTTCAAGGACCTTGAAACCACAATTGAAAAAACGCTAAGAGAAATTCAGCAGTTGATGAATGTTCAAATCATGCAGGAACAGCTGGAATCTCTCAACTACGACCTGGATATGGCTGCCAGAATTCAGCAAAAGATCCTTTTTCAGGATTTCCCTGTTTTCCCCGACGACTCCCGTTTCGACATATTTGCCAATATGATGGCAGCTAAACATGTTGGAGGCGATTTTTATGACTTTTTTAAATTTGACGAAGATCATCTCGCCTTTTTTATCGGCGATGTGGCCGGAAAAGGAATGCCGGCTGCCATCTACATGGCGGTTTGCCGAACTATGCTGAAAGCGATCGGATCGGAAGTTTTTGATCCGGCTGAGTGCATATTCAAAGTCAACAATATGCTGATCCCGGAGAGTGATATATCAACTTTTGTCACTGTATTTTATGGTGTCTTAAATGTTAAGACCGGCGAACTCCACTACTGTAACGGAGGTCACAATCTACCCTATATCCAAAAATCGGATGGGACCGTTACGGAGTTGGAAGATGTGGGAGGACTTTTGCTTGGCAAGTTCGAAGATGCACCCTACGAAAAGAAAAGTATACAGCTTGAACCGGGTGATACGCTCGTAACCTTTACCGATGGCGTGACAGAAGCTGAAAACGACAGTGGCGGCTTCTTTGATGAAGAGAGAGTGATAACATACCTTCGGAAAGACCCTGCCAAAAACCTGAACAATCAAGTAAAAGGACTATTCCTGGAAGTCATGAAATTTGCCGGCGCGGCAACTCAGTCAGATGACATCACTGTGCTTTCGGTCAGGTACACTAATTCTCATTAAAATAACCCACTCCGTTTATCACTGATATGCGGCTACTGCTTCGTCCAGTGTTTTGTAGTGCCTGAAAACGGTGATCAGCTTGGTAACCATAAGTAAGCTTTCAATTCTATCTGAGGCGCCGCAAATTTTCAGGTCACCCCCAGCATTTCTGAGGCTGGTAAGGGAGGTGATTAAAATTCCCAGACCCGATGAGTTCATAAAGTTAACCTTGCTCAAATCTGCAATCACATTTGTCTTTCCCTGCTCAATCAGCGATTTAATATCATCAAGATATTTTGTCGCAGATGGTCCTCCCATTGCTTTTCCCTTCAGTGTTATAACTACCGTATTGTACTGTTCTGATAGTGAATAATTCATAAACTCCTCAATATTGGTTTATTACATTTTTTGGGATCTCAGGCAAACCCTATCCACCAATTAAATACTCATTATTCATCAATAATCAGTTATAGCAATGTCGCGTAGTTTTTTCGTATTGTCGCAAACAAAAAACACTTTTCGACAGATCAATACCTATCAACTTTAATTCGATTATTAGACAGAAAAATCAAAAAACTTCCTTAGTAAAGTAGAATTGAGGTTGATGTTCAAAGATTTATAAAAAACGATTGCCCTCCTCTAAATCAGGACGGATCCCGATAATCGACAGATTGCAAAGATCCATCAATATTTGCGTTCGTTTCCTTACCTGGTACAATGTCTGTATTCTGAGCAGAAACACAGCTCCATCCATTACCCTTTTTTCGAGCTACAAATGTAAATATGGTTTGCCGGTTTTGAAGAGTTTGACCCTCAACTTTGCTCTGGCCGCTCAGAAGCATCCGGGCATGAATGATGGCTACCGATTCAGCCGGACGCTTCACCTTTACTCTTCCAACCTTCAATTTTGAGTCTTTAAAAATTACACGGACCCCGTAGTCGTGAGCTGTTCGGATATCATCCCGGTTCTCCCACCAGATGCCAACCACATTAATGAAGTCGGCATCCTGATCGAAGATCACTGCGATTTTATTGGCATCCCGCTCATTCCAACCTTCAGCAAATCGTGCGGGGATTTTCTCCGGCGAAGTAATGGCAGAATACTTTGATCGATCTGCACTCATCAATACCCTACGGCCTGCCCATCCACGCGAGACTCCGATGCACCCAGCCAGACTCCTTTCTCATGATCGCGCATAATTCCCTGGTAACGCCCAAAAAAACTGTTACCAACCTGTACGCGATGGCCTTGCGATCTCAGGGCACGAACCACATCAAACCCAAGAGCTGACTCCAGACTCAATTGACCGGGACCTGTTAAATTCTCATCTGCAGGATCCGTTGGCTGAGTTGATCCGGAGTGAGCCCATCTCGGTGCATCTCCGGCCTCTTGAATGTTCATTCCAAAGTCGATGATGTTGGTCAGAATAGAAACATGCCCGATCGGTTGGTAGCCACCGCCCATATTTCCAAAACTAAACAAAGGTTTTCCGTCCTTCATCACAAAACCCGGTATAATCGTGTGAAACGGTCGTTTTCCGGGCTCATAAACGTTGGGATGATTTGGATCGAGTGAGAAAAGCTCACCGCGATTCTGAAAACTAAATCCGGTTCCGGGAACAACAAATCCGGTGCCCATACCCCGGAAATTGCTTTGAATAAGCGAAACCATATTCCCGTGCTTGTCTGCCGTGGTGAGGTAGATGGTATCTCCATCCTCCATCGCCTCCACGCCGGAGCTTACGTCGCGCGACGCCCGGTCACCGATCAGTTCTCTCCGCTCAGCTGCATACTCTTTTGAAAGCAGAATATCATAAGGCACGTCATGAAAATCGGGATCAGCATACTGTTTGGCACGATCTTCGAACGCTAATTTCTTTGCCTCAACCAGTAAATGAAGCGTTTCGGCAGAACCAAACCCCTTCGAAGCAAGGTCATATCCCTCCAGAATATTGAGCATCTGAAGTACAGCGGTACCCTGATTATTTCCGCCAATCTGATAAACATCATACCCGCGGTAGTTAACTGAAACCGGATCTATCCACTCTGATCGGTGGTTTGCAAAATCTTCGTAGCGCAAATATCCGTCATTATCTTTCATCCAGGCATCCACCTTTTCTGCTATTTCACCCCTGTAAAAGGCATCACGTCCCTGCTCGGCCAAAAGCCTGAATGTATTTCCAAGATCCGGGTTTTTGAATACTTCACCTTTCTCCGGTCCTCGGCCATCAATGGTAAAGGTCTCTTCAAATGCGCCGGGCTGATTTTTTAAAAAGTTAACGCTTCGTCGCCAGGAAGATGCAATGGCTTCACTCACAGGAAAACCTTCTTCTGCATAGTAGATCGGTCCGGAAAGAATGTCGCTCATTGAGGCAGATCCAAATCGCTCATGCATCTCAAACCAGCCATCCACTGCACCCGGCACGGAAACAGAGAGCAGATCATAAGACGGAATGCTGTCTTCACCTTTTTCATCCAGAATTTCCATAAGCCCGTCATAAGTGAGCCCACGGGGTGATCGCCCGCTGGCGTTTATTGCATAAAGCCGGCCGCTCTCCTCATGCCAGATGATGGCAAACAGATCTCCGCCAATTCCGTTTCCGGTCGGCTCCATCAAGCCCATAGCGGCGTTGGCTGCGATAGCGGCATCAATTGCGTTTCCGCCACTTTTAAGTACATCCAGTCCGGCTTGAGCCGCCAGAGGTTGACTGGTTGCAACCATTCCATTTACGGCTATAATTTCTGAACGTGTAGCAAAATGATCGCCGGTCTCCCGGTCTCCTTGGGCATAGGCCATATCGAATACCCCAACTCCAATCGTTAATATTAAAATGAGTACTGCTCTGAAACTTTTGGTGACTTTCATCATATCAATAGCTGATTTTTGTTTGAAACTGATTTTATTATACCATCGCCCGTTGGCTTTCACAAATTGAAAGCTGTACAGGAAACTGAACGTAAAAAATTTTGATTTGATTCTTTGAGTCAATGAGCTCAACTTTAAGCGCTCAAAATGCTTTAGAATATAAAATTGCTTCATGATCCAGGACTACCTCAATTCCGTTGATAAGTTTATCATTATTGGTGACCGCGTATTGGTTAAACCCCGCGAAATGGAAACTCACACCAAAAGCGGCCTGGTTCTCCCGGCAACCGTAAAAGAGAAAGAGGAAATACAGAGCGGTTACATTATCAAAACCGGACCGGGCTATCCAATCCCATCACAGGAAGCGGATGAACCCTGGAAAGCAGAGTCTAACCCAACAAAGTACATGGGAATGCAGGCCAAAGAGGGAGATCTTGCCATCTTTCTGAAGAGCCGGGCTCATGAAATTGAATTTGAAAATGAAAAGTTTCTCATCATACCTCACGCAGCCATACTGCTGCTTATCCGAGACGACCACGAACTGGAATAAATCACCTGTTATGAATAGAAAAACATTTTTACAGCAATTAGGTTTAGTTACCGCCGGTACGGCTTTAACTCCAGCTCTTTTCAACTGGATAAAGCAAAACGGGCCGTTCTATCCTATTCGAAATAATGTCGGTTATTTTACGGGACGCGGGGGCACCATCGGCTGGCACATTACAAATGAATCGGTTGCTGTGATCGACTCTCAATTTCAGAATTCGGCAGAAGATTTTATGGCTGGCATCTTCGACTTTGGTCCCGGGGGACCTGCACGATATCTCTTCAATACTCACCATCACGGGGATCATGTTTCAGGAAACGGCGTCTTCAGATCAGGTAATTTTGAAATTATTGCCCATCAAAACGTTCCGGAACTGCAGCGTGAATCGGCCGGATCTAACAGTGAATCAGTAGTTGCCGCCAACAGAGTTTTTGATGATGAAATTACCGTTGAATCCGGAAGTGAGATTATTACCGCCAAATATTACGGACGTGCTCACACCCGGGGCGATTCCGTCATCTGGTTCGAAAATGCCAATATTGCGCACATGGGTGATTTGGTCTTCAATCGCTGGTACCCGTTTATCGACACCAACGGCGGAGCACTGATCGAGAACTGGATCTCCATGCTGGAAATCGTTGCAAACGAAGCGACCGCCGATACCCGGTTTATTTTTGGCCACGGTAACCGTGATTTTGGAGTCACGGGTTCATCAGACGACCTGCTCTACATGAGAGATTATTTATCCAAACTTATGGAGCATACTCAAGCGGGCATACAGGCCGGACAAAGCCCGGAAGAGATCTCCGCAATTGAACAGTTTGAAGAATTTCCCGATCATCAAAGTGCGGGAGCCCGCCTCTCCCTTCAATCTAATATTGAAGCAGCCTATGCCGAGCTCACATCCTGACAGCCAAAAAGCGCAAAACAATCAAAACCTGAAACGCTGCCTCTATTGCGGACAGCCGGAGCAGCTGGTTTGGGTGCACGGTCATGGGCAATGCGCCCATTGCGGTACCAATGTTGAAGAGTGTTGCCGCGGTGAGAGCTGCTTTAATAATGATTAAGGAACATCTTAGTGCTCGACGAGGAGACGTAAAACCCTATCAGGCCTGCCCTCTCTTCCCACAAAAGTCAATGACTGTTCGATGAAGAATTTCAGCGAGCCGATAAACTGAATCCAGTTCCACCCACTCCACATCTTCATGTATCCCACCGCCTGAGGGACCAAAAATTACGGTTTCGATTCCTGCATCACCAAATATGGCGGAATCTTCCCACCAGGTATGGCCTATTATATCCGGAGCTTTTCCCAAAATCGAGCTTGCAGCATTTTTAGTTGCCACTACAATTGATGATTCTGCATCCACTTCATAGGGACTGCGCCAAATCTCTGACTCCAGAGTTGCCCGGAAATCGGGATTTTCTCTACTCAGTCGATCAATAACAGACTGAAATTTTTCTGTAACCTGCTCCTTTGTTTCTCCCGGGATTGTCCGACGCTCAATGTGAATTTTGCAGCTGTTGGAGTAGACAAACAGACTCCGACCACCGGAAATGAGCGGAACATGAAGAGAGGCCTGTCCGCACAACGGGTGAGAAGTCTCCTTTGGCAGGCGCTGTGCAAGAAAATTTAACTCAGATAGAACACCTCCCATCATTAAATTTGCGTCGATTCCCTGCTCGTGACGTCCACCGTGCGCTGTTTTTCCTTCGGTGGTCAGTTTAAAAACACCAAATCCCCGGTGGGCAAGACATAGATTCAGCCCCGTAGGTTCTGTGACTATAGCAGCGTCCGCGGTCAAGTTCTTTACCAGTGCTTGCGCACCGATGCTTTCATACTCTTCATCGGCTACAAATGTAAATAGCAGATCACCTTTAAGCTGAATGTCATGTTCTTTTAATGCTTTTGCCACTGCAAGAATAGCGGCTATACTTCCTTTCATATCGTAGGAACCTCTGCCGTACAGTCGGTTGCCTTCAATTCGCCCGGAGAACGGATCATCCATCCCTGTAACTCCAACTGTATCGGTATGGGCATTCAGCATAAGTGACGGCCCGCCACCGGTGCCCTTCAACCCGGCAGTCACATTTACACGACCGGGAGAGAGCGTCTCGATTTCACAGGGCACATTCAAATCATTCAGTGTATCACAGATGTACACACCAATCTCTTCTTCACCGGGTCCATCGGGATCAAGCCCCGGATTTACGGAATTAATTTGAACAAGCTTCTGCAGCGTGTTCTTTATAAAAAGGTCGTCAATCTTTATATCAGACATGGCTTGTGCTTTAGGTTGATTTGGATCTTAAATCAACTCAAGTGCCTGGTTTAAATCCTCAATCAGGTCTTCGGAATTTTCAATTCCAACGGAGTACCGGACCAGGCTTTCAGATATTCCAAGCTGCTTTCGCTGTTTTTCTGACAGCTCCACATGACTTGTGGTTCGTGGCGGACCGGCAAGCGTGCTCACGGATCCAAGGCTGGCCGCAAGATGTATGAATTTCATGTTGTGTAGCAGTGTTTTCACGTTTTCATAGCCGCCTTCCAATTCAAAACTGAGTACACCGCCAAACCCACGCATCTGCTTTTTGGCGATCTCATGTCCGGTATGACTTTCAAGACCGGGATAGTACACCTGTGACACTTTGGGATGCTGATCTAAAAAACGGGCAACGGCCATGGCATTTTCATTCTGACGAAGCACACGGAGTTCCAGCGTTTTCATGCCGCGAATTACATTATAGGCCGTTTCAGGATGCAGTGTTGCGCCGGTTATTTCGCGATAATCAAAGATTTTCTGAACAAGCTCTTTTTTACCGCATACCAGTCCACAGAGCGTATCCGAGTGGCCGCCCAGAAATTTTGTAGCGCTATGAATTACAAGATCTACACCAAGCGCAATAGGATTCTGATTAATCGGAGATGCAAACGTGTTGTCGGCTACTACTACAGCGCCCGCTTTTTGGGCTGCTGATGCAATTCGCTTCAAATCTATAATTTTCAATGTGGGATTTGTGGGCGATTCCAGATAGACCAGATCACAGCCTTTTCTGATCTCCATTTCAAGCTGTTCGTGATTTTCGGTTTCACATAGCTCTACTTCTATGTTGAGCTTTGGCAAAAATTCCAGAAACAGCTTACTGGTTCCGCCATAGGAATCTTTAATGGAAACCACCCGGTCGCCCGGTTTTAGCAGTGCAAACAGTGTATTGCTAATTGCCGCCATTCCCGTTGAAAATGAAGTGGCCGCTTCCGCCTGCTCCAAATGGCGAATTTTCTCTTCAAGAACTGCAACTGTTGGATTCGTATTCCTGCTGTAGATGTGGCCCTCTTTTTTTCCTCTGGCTACATCATACCACTCATCTAAGTCTTTATAGGCGTAGGTTACAGTGTTCACAATTGGAACTGTTGAACTCCCCTCATGAAATAGCTTCAACTCTCCGGCCCAAACTGATGCAGTCCCCTGCTTATATTTTTTAAAATTCATAGACAATCAATTGATTTTGGTAAGACATTAATAGAAAGACATGAATCTGAATATGTAGAATTGAACCTATACATCCAATATTGAATTTACTTTTGATCGGAGAAGTACCTTCAGTAAAAACACTGCTTAGAGTTTGAGTTTTTACAGGCATACCAATCTCAATTCCATAAACCATCTCTGCCTTGGCAAATCAATTTTCTTGTTATGCAGGATACAGAAGAGTGACAATCTGATGAAATGCTGTACTTTATCATATGTTATTTTATTATTGAAGCACATTCCCTACAATCTTACTCACAACGATCTTCAATCAAACCTATTTATGAAACTCTCTACTACTATCCTTATCTGCACTTTTCTGCTACTCTCACTAACCGAGGTTCTTCACTCCCAAGATCGGCAACGTGTTCGTGATCTGGGAATTCATCCCGGAATTCTCCCAACCGGCCAGTGGAATGCCATTACTGATGTAGAAGGCGTTATGGTGGGTCATCAAACCTTGATTGAAGGTGATAATCTCCGAACCGGTGTAACGGCCATCCTTCCTCATTCAGGAAACCTATTCAGAGATCGCGTCCCTGCTGCCGTTTATGTGGGCAACGGATTTGGAAAGGCTCTCGGATTCACACAGGTACAGGAGCTCGGTGAAATGGAGACGCCCCTTGCACTCACAAACACGCTTAGTATTTTCAATGTGGCGCACGGTGTTGCCGATTACGTTTTAAATCAGCCCGGAAATGAAAACGTGCGGTCCGTGAACCCGGTTGTAGGAGAAACCAACGATGGCTGGTTAAACGATATCCGGGCCAGGGTTGTGGATACCGAAGATGTTTATAAGGCGATCGAGTCGGCCGAATCCGGCCCGGTTGCTGAAGGAAATGTAGGAGCCGGAACGGGAACCCGAGCACTCGGTTTTAAAGGCGGCATCGGAACCTCATCCCGCCAGCTTCCCGAAAATCGCGGAGGCTACACAGTGGGTGTTCTGGTGCAGTCCAACTTTGGTGGAATTTTGACGGTTAATGGTGCTCCTGTAGGTGAGGAGTTGGGGAATCACTACTTGTCTAGTCGTCGGACAACTCAGAGTGGTCTGACGACTGAGTTGGTTGCACAGAATAACCGTCAGACCGCTCCAAGCGGTCAGCCGGGTGACAATGGCTACGATTTTGACGTGGATGGCTCCATCATGATTGTCGTTGCCACCGATGCACCTCTCACCTCACGCAACCTGGAGCGACTGGCTAAACGCGCGTTCATGGGGATCGCCCGGGTTGGCGGTTTTGCATCCAACGGAAGCGGCGACTATGTGATCGCTTTTTCCACCCATCCCAATGTCCGAAACAATCTGGATGAGTCGGGAAGCACGCTGGAAATCACTGAACTTAACAATAACACCGTCAGTCCGCTTTTCCTGGCTGCCGTGGAAGCAACTGAAGAGGCGATTCTGAACTCCCTATTCATGGCTGAAACGATGGAGGGAAATGAAGGCCGTGTTCAGGAAGCTCTCCCGATTGAAGAGGTAATGAACATCCTGGAAAAGTATGGAGCGGTACGATAGTTTATTTCAATGAATCAGCTAACACTTATCGAAAATGAAATTCCGGTCAAGGTTTATCAAAAACTAAGAGAAAAAACCGGCCTTTCCCCAAAAACCCGGGAAGCTGCCGAGAAAGGATTACAACATTCCGTCTACTCCCTGCTTGTCAAGGATGATGAAAAACCGATCGGTATGGGGCGAATTGTCGGTGACGGCGGATGCCACTGCCAGGTGGTGGACATTTGTGTAATGCCGGATTACCAGGGAAAAGGTATAGGAAAAATCATCATGGAGAAGATCATGAACTTCATCGACACAGAGCTGCCTGAATCGTGCTACATCAGCCTGATCGCCGACGGTCCCGCAAATCATCTCTATGCAAAGTTTGGATTTAAAGAGGTGATGCCGGAGTCAAGGGGAATGTATTACCGGGTTCAGTAGCTGAAAATCTATATTAACTTTTAACGTCTATTTTATGAAAATCTACTTTTCCGGATCAATCCGCGGTGGCAGACAAGATGCAGAGCTCTACCGTCAGCTTATCGATGAACTGAAAAATTATGGCACAGTTCTTACAGAACATATCGGCGCAGAATCCATCAATCACAGCAAATCTGATCAAGAAATTCACGATGAGGATATGGCTTGGCTGAGGGAATCAGAGGTTGTGGTTGCTGAAGTCACCACGCCATCACTCGGAGTGGGATACGAAATTGGTCGGGCTGTGGAAATGGGGAAACGAGTGATTTGTCTCTATAGAAAAAAGAGCAATTCTATTTCTGCAATGATACTAGGTTGTGATGAACTGTGCTGTTTTGAATATGGAAGTTTAGCAGATGTACAGAAATTATTTACAGAACAGCTTACCGGATTTTGAACACCCTATATCTGAATCACAATGAGCGATGAATCATCTTCCATTTCCGGAGAGTGGTCATTACTATTAACAGCTTTTAGAATTCTGTCTGCAAGTTCGCGCGGAGAATTTGAATCAGCAGCTACAGATTTTGAAACTAGCGCTTCAAAAAAGCCGGCATCCCGAATCCGCATATTTTCGTCACGGGTTTCAATCAGCCCGTCAGAGTATAGTATTAACAAATCCCCCCTTTTTACATCAAACACGAGATCATGATATCTGGCCGCCCCGGTTATTCCCAAACCAACCCCCTTTTCATAACGGTGTACAATCTCACTTTTTTCAGCACTGTAATGATAAACGGGAAGATGGCCTGCATTGCATAGGGTTGCCTTGCCATCGGGTATATTTAACTTTAACAGCGTCATGGTTGCATACATTGACCGATCTGTTTGCTTGTTAAGTAAAACATTGAGTGCCGACATAACCTCCGCCGGATCTTGATTATAATCGAGGTGTGTTTGTAAGGCACTTTTTGTCAGGGTCATTAACAAACCGGCACCAAAACTGTGTCCGGAAATATCCCCTATCGAGGCAAAAAGCTGATCACCCCTAAGCGACAACTCAAAAAAATCACCGCCCAGTTCGTTAGCAGGGTTTGAGCAGGCATAGGCAGTAACGCCACCTTCCTCAATTGATACTTCCTGCAGTATTCTCTGCTGAATTTCTGTGGCAAACTGAATATCGGCCTCTACCTTTGCTTTTCGGGTATAGAGTGATTTTGAAGCGTATACAATCTGAGATAAACCAAACTGCGAAAGGATGAATAGAAAAAAGACCCCGACTGAACCCGCAATAAACTGAATAACTATATTCCCCATTTCCAATTCGCCTTCATCGATATGCTCGCTCAAACTCTCCCCTACAAAATAGCCACCAATACCGATCAAAACTCCTGCAGGAAAGACAATCCGAAAAATGTACTTTTTGTAGAATGTTCTCAATTTTGGATACAGGTAGGCTACAGTTTCGATAATTACAATTGCGTAAAGCAAAGAACTGAAAGCAATTAACCATATTCCAAAAATACCCAGCGTATAGGCCTGGGTAACAATTACCGCTATCAACACCGGAAAAAGGTGGATAACGATATGTGCAAGAATAATTTTCCAGCGACTCTTCATATCAACATCGTAAAATGCCTCAAATTCTGAATCGCGATAAATTGTAAATAGTTCGTTGGCGATTAGACTCATAATGATCAATTCTGTTGGGGCGTAATTTGCGGAAGTTGAGTCATAACAACAAGTAATTGGTATGGCTCTCTGGATTTTGCCCTATTATTCAACGAAAAATGGAAACAAAATAGAGCCTGCCGTAACTATTTGAAACAATTATAAATAGTATGCGTGCAATGGAGCATAACAAATTTTAAAGAAACACTCATCGATTATGAAGTTGTCTGAAAAAATATCCAACAAATGGGAAAACATCTCTAAAAGTGAAAAGTCCGGTTTAAAAGTGCTGATTATATTTGTGCTGGGTGTTATCACCTTTTCCATTGGAATAGGGATAGGTGACACTTTATACAGCATTTTTGGAAAGTAAAGCAGTTTACGCCTACTATAAGCAACCCTGGCACTACTCTTCCCCTCAATTCATTTCGATCCATTCGCACAAATCGAAGGCTTTAAGCATTTTTTTAACAAATCTTTACACGCCGACAGACAGAGCCCCCGCGATCTCAGAAATCAAACTGTTGTTTATTAAAAAGCCGGCCACTCTCTTATAAAATATTGGAGCTGAGTAATTTACAGATTTATCGACAACTGCAATTTCTGACTGCACATAGCTAACGAACTCCACTCTAAATCATCCCTAAGTTTTTTGAAAGGTCAAAAGAAGAGTTTACGCACATAATAGTGAAGACTACGCGTACTCTATCAAAAAACCACTTTAGGATACTATTTATGAAGAGAATATCAACACTGACTGCACTTTGTCTGCTATTACCCATCCTCTTTTTCTCCTGTTCAGACTCCGGCCCCACTGCGCCCGGCGAGAATGGGGAAGAGCAAGAAACCACCACATTTGAAATTGACATTAACATAAATCCGGACGATGCCGGAACAATCACACCCTCCGCACAGGGTGAATATGAAGACGGTGAAACCGTTGAGTTTGAGGCACTGCCCGAAGATGAATATATATTCGCAGGCTGGAGTGGTGATATCGACAGCAACGACAATCCACTCTCCATTACTGTATCAGATGATCTTTCCTTAACAGCCAATTTTGAGTTGAAAACGTATGACCTGACGATAAATATTGAGGGTGAAGGGGCTGTGAGCGAAACCATAATACAGAGTAAAACAAGTGAATATGAGCACGGTACTGTCGTAGAGCTTACAGCAGACCCAGCCAATGGATGGCATTTTGAAGAGTGGCGTGGTGACCTGCCAGGTTCAGAGAATCCAATAGAAGTAACGATTGATGAACCGATGGAAGTTACGGCCATTTTTGACGCAGTGATGTACGAGATTTTTATGGAAGATCCGGAAAATGGCTCTGTTGAAATCACACCCGACCAGGAGACATTCGTAGCCGGTACAGAAGTTGAAATAGAAGCTCTGCCTGATGAAGGGTACAATTTTGTAGAGTGGAAAGGAGATGTAGAGTCGACAGAGAACCCGCTTAACATTACCATAAACTCGGACCTTGGATTGGTACCCGTTTTTGAAGAGGAGGTTGAAACGTTTACTCTCACTGTAGAGGAACCGGAAGGTGGTTCAATAAACTATATACCTTTGGAAGATGAATATGAGTCAGGTACAGAAATTGAACTGAATGCCGTTTCAGATGAGGGATATGAGTTTTCTCAGTGGACGGGGGATATCTCTTCGACTGACAATCCATTCACCTTAGAAATTGACCGGGATATGGTGGTTTCAGCTGAATTTGAGGAGGCGTCAGCAAACCTATTCTACCTGGATGATAACGGAGTTACAGTGATGTGTCCTGATGCTGAATTGGGAGACGAAGGTACTGTTGATCGCATCGTTTATACAAAGCGAACAGCCGATCAGATTACGCCTGATAATGCAGAGACAACCTGTACAAGCGATATTGAAGACATGAGTTTTCTTTTTGATGGTGAGAGAGACTTTAACAGAGATATCAGCCACTGGGACGTGAGCAGTGTAACAGATATGAGTTTCATGTTTAGAAACAGTAGATCGTTCGATCAGGATCTGGCCTACTGGGATGTGGGTAACGTCACAAATATGTTCTACATGTTTTGGGATGCCGAGGAGTTTAATCATGATATCAATTCATGGGATGTAAGCAGTGTAACCGATATGCGTGCTATGTTTGCCGGCGCGGTCTCTTTCAACCAAGACCTGAATAGCTGGGATGTGAGCAGTGTGACAAATATGGAAGGGACATTCAGCGCTGCATTTGAATTTAATGGGGATATAACCGGCTGGGATGTCAGCAATGTAACCACGATGAGCAGCATGTTCAGTCAGGCTTCTGTTTTCAATCAAGACATTGGAGGCTGGGATGTGAGTAATGTCACAGACATGAGCTGGATGTTTAGTGGAGCCTACTTATTTAATCAAAACCTGAACAGTTGGGATGTTTCCGGTGTGACAAACATGAATGCTATGTTTGAATACACCACGGCGTTTGATCAGAACCTTAATGATTGGGATGTAAGCAGCGTAACCACCATGCAAAGGATGTTTCACAACGCCATTGCATTCAACGGTATGATTGGCGGCTGGGATGTGAGCAATGTTACCGATATGGACTGGATGTTCCGGGATGCGGAGCAGTTTACCGGTGGAATTGGCAGCTGGGACGTAGGGAATGTAACCCGTATGTGGGCAATGTTTCGTGGGGCAACCTCCTTTAACGGCTCGCTTAATTCTTGGGATGTAAGCAGCGTAACCTCAATGAGGGATATGTTCAGAGAAGCTGAGAGCTTTAACAGGGAGATAAATACGTGGAATACCGGCAGTGTTGAAGACATGTTCAGTATGTTCAGGGAGGCGGTGAGCTTTAATCGAGACATCAGAAACTGGGACGTAACCAATGTATCTGAAGCCTCTATGAGAAGCATGTTTGAGGATGCTGAAGATTTCAACCAAAACATCAGCGGCTGGTGTGTGGATCATATTCCAAATGAGCCCTCTGATTTCGCAACCGGCAGTAACCTCGATAGAGATAATAAACCAGACTGGGGAAATTGCCCATAATACATATTCGATTTAAGCCAAAAATATCATCTTAAGATTACGACTACCATGAAGAGACAAATAACCATTTTTGTATTAAGCATATTAACTGCATTTACAATGATTTCCTGCGGAGATGACTCCGCACCCACTGCGCCCGGCGAGAATGGAGAAGACCAAGACACCACATTTGAAATTGATATTACCATAAGCCCGGATGATGCCGGAACAATCACACCATCCGCACAGGGTGAATATGAAGACGGTGAAATCGTTGAATTTGAGGCACTGCCCAATGACGATTATGTGTTTGCAGGCTGGAGCGGTGATATTGACAGTAACGACAATCCTCTCTCCATTACTGTATCAGACGACCTCTCCTTAACGGCTAATTTTGAGAAGAAAACCTATGACCTCACGATATCTATTGAAGGCGAAGGAGAAGTAACTCAACAGATTGTTAACCAGAAAACAACCGATTATGAAGGCGGAACAGAGGTAGAATTAACCGCAGAACCTGCCGAAGGCTGGATGTTTGTTGGGTGGTACAATGACCTGGAAAGTGAGGAGAACCCGGTAACCATAACCGTTGAAGAGGAGATGCAAGTTGTTGCTTTCTTTGTAGAGGAAGAGTACGACCTGAACATCGACATTGAGGGTGAAGGCTCTGTAAATGAAGAGATCGTAACTGCCGCTAAAAGCTACGAGGAGGGTACTGAAGTGAGGCTTACGGCCGAACCGGATGAGAATTGGCTCTTTACCGGCTGGGGCGGTGATCTTTCAGGCGATCAGAATCCCGAAACCATATTGATGGACGGGCCCAAATCGGTCACAGCTATTTTTGAGCGACGAACCTACCCTTTAACGATTCAAACCGAGGGTGAAGGAACTGTAAGTGAAGAGGTAATCCAGTCCAAGTCGATCGATGTTGACGCCGGCAGCGTGGTAGAACTGACTGCAAACCCGGACGACGGCTGGGAGTTTACAGAGTGGCAGGGAGACCTTTCGGGAAGCGAAAACCCGGAAACCATCACCATCGACTCTGAAACGGAAGTCACGGCTGTTTTTGAAAAATCGGAATATGAAATTGAGTTCGACATTGAAGGAAGCGGCTCCGTACAAACGGACCCCGACCTTGAGACATTTAAGTCTGGTGAAGAGGTAGAGTTCACAGCCACTGCAGACGACGAGTGGGTCTTTGTCGAGTGGCGAGGAGATGTGACAGGGCGGGAAAACCCTGAGGCGATATCGGTAGATCGAGATTACCAAATCACTGTAATCTTTTCAGAGCTTGAGAACCTGATCAACATCAATATTGAAGGACAAGGCTCTGTAACTAAAGAGCAGGCTCCGGCTGATGAAAACCCAACTCGCGATCTGGTAACACTGACAGCAGAGCCGGAAAGCGGCTGGCGTTTTTTAGAGTGGACCGGTGATGTTGAAGGTACCGATCCTGAGCAGCAGGTCACGGCTGATTTTGGTGTAGAGGTCCAGGCCATTTTTGAACAGTTACCCAGATACGAAATTAATACCGATACCGACGGTGATGGATCTGTTACGTTTGATCCTGCTCAAACAGACTATGTTCAGGGTGATGAAGTTGAATTGACGGCTACCGCTTCTGATGAATGGGTTTTTACAGGCTGGAGCAATGACTTAGAAGGTCGCCAAAATCCTAAAACAATAACTGTTGAGAAAGAGATGGAGGTATTAGCTGAGTTTACCCCCTTGGATCAGTTGCTTACCATCGAAACTGATGGAGAGGGCACCGTGCTGGTCGATCAAGAACCGGGTGATGAGAACCCAACCCGCGACCGGATTACCTTGACAGCTGAACCTGAAGAGGGATGGCGTTTTTTAGAGTGGAAAAGTGACCTTAGCGGTAGTGATAACACTCAAACAATTACCGTTGATGAAAACCGAAGCGTAGAAGCGATCTTCGAACCTCTCTTCTATCTGGCCGAGAATGGAGTGACCATCAAGTGCGATGACGCATCGATTGGAGATTCAGGAGAAGTAAATGGAGTAGAATATACAAAGCGGGAGAGGACCGAAATTACACCGGAAAATGCCGCTACAACCTGTACAAGCGGAATAAGGTATATGAGCCGAATGTTTGAACATGATTCAGATTTTAATGAAGATATTAGCCACTGGGATGTAAGCAGTGTGATAGATATGCTTCAAATGTTCTCTTCGGCCGAGTCATTCAACCAGGATATTAGCTCCTGGGACGTTTCTAATGTAACCAACATGGCATCCATGTTTTTACACGCGAAGTCATTCAATCAGGATATTGGCAACTGGGACGTAAGCAGTGTGACCAGTATGTTTCAAATGTTTTCCAGAGCTGAGTCCTTCAATCAGGATATTAGCTCCTGGAGTGTTTCTAATGTGAGAAGTATGGGACGATTGTTTCAAAACGCTGAGTCGTTCGATCAAGATATTGGCAACTGGGACGTATCGAGTACAACTAACATGATGAGTATGTTTCGAAATGCCAGTTCATTTAACCGGGATATTGGCAATTGGGATGTGAATAGTGTTGAAAATATGAACAAAATGTTTGAGGGTGCATCACAATTCAATCAGGATATCGGTAGCTGGGATGTAAGCAGTGTCACTGACATGGATGAAATGTTCAGGGCAGCAAGCGACTTCAATCAGGATCTGAGAGGATGGTGCGTAGACCAATTTGAATTTCCACCTTCCGGGTTTTCAACCGGATCCGCATTGGATAATGAAAACGAACCTATTTGGGGAGAGTGCCCCTCCGATGCGTTTCAGCTGAGCAGTAATGGAGTTACAATCACTTGTACGGATGCGGACGTAGGTGACATTGGTATTATTAACGGCGACGTTTATACAAAGCGCAATAGCGATGATATCACACCCGAAAATGCCGCTACAACCTGTACCAGTGGGGTTACGGACATGAGCGAACTGTTTGAGGATGACGCAACATTCAATGAAGATATCAGCCATTGGGATGTGAGCAGTGTCACTACAATGCGCTCGATGTTTAAAGGTGCAACTATATTTAATAGCGACATCGGAGACTGGGATGTAAGCAATGTAGAGTTTCTAAATGGTATGTTTGATAGTGCAGAATCATTCGATCAGGATATCGGCAGGTGGGATGTCGGTAATGTACGTGGTATGCAGGGAATATTTGCTTACGCAAAGAACTTCAATCAAGATATTGGTGGCTGGGATGTGAGCAATGTGGGATCAATGGTCGGAGTATTTTTTAGTGCTGAGTCATTTAATCAGGATCTGACGGGTTGGTGTGTGGAAGATATTGAAGAAGAACCTGACGCATTTGCCACCGGAGGTGCAGCGCTTGAAGAAGCGAACAAACCTATCTGGGGAACCTGCCCTGATTAAGAGCCCTGTCACTTTGTAACTCATAGGGCGGTTTTATAGACCGCCCTTTTTTTTATGTCGTAAAACGAAGTATAGCTGTATCATGGCGCCCACAGTATAAGAGCGGCCATCACCACTAAAAAGAGTGTAGCTCCGGCAGACCAGATCACAATCCAGTAAGATTTAGTCCGGCTTCTCAGTTTACCCGGAATCAATGCGACGGCTACAAACAGCAAGCCCATAAATAGAGAGCCGGCAGCCGTTCTTAAGAAGCCGGCTACAAATGGCCCGCTCCATACATCTGAGATTAACAGATCAGGTTTGAGAATACGATGTCCTAAAAGCTCGAGGTAGATTGACGTTCCAATCACCAATAAAAGTAGGGTGAGGAGGTATATGGCTCTTCTTAGGAACACTGGCTCAACTCCACAATTTTGATCTTATCATTTTACTATTCATTTTGCCTTTCGAGATTCACCGAATGCAACTAAGCCTAAAAGTCGGGATATTGCGCAACACCGCCGAATTTAAAGTAACAGCCACTATAAATAGTGCCGTAATATGAATCCAAAAATTTCTGTACGAAAAGCCACACTCAAAGATGCAAAATCCATCATTCAGTTCAATATTGCCATGGCGATGGAGACAGAAAATAAAACCCTCAAGAGAGATGAGATAGAACCGGGCGTCAACGGGCTTTTCGAAAAGCCGGAGTACGGGTTTTATATAGTCGCGGAGTCTGAGGGAAAGGTAGTCGGTTCACTGATGATTACCTTTGAGTGGAGCGACTGGCGCAACGGACTCTTCTGGTGGATCCAGAGCGTTTACGTCATTCCGGAGTTTCGCCGAAAAGGTGTATACCGGACGATGTACCTGACCATCAAAGCATTGGCCAAAGAGAAACCGGACGTCTGCGGCTTCCGGCTTTATGTGGAAAGGGAGAATACCAACGCTCAGAAAACCTACACTTCACTGGGTATGGATGAGACGCACTACAAGATGTTTGAAGAGATCAAGTAAGTTTGATGCCTGACGTGTCGTTTTTCATCTCTTATACGACATTGACCAAGATAAAGAAGTCGCATAAAGTACAGGATAACAGCCACTAATTGCTATTATCGGTAAAATCAGATATTCTGCGACAGGCGGGGCAAGGTGAGTTTTGTCGTGTAATTATATGTTAGCAGTAATAATATTTACTTATGACTATTAGCAAAAAGGATTTGAATAAGAAAGTAGGTCAAGCAGTCAAAATTGGCTGTATTAATTGTTCCAATGAAACAAACCATGAGATAGTTTGCTCAATTCAATTAAGTGGAGAAGAACCGATTGACCCTAATTATGATATATGGTGGTCTCAAGAGAATCAGATACTTCAATGTAGGGGGTGTGATTCAATTACTTTTCGCCAGATTTCTTCTAATTCCGAAGACATGGAGTATAATGGAAGGCCTCGCGAACACGAATATTTATATCCAAATAGATCTGAAGGAAGAGATCCAATGGATGATGAACACCTTTTACCATCAAATCTCCATAGAATTTATATGGAAACCATTTCAGCTCTTAATAATAAACAACCTGTTCTTGCAGGAATTGGTATTAGGGCGATAATTGAAACTGTAACAAAAGAAAGAAAATCTAAAGGCAATAACCTTCAACAGAAAATAGATGGTCTTGTTCATCAAGGTTCACTTACTGATGATGGGGCTAAAATTCTTCACAAGTTAAGAGTTTTAGGTAACGAATCTGCCCATGAAGTAAAAGCCCATAAACCAGATGAATTAAGTCTTGCATTTGACGTTGTTGATCACCTTCTAAAAGCAGTTTATACAATCCCTTATTATGCTAGTAAAACTTTTAAATAGTACTGCACTTATTACAAATAATTAATGCCGTCAAGAACACTTATAAGATTGGAAATAATTGATCATCTGTCTCGCTTCGGTCCTACTACTCTAAATGGTTTAGTTCAAATGATTGGAAATCAATACCCAATACTAATACGTAACCAACAAAGATCTTCAAGTAGACCTAACTTTATGAGGTGGGAGATTTGGGTTCGAGAAATTGTATTTGAATTATCAAGATGGGGAACAATTCAAAGAATTAGCCCTGCATTGTATAGAATTTGATGTGAGATGCTTATAAACATTTTAAGCCGAACGCAAGTAGGATCGCACTTAAGCTTGTAAGCAATAATAATATTCAGTTACTTCAACTAAAATTAAGAACCTGTAAGACAAAAACGCTAGATCGTTGACAGTAATTGAGTAACTACTTTAGCATGAGTTGTAATGGCACTATATCCTAATATATTATTCCACTTTACTAAGAAGAATAAATTGTATGAAATTTTGAGTAATACATTCAAGGTATCATATGCTAGAGAAAGAATACTGGGAGGAAATAAAACAAAAGAATTTGCAGTACCAAT